>Ga0194116_10008814_pt1 | contig 10135 bp, 10 predicted proteins | sample TA2MahsurfametaG_4_FD_148617 | JGI IMG/M metagenome (GOLD analysis project Ga0194116, IMG submission 148617) | Freshwater microbial communities from Lake Tanganyika, Tanzania - TA2015008 Mahale S9 surface | ecosystem: Environmental > Aquatic > Freshwater > Lake | place: Tanzania: Lake... | reverse complement strand
GCTGGCCTGGCGCGTTCCAGGGTGCCCTACGCTCACATCGATCAGGCTGTGCAAGCTGGCCTGATCGGCATAGTGCAGAAAGCGCATCAGATCGAAACCGAACTGATGCAACGGCCCTGGAGCCAGTTCGGGGTGCTGGGCTTGCCAGGCGGCGATGCGGGCGCTGGCGTTGTGCAGGGCCAGCCTCAGCGGCTGCGGCAGCTCATCGAGAACCCGGTAGTCCGCAGTGTTGGTGCGCAGTTCACGCCAGTGCCGCTGCAGCCGGCTGAGCGGGCGCTTCAGGTCGGGAGGCGCCACGCCGAGCGCCAGCTTGAGGGTCGATTCGCTCAGGGTCACGCTGTACATCTGCCGACCACGCTCGATCAAGTTGTGGGCCTCGTCAACCAGCACCGCCACTTGCCAGCTGCGCGCCAGGCTGATTGCATAGAGCACGCCGTGGGTGTCGAACCAGTGGTTGTAGTCGCCCACCACTACATCGGCCCAGTTGATGAGGTCGCGCCCGAGGTGATAGGGACATAGCTCATGCTCGAGCGCGATTTGTCGCAGGCTTGTCGCATCGAGCCAGCCGGCTTTCACTGCAGCCGCGCGCGCTCGCGGCAGCTTGTCATAAAAGCCGCGCGCCAGCAGGCAGGACTGGCCGTAACACGCCTTATCCGGATGCTCGCAGGCTTTCTCGCGCGCCATTAACTCGAGGACCCGCAGGGGCTGCGGCCCGCGGGCAGGAGACAGGCTGCTCAGGGCGCGCAAGGCCAGATCGCGGCCCGAGCCTTTAGCGGCGAGGTAGAACAGTTTATCCAAGGCCTTCGGTGAGGAAGGCGGCGCTGCCATGGCCTTCAGGCTGGGAAAAAGGGTGCCCAGCGTCTTGCCGATGCCGGTGGGCGCCTGCACCATCAAACTTCGACCTTTGCGCAGACAGCGCCAGACCGCTTCGGCCAAGTCCCGCTGCCCCGGTCGCAGGGGCGCAAGGGGAAAGCTCAGCGTCTGCAGGGCTTGCGATCTGCGCGCCTGGTGAGCCAACTCCTGCTGCGCCCAGGATACAAAGAGGCCACACAGCCGCCGGTGAAACTGTTCGAGCTCAGCCGCTGTGGCCCATCGCAGCAGGACCGTTTCGCGCTCATCCTCCAGATTGAGGTAGACCAGGGCCAGCTCGATGCGGGTCAGGCCACGCGCTTGACACAGCAGGTGCCCGTAGACCTGTGCCTGGGCCCAGTGCAGACTGCGCTGGTTCGGTTTGATCGACTCGAAGCGCCCGCGGTAGGTCTTGATCTCCTCCAATCGCTGCAGGTGCTTGTCGAATCCATCGGCACGACCGCGCACCGTCAACAGGCCTTCGTCGGCGCTCAGCACCACCTCGCTTTCGTAGTCTGATCTGCGTCGCGCAGCCACCCGCGCATGTCCGGCCAATCCCTCCTGGGCCGTGGGCGCTGCGCCAAAGCGCAGGTCCAGATCGCCGGCACGAGCGGTGAACTCCACCAATTCGCGCACGCCGATCAGGAAGCGCCGGTTAGCGGGTGGTAGGACAGGCTCCATGGTGAGTCCATGGTAGCGTGGTCAGGGCTCGATGTGGCGCTACCATGTGGCCCTGGAGTTCAAACCCTGGCTCCGATATCGAGTCATGAAAAACGATCCGTCCCATCAGCGTGCATCCCTGGAGGACAAGTCCTTTCTGGTCCTTTTGGTGGCCGTCAGCCTGGCTTTCGCCTGGATCTTGCAGCCTTATTTCGGGGCTTTGTTCTGGGCGGCTGCGCTGGCGATTTTGTTTGCGCCGCTCCAAGTCCTCTTGCTGGCGGCCTGGCCGGGTCGACGCAATACTGCGGCCCTGGTTTGTCTGGGGGTGATCATCCTACTGGTGCTCCTGCCGCTAGCCTGGTTGACGGGCATGCTGGTGCGCGAAGGCACCCAGGTGTATCAACGTATCCAGTCGGGCGACATCAATTTCGGACTGTATTTGCAGCAAATTTATGCAGCCCTGCCGGCATGGATGACTGAGCTGCTGGACCGTTTTGGGCTGGGTAGTTCGGGTCTGCTGCTCGAGCGCCTGACGGCGGCCTTGACGCGCGGCTCGCAGTTTTTTGCCGGTCAGGCGCTGAGCATCGGGCAGGATGCATTCAGCGGACTGATCAATTTTTTCATCATGCTTTATGTGCTCTTCTTCCTCCTGCGTGATGGCGCCGATGTGGTGCGCAGGTTGCGCCGTGTCGCGCCGATCAAGCAGGAGTACATGCTCGAGCTGAGCGCCAAGTTTGCGACTGTGATCCGGGCGACGGTCAAGGGCAATGTGGTGGTGGCCCTGGTTCAGGGGGCTCTGGGCGGCCTGATTTTCTGGGCGCTCGATATCAACGCCCCCGTTCTTTGGGGCGTTGTGATGGCCTTTTTGTCGCTGCTGCCCGCGGTGGGCGCCGCTGTCGTGTGGCTGCCGATGGCGGTTTATCTGCTGATCAGCGGGCAGATCGTGCAGGGTGCGGTGCTGGTCGCCTTTGGTGTGTTGGTCATCGGGCTGGTCGATAACCTGCTGCGCCCGGTACTGGTCGGCAAGGACACCCGCATGCCCGACTATGTGATTTTGTTGTCGACTTTGGGCGGAATCTCACTGTTTGGCATCAATGGATTTGTCATCGGTCCAGTGATCGCGGCCATGTTCATCGCTGCCTGGGACCTGTTGGCCGGATCGCGCGAGCCGCCCTAGGCAGGCGCTAAGCCCTGCGCCGGGCACTAATGTTGATGCCCGGCAGCGCCATGCACATGGCCGTGGGCGATTTCCTCAGCGGTGGCTGCGCGCACTTCCACGACCTTGGCGGCTATGTCCAGGGTCTTGCCGGCCAGGGGGTGATTGCCATCCAGAATGACTTGCGGCCCTTTGATCTTGACCACCGTGAAGACCGCTTCGCGCCCGTCGGCGGTCCGCCCTTCGAGTTGGCCGCCCACCTTCACGCCGGGAGGGAAATTGGTTTTCGGGATGGTTTGCATCAGGGTCTCGTCGCGCTCGCCGAAGCCCTCGGCCGGGCTCAACCGCCAGCGGCCCTTGAAGCCCACTGCCTTGCCCTCCAGCTCGGTTTCGAGTGTGTCGATCAGGCTGCCGTAGCCGCCGTGCAGGTAGGCCATCGGTTGCTTACCGTCCTGAATCACCTGGCCCTGCGCTTGCTGATTTGCATGGTCATTTCCTAGGTTAGCTCTATTGTGGTGTTATCCGGCCCGGTTTCCTCGGGGAACCGCCTGGCCATAAAAAACCCGCCGTCTTGCGAGGGCGGGTCGTTCAGCCGGGGCCGACTTATTTGAGTTTGACTTCCTTGTACTCGACATGCTTGCGAGCTTTGGGGTCGAATTTCATGATCAGCATCTTGTCCGGCGTGGTCTTTTTGTTTTTGCTGGTGGTGTAAAAGTGTCCAGTTCCAGCGGTGGACTCGAGCTTGATTTTTTCGCGTGCGCCTTTTGCCATGATGCTCTCCTTCAGATTTCGCCGCGTGCGCGCAGGTCTGCGAGGACGGCATCTATGCCATTTTTGTCGATCAGGCGCAGACCTGCATTGGTAATGCGCAGGCGCACCCAGCGGTTCTCGCTTTCGACCCAAAAGCGTCGATATTGCAGGTTCGGCATGAACCGGCGCTTGGTTTTGTTGTTGGCATGGGAGACATTGTTTCCCACCATGGGCTTTTTGCCCGTGACTTGACAGACGCGTGCCATGAGGACACTCCAGATAAAAAATTACGCAGCTTTCGCTGCACCTCGCCCATGTCCTGTGCTGTGCCGCCTACCCGGTCTACGCAAGGTTTTTGCCAGACTGGTACGGCCCCGGCTCATGGGCGGTCAGGAATTTTGCCGGACGGCGCGCTTTAGAAGTCGCTCTAGAGCTGTCGAGTCCGGAAAACCGGGCATTATAGCGCTTCGGGGGCCTGGGCTAGGCCGGGGGCGCCTCGTCAAGCGGCTACCATTTCCGGCCTTTCCGACGAGCCCTGCCAGGAGCCAACCATGACCTTTTCTCGAACCAGCCAGCGCGCTGCCGCCCAGTTGCGTCCCGTGCGTATCACCCGCGGCTACACCATGCATGCCGAGGGCTCGGTGCTGATTGAATTTGGCCACACCCGGGTGCTGTGCACCGCCTCGGTGGAGGACAAGGTGCCCGCGCACCAAAGGGGCAGCGGCCAGGGCTGGGTGACGGCCGAATACGGCATGCTTCCGCGTGCCACGCACACCCGGGGTGATCGGGAGGCGGCCCGGGGCAAGCAGAGCGGTCGCACCCAGGAGATACAGCGCCTGATTGGACGCAGCCTGCGTGCCGTCTTCGATCTGACGGTGCTTGGCGAGCGCACCTTGGTGCTCGATTGCGATGTGATCCAGGCCGATGGGGGCACTCGCACCGCGGCCATCACCGGGGCGTTCGTGGCTGCGCACGATGCCCTGACCGGTCTGTTGGCACAAGGCAAGATCACCCACCTTCCCCTGCGAGGTCATGTGGCGGCGATCTCCGTTGGGCTGGTTGAGGGTACGCCTTTGCTCGACCTCGACTATGGGGAAGATGTGGCCTGCGACACCGATATGAATGTGGTCATGACCGAGGCCGGACATTTTGTGGAGGTACAGGGTACGGCCGAGGGCGTAGCCTTCAGTCGCCGCGAGATGGATCAGCTCTTGGCGCTGGCCGAGAAGGGCATTGCCGAGTTGATCGGCCTGCAGAAAGCTGCTTTGGCCCAGGGTGCCCAATGAAGCTGGTACTGGCCTCCAACAACGCCGGCAAGCTGGCCGAGCTGCAGACCTTGTTCGCGCCGCTGGGCTTGACTTTGGTCCCGCAGTCGGCCTTGGGTATCTCCGAAGCCGAGGAGCCCTTCCGGACCTTTCTCGAGAACGCGCTGGCCAAGGCCAGACATGCCTCGCGCGAGAGCGGTTTGCCCGCGGTAGCCGACGATGCCGGTTTATGCGTGCAGGCCTTCGGCGGCCAGCCGGGTGTTGACACCGCTTTCTATGCCACCCGCTTTGGCTATCCCAAGGGAGATGATCACAATGTGCGGGCCCTGCTTGAGCAGATGCGCCATGTCGACGACCGCCGCGCCGCCCTGGTGAGCACCCTGGTGGCGCTGCGCTCGCCTGACGACCCCGAGCCCTTGGTGGCGGTAGGCAGGGCCGCCGGCCTGATCATGCGTGAGCCGCGTGGGAGCCACGGGTTCGGCTTTGATCCAGTGATGTTGATCCCAGCCTTTGGCAAGACTTTCGCTGAGCTGCCGGCGGAGGTCAAGAATGCACACAGTCATCGTGGACAGGCGGCACGCCAAATGTGCGGGCTCATTGTCGAGCGCTGGTTGTCCTGAGGTCGGGCTGTGAAGGATCTTGCCCACTATCTGCGACCCGGTACGCTGCAACTAGCGGCTCTGCCGCCCCTGTCAGTCTATGTGCATCTTCCCTGGTGCCTGCGCAAGTGCCCCTACTGCGATTTCAATTCCCATGAGCTTTCGGCCGAAGCCGTGCCGCAGCAGTCCTATGTTGATGCTGTGCTGGCCGATCTGGATGCGGCCCTGCCTTTGGTCTGGGGGCGATCGGTGCATAGCGTGTTTCTGGGCGGGGGAACACCGAGCTTGTTCACACCCGAGACGATTGACGCGCTACTGGGCCGGCTGCGATCGCGCCTGAGATGGCAACCCGACTGCGAGGTCACGCTGGAGGCCAATCCCGGCACCTTCGAAAAGGACCGCTTTCGACAGTACCGGCAAGCGGGCATAACCCGGCTTTCGCTGGGGGTGCAGAGCTTTGACGATGCCGCACTCTCGGCCCTGGGCCGCGTTCACGACCGTTCGCAGGCCCTGGCGGCCGCTGAAGAAGCGGCCGAGTGCTTTGAGACCTTCAACATCGATCTGATGTATGCCTGGCCCGGTCAGGACAGGGTGCGTCTGCAAGCCGATCTGGATCAGGCGCTGGCACTGGCCCCACCGCATCTGTCGGTTTACCACTTGACGATAGAGCCCAATACTTTCTTTGCCCGCTTCCCGCCCCAGCTGCCCGACGATGATTTGGCCTATGAAATGCTCGATCGCATCACCGAGTGCACGCAGCAGGCGGGTTTGCAGCGCTATGAGGTTTCGGCCTATGCTCGTCCGGGCCACCGCTGCTGGCACAACCTCAACTACTGGCAGTTTGGCGATTATCTGGGCATCGGTGCGGGGGCCCACTCGAAGCTCAGCTTTGCTCATCGCGTCGTGCGTCAGGTCAGGGTGCGCGAACCCCGTCTCTATATGGAGCGCGCAATGCGGGCCGAGGCGGTGGCCCAGGAGCATGAGGTCGGCCGCGCTGACTTGCCTTTTGAATTTATGCTCAATGCGCTGCGCTTGCCCGAGGGCTTTGAGTTGCAGCGGTTCACCGAGCGCACCGGCTTGCCCCCGGGCGTTTTGCAACAGCCCCTGGAACGGGCCCAGTCTGGCGGTTTGCTGCAAGTCGATTTGCAGCGTATCCGACCTACCGCCCGCGGACTTGATTTCCTCAACGACTTACAGGCTCTCTTTTTGCCCGACACTGCGCCCCCATGACTTCGCAAGCTTGGATCATTCTGGCCGTCTCCGGGGCTATTAGCTTTTTGTTGGGCGCTTGGTTGCGCCGTACCTTCAATCGCCGGCGATTCGAGCGTCAGCAACAGGCTGCCGAACAGTTGCGTACCTTGGCCGCCGAGCGTGAACGGCAGGCGCCGCCCTCACACAACAAGGCGAAGCGACGCCGGCAACAAAAAATCCGCGAAGATTAGCTTGGCGTGAGCGATCACTTTCGTTTTTAGATATACTGGATCTGCCTTTTCTGCACTCGTTCTGCCTGGGCTGAGGGCGAGACTGATCGGCACAAAATTTGCTTAGTTGGGTAACTGTGGGTTTTCCGTCGGGGCTTGAGTCCCGATTGACGGCAGGAGATCATGAACGCGTTGCCCAGTTCCTTGCCAGCGGCGAGCAGCCCTGGAGCCTCAGAGCGTCGTCCCGGCGCCGTGCCCATGCGCACGGCCGACGGGACATCGGCGTTTGCCCAGACCTTGGCGCAGCTGCGGACCAGGCCGGGCCGATCGGCCATGAGCGAGGCTGAGGTCAGACCGGGCGACACCTTGGTCGGCATCGTCGTCCGCCACCTGCATGCGGTGCAGCCGCAACTCTCGCCCAATGCCTCCCAGCTTTTTCAGCTGGTCGCTTCGGTGGCCCGCGACAATGCAATCGCTGATCCCCGCCGCATTTTGCCTGGCCAAGTGATCGACTTGACCGCTCTGGAGTCGCGCGCCCTGGCCCAGTTCGGTGGGCAGGGGACCCCGGTCCAATCAAGCATCGAGGCTTTGCCCGTCTCGGTACCGCCGGCAGCGCTCAGGCCCTCGCGCGGACCGCTGACCGCTGCCAGCCAATTCCTGGTCAGGCATGCGCAGGTCGCCCAGCGTACCGAAATGAACTCGGGCATCCCTGCGCACTTCATGTTGGCGCAGGCGGCGCTCGAGACTGGATGGGGCCAGCGGGAGATTCGCTCGACCGAGGGGCGCAACTCGCACAACCTGTTTGGCATCCGCGCGGGCTCGAGTTGGCAAGGCCCAACGGTCGATGTCTGGACCACCGAGTACATCGACGGCGCGCCCCAGCGCGTGGTCGGTCGCTTCCGCGCCTATTCCAGCTACGAAGAGTCTTTTGCCGACCTTGCCCGCCTGATCGGTGGTCAGCCTCGCTATGCCGAGGTGATGCGTAGCACAGGGAATGCAGCCGCTTTTTCTACGGCGCTACAGCGGGCCGGTTATGCCACCGGGCCCCGCTATGCAAGTGCGCTCAAGGCGGTGATCGAAACCACCGTCCAGCTTAGCGCTTCAGTTCCTGAGGTGCAGGTGGCCATGAGTTCCGGCGCTACGCCGCACCGTGTGGCCCGGGCAGAGACCTCAGAGCCGCCTCTGGTGCCGGCGGCGCAGGCCTTGAATTTACGCTGGACATCCATAGCGCCCATGCCCGGTAGTGCGCTCGCCCAAGCGGCTAGCGCCGCCAAATTCAACCGTATTTCGTCTTAAGGCTGAGCTTTGCCGGGATGGCCCTGAGCAGCAGCCACCAGAACCGGGCGGCGTCGCCAGGCTTCCCAGGCCAGTGGGAAGAGTCCGCAAGCTAAAACCGCCACACCCATCAGGGCGCCCAGGCCGGTGTAGACCAGACTGGACCAGAGCATCCAGGCGGTCACGGCCACAAAGGCCAGGGGCAGCCAGGGGTAGAGGGGGACCCGGTAGGGCCGCGGCAGGTCAGGCTGGCGCCACCTGAGAATGAAAAGGGCCAGGCCCACCATCAGGACAAAGCTCCAGAATACGGGTGCGGTGAAATCCACCACCGTCTCAAAGCCCTGCCGTGTGACCACCGCCAGTCCCACCACGGCCAGCGAAACCAGCATCTGCAGAATCAGGCTTTTGCGAGGATTGCCCGAGCCATGCCAGCGTCCGAGCCACGCGAAAGTGCGAAAGTCCTGGCCCATCGCAAAGTTGCTGCGCGCTCCAAAGATCATGGTGGCATTCAGGGAGTTCAAGCACGAGAGGATCACGATCACGCTAAAGAGCATGGCGGACTCTCTGCCAAAGGCCAGGGTGAAAACATCGGAGGCTACCGCGCCGGAGGCCGCCATGCCTTGCAAGCCCAAGGCATTGAGGTAGGCCAGATTGGCCAGCAGGTACAGCAAGGTCACGCCGCCCAGGCCCCAGACCAGCGCGCGGCTGATGCCACGACGCCCGTCCTTGATTTCGGAGGACAGGTAGGACGCTTCGCTCCATCCGCCGAAGGTCAGCAGCACGAACACCATGGCCAGCCCATACTGCGTGGTGCCGCTCTGCCGGGCCAGCAGGTCTTGCATGGAGGTGATGTCGTTGACCGAAAAGCCGGCAAAGACAATGGCCAGAATGCCGGCGATTTCCAGTACGGTCAGTGTGTTCTGCGTGCGCGTGCTCTCGCGTATGCCCATCAGGTTGAGCGCGCTGGCCGCCACAATGCAGACCACCGCCCATACATAGCTGGAATAAACGCCCAAGGGGACGATGGTGCTCAAGTAGTCGCCCAGCGTGATGGCCAGGATGGCGATGGAGCCGGTGATGATGACCGTACTTCGTGCCCAGGCATAGAAGAAGGCCATGCGCTTGCCAAAGGCGTGCGAGAGCCAGTGGTATTTGCCCCCGGCGTGAGGGTGGCTGGTGGCCAGTTCCGCGTAACAAAGCGCCCCGCCGATGGAGATCAGTCCGCCGAGTATCCAGACCGCAAAGAAATCAGCAACCGCGCCGGTGTGTCCAGCCACAATCGAGGGCGCTTTGAAAAGGCCTGCCCCGATGACGGTGCCCAAAATCAGGCAGACGACATCGAGTGTGCTCAGGTTGCGCTGGGGGCCGCTACTGCCATGCATGGGATGTTGATGAGCCAAAGGTCTGTCGTTCAGGCCGGTTACCCCGGTCTTGCGACGGGGCCGCGCGATGGCGCTGACTCGCTGAGAGAGACTATTTAGGACGAATTTTTTATATTATAGGAGCGTGGGCGTTCGTGCCGGGCCATTCATGCCTGGCTCGCACACCGGCACGCCACCGATCAGCGCATCAGATTTTCAATCAGGGTGGCCATGCCCATGCCCGAGCCCAAGCACATACTGATGACCGCGTAGCGCCCGCCGGTGTCTTGCAAGTGATGCATCGCAGTGATGGTCATGCGCAATCCGGTTGCCCCAGGCGGGTGCCCGAGGCTGATTCCGCCTCCATAGAGATTGGTTCGCTGGCGCGAAATACCCAGTTCCCGCTCGGCATGTAGATTGACCACGGCGAAGGCTTCGTTGATTTCAAAGTAGTCGATATCCGATACTTTGAGCCCCCGCTGGGCCAATAGTTTGGCAATGGCGGGGACCGGGCCGCTGCCCATGATCTCGGGCGCAACGCCGGCAACTGCCCAGTCGATAAGGCGAGCTTGCATCGGGATCTGCATATGTTTGGCCGCCGACTCGTCCGCCACGATCAGAGCGGCCGCTCCATCGGTCATGCCACTGGAGTTGCCCGCCGTCACGCTGCCCTTGCCATCCTTGCGAAAGGCCGGTTTGAGCGAGGACAGCTTTTCCAGGGTGACTTCGGGGCGGGGGAATTCGTCGTGTTCGAAAAGCTGTGTCTTTCCCTTGGCCAGTTGCAATTCGATGGGGGCAA
>Ga0194116_10008811_pt1 | contig 10137 bp, 9 predicted proteins | sample TA2MahsurfametaG_4_FD_148617 | JGI IMG/M metagenome (GOLD analysis project Ga0194116, IMG submission 148617) | Freshwater microbial communities from Lake Tanganyika, Tanzania - TA2015008 Mahale S9 surface | ecosystem: Environmental > Aquatic > Freshwater > Lake | place: Tanzania: Lake Tanganyika... | reverse complement strand
ACATACTTTAAAATAATCGGTTGGGGCTGGTATTATTTAAGCACGGTTTTAGACGATTACAGCCGCTATATCGTTCACTGGGAGCTGTGTTCAAATATGCAGTCTGATGATGTAAAAAGAACGGTAGATCGAGCTATTAAAAAGGCGAAATTAATTACAAAACAACGCCCTAAACTTCTCTCTGATAATGGTTCATGCTACATTGCAAAAGACTTGAAAGAATACTTGAAAGAGGACTTGGGAATAGATCAAATCCAAGGAAGGCCTGGGCATCCGTAAACATAAGGTAAAATAGAACGCTACCACCGAACAATGAAAAATGTAGTAAAACTTGATCATTATTTTGCGCCTGAAGAGCTCGAAAAAGCACTTGAAAAGTTTGTTCATCGATATAACCATGAGAGATATCATGAATCATTAAATAATTTGACGCCTGCAGATGTCTATTTTGGTCGTGGAGAAGCCATTTTAACGGAAAGAAAACGAATCAAAAAGTTGACACTATTGAACAGAAGAAAAGAATATCAACAAGAAATTTTAAGCCAAAGTTTTGAATATCAAATAAAAATAAATAGTTTTGAAGCAACATGAAACTCCAACTAGTGAAAAGTTCACTTTAGTTTGACGACGTACACCCTTAGTTGTTAAATGAGTAACTGTAAAAGAAACCAAAATCAATTTTTAGCTCAATAAAAGAATGCAAAGAGAACAGATCTTGCTTTTTTTAATTCATACAGCGCCTTTGATATAAAGGTACTTTCTAAAAGAAATTCATGTTTGTGTTACCGATAATGAATGATTGTTAGAATATTATTGATTCAAAAAAGAATTTCTAATTTCTGAGTTCCGGTAATTCGTATTGCTCTTTTAAAAGGCTGATGACAAAATCTATTTGCTCTTTTTTATTCTCGTTCCCAATAGATAAATTAGCTTTCAAATTATCCCACTTCTTATCCTCATCTTGTTTTGCTTTTTCTTGAGCCGCTTTCATAATCGCATCTGTTCCTTGACGCATTTCAACTTCTGCACGCTCACTCTTCCATTCTTCGCTCATATCTTTAGTTTTTATTGTTTTGAATCTTTAGACTTTTTCAAAGTTATAAATTTTCTGTTTATTTTTACACGAATATCACAATCTCGGAATAAAGATTCCTTATTTGTGTATGTATTTTATTTGCTTTCTAAATTCAATTTATATGAGAGAATTAAAAATTGGAAGATTGCCTTCAAATGATATTGTACTGAATGAACCAACGGTTTCTAAGTATCATGCTATTTTACGAATAGATCAAACAGGTGTTACCTTGACAGATTTAAACTCAACAAATGGAACGTTCGTTAACGGCAATCGCGTAGAAGATTCTATTCAGTTGAATGAATTGGATATTGTAAAGTTGGGATTGGTTTTATTCGATTGGAATGATTATATTGGAATACAAAATCCAGTACAAAATAATAGCAACTTTCAGAACAATGCTCAACAAGATGATGAACCTCAACAAGAAATAGAAGAAGAAAAGAATGAACCTATTGTGGTACAACAGTCTGTATATAATTCTCCTTCAACTAATATTACTCAAAAATCAACGAATTACACCCCACTCATTATTTTCGTAGTTATTTTAGGATTTTTAGGTATAGCAGGACTTATTATTGCAATAATTGATTCTTCCAGTTCTTCGAATTATCCTGATTATGATAGAAATAATAGAACTAATGAAAATAACTCAACTTTCAATGAAACCCCAAAAGAGGAAAATTCATCTAGTCAAACTCAATCCAATGATAAGGAAGTTAACTCAATTCCTAAATTAACTAAATCTGAGCTTTTAGAGGAAGGAACTTATTATAATGGTAATTATCAAAGCACTGTAAATTTCTATTATAATAAATATATTTTTGATATGATACCCTGTTGTTGGGATGGGGACTATAAATATACAGAAACTTATTTCAATGAAAATTACAATCTAGTTGTTGTGTATAATGGTAGTTATAATGAAACATTAAAAATTAAAATTCTTTCACCAACTTCATTTCAAATTATCGAGAGTACTTATAATCATGGAGTTGATTTTCCGTATAGCGAATATGGAATTTACAAGAAAAATTAAATTTATGATTATATAGTTTTGAAAAAAAAATGAAAGAATTACGAATAGGCAGACATCCTGATAATGACGTTATTCTCAGTGAGAACACCGTTTCAAAATTCCATGCAATTCTATTAATTGATGGAGATACGTATATCATTAATGATCTCAATTCACGAAACGGGATATACGTTAATGGGACAAGAATTAAAGGTTCTGCTCAATTAGATATATTGGATATTGTAAAACTAGGAACAGCTCTTTTTGCTTGGAAAAACCACATTTACGATTCGCAAGTAGAGGAGAAGCCTACCGAATCAGAACCTGTTCAACCTGAACAAGTTGTTTTTTCGCCCAAAGGAGAGAAGAAAAAAGGGTTCGTTCCGTTTATAATAATTGCCGTAGTTATTGCTTTTTTGGGAATAGCATACCTCATAACTACTGGCGAGAATAATACAAAGAAGAAAGACAAGAGTGTTAAGACAACTACTGCTAATGCAAGTTCCAATGAAGTAAAATCTGATAAAAATAAAGATACTTTAAAAACAGAAAAGCCACAGCCACAAGTAACACCTCAAACCACTATAACCACCAAAGCTCCTCCACAAAAAGAAGAGAAAAAATCTGTTCAACTTTCAACGGGTGATTTCTGGTCAGGATCTGATTATGTATGTAGTGTTATTAACTACAGTGGTATTTATTATTTTGAAATGTCTTCTGCGTACTATCCAGATGAGATGCTCTATTACCAAACAAGTTATAATAAAAACACAAATTATATGACTATTTATTCTAACGAGGCCAATGAGACTTTAACTATTTTAATTGTAAATAATAATACATTTAAACTCCTTGGTGGAGATTGCTGGAGCGACTGTCCTTATAGATATCAAGGAACTTACAAAAAATAGTGGTTGAATAAAAATAGGGTTTATTCTGCTTTGCCATAATAACAATTTTATTTTTCATGGAAAATTTAGGAAAGAAAATAGGGAAATATAAGGTTTTGAGTATTATCGGTGAAGGAGGAATGGCGTCGGTTTTTAAAGGTCAACACGAAACTTTAGGGACTCAAGTAGCAATAAAAATCTTGAACCCCATTTATGCTAATAATCCAACAATAAGAAAAAGATTTAGGGAGGAGGCTATGTTGCTTGCCTCTTTGAATCACCCAAACATAACAAGAGTTGAAGATTATGATGAAGAGCACATGGCAATTGTTATGGAGCTTTTACACGGACAAAATCTAAAAGAGTACTGTGAGCAAAAAAAGCAATTAAGTGAATTAGAAATTATAAGGTTTTTAAAACAGATTTTAAAGGCATTTCAATTTGCACATGAAAATGGGGTTATCCATCGGGACATTAAACCGTCAAATATTTTTATTCTTCCTAACGATCGAATAAAGATTTTAGATTTTGGAATAGCTAAACTTTTTGGTGATGGCAAACATCATACACAGACTGGAACCTCACTTGGAACACCCACTTTTATGAGTCCGGAACAAGTCAAATCTGATAAGTCAATTGATCATCGAAGTGATATTTATTCTTTGGGATTAACTGTTTATACGATGATTCAGGGAAGCTTACCTTATGATAATGAGGAATTTTCTTTATATGAAATATTTAAAAGTATACTTGAACAACAACTACCAAAAATTAAATCAAGTGAATTTCTTAATACTGTAATTCATAAGGCATGCGAAAAAAACAGAGAAAACAGGTATCAAAGTTGTGAAGAATGGCTAGACGAAATATATGAATTTGAAAAAAATAAGGATCAAATAAATGAAGGAGATTCAAGCAATAGTACTTTGCAAAAGAACTCGGTTAAAAGTTCGAATTTTATCATTTTTTCGGTGATTTTAATATTTACCTCAATTCTTGGTTTGACTCTTTTTTTAGTTTTGATCAATAGACCGCCAGAAGCGACTTCAAATCCTAAAGTAATAGCAAAAGCTAAAATTCAAACAGGACAAGATAAAGATCAACATGATTCAATATTCAAAACTGTACAAATTGATTCTCAAATTTGGATGGCTGAGAATTTAAATGTTGACCGCTTTATAAATGGGGATCGAATACCCGAAGCAAGAACACAGTCAGATTGGTTATATTATGAACGTAATAAAATGCCAGCATGGTGTTATTATGAGAATGATTTGAAAAATGGAAAATTATATGGTCGCTTATATAATTGGTTTGCAGTAAATGATACTCGAGGTTTAGCTCCTAATGGATGGCGTATTCCTGAAAGAGGAGATTGGGAGGTATTGGCGAACAGAGAAGAAGGAGATATGGGTAAGAAACTAAAAGCCAATGCAATTTGGGCAATTACTAAAAGTGACGAAAAAGGTACAAATGAATTTAGCTTCAATGCATTGCCTGGTGGTTACAGGTCAAACTTGTCAACATTTAATGATAACGAATATAGTGGCTATTGGTGGTGTTCAACTGAAACAGGAACACAAAAAGCCTGGTCAGTTTATATGACTACAGAAGGAAATAATGTAACATTTAATACTGAAAATAAAAATCAAGGATGCTCAATCCGTTGTATTAAAAAATAGTATTTTTTTAAAGGTTAGTAAATTTAACTTTAGAATATATTATCCCATGAAAGAATTTAAAATAGGCCGTTATCCGTCAAACGACATTGTGATTAATGATAAAACAGTTTCTAAATTTCATGCTGTTCTTTACGTTGATGGAAATTCTGTCATAATTAATGATCTAAATTCTAAAAATGGAATTTACGTTAATGGAAATAAGATCTTCGGTTCGGCAACTTTAAATGATTTAGATATTGTGCGACTGGGTTCTGCATTATTTCATTGGAAAGACTACATTCATAAACCTCAAATTCGAATTACTGATCCACCAACTAAACCTTACACGCCACCAAATCCACCCACCCAGCCACCATATTCCCCTCCGCCTCCAATACCACCGAAGCCACAAAACTACACACCGATAATTATTTTCGTAATTATACTTGCTTTCTTTGGATTAGCATATCTAATAATTGATTCCAATGACAATAGTAGAAATTATAAGCCACCTGTTGTAGTAGATCCAAAACCAAAGGACGAACCCAAAGATGATCCAAAAGTTGAACCGGCAAAACCAGAACCTGAGCCTAAACCTCAGATGATTTTGTTGAAACATGGTCAATATGAATTCTATGATGCAAAAGATGAGATGTCCTATATATCTGACGTTTTTCCAATCATGGATGGCAAATATGCATTTGAATTTTATACTGATTATGATTTCGAAAGTAAATTTACATACTACGAAACTGCTCGTGACGAAGCAGCAAATATATTAACTCTTTATTCAAAAGATGTTCACGAATCAATCGTAGTACAAATCTTAAGTAATAAATCATTTAAAATTTTAGAAGGAAATTCCTGGTTTTACAAAAAGAACCGTAAATATCAAGAATATCTTGGTCCGGGGTGTTAACTTTGTTTATCCCCCAAAACTACAAAATAGAATTAATCTCTTTAATATAACTGGCAATTGGTTTATATGAGTAAATCAAATCCATGCATATTGAGGATACTCTTTCAGAAATGGCAGGATTCACCTGTTTTGGCGGTAGAATACGGAAAAAATCCAAAGGCAAAGAATGGTAATCTCGCGTTGCAATTGTATGATGAGGTTCTAATAATGTCATTTTGATAGCTAATTCGTAATTTTTAAAATTGAAAGGTAAATCGCCCTCCCATGTTGGTAGAATAGTGGTAAAATGGATGTATTCCTTTTTATTGTGAGCATTCAAGACATGACAATCTGACCCAAATTCTTTTGCCCAATAAGGGTGATAAATATATTGATTCAACGGGTTAAAACCAGTTAGTGTTTTGTACAACATTATACCAATGGCAAGTTGATCCGCATAGGTAACATAATCTTCCGAAGGAATGTAAAATAGTGGAGGAACGATTGGATAATACTCTGTATTTGTGAAGAAATGGTTCTGATAGATGATTGAAGGATCAATGATCGAGAATTGTTTTTGATTTTGATGAAGAATAATGTTATAAAATGATAAATCGCCATGAGGATATTGCGATAATGCTTGCAATAGTGAAGGAATTAGACTTAAAAAATTAAAATTTTTCGATCTTAAATACACATCGTTTAATTCAGTACCCTCGATATAATCATAGATTAAATATAATTTCCCTTGTTCATCCACTTCAGCATGACAGTTTGAGACATTGTATTCACGGGAACTTTTTCTGTAATATTCTACATAATTGTTAAAAAGAAATTCCTTATCGATATTTTGTAAATCTGATTGTACATGACCATACCACGCACTTGTGATTAAATCATTGCTTGAATATGTTTTAAAAACTTCTTGATAAACGCTATCCTTGTATGGAGCTCCTATTGTTTTTATTACTTTTTTTTTGTTATTCTGATCCAATCCAAGATAAACAATAAAGGGCATTTTCAATGATAGTATTTCCATTAACCTAATTCTACCAGAGTGAAATTGTAGATCCTTCATAGTATTCGTTTTAAACAAATCTATTAAAAATTTATATGTAAAATCCTTATTTGTTTAAAAAATGACTATCTCAAAAAGTGTATTATGGAAATAATTATTACACTTTCTTCAACAATTTTTTCTATTTTTACTCTCCAAAATCAAAACAATGGATTACACCGGACAAAAAATTGAAAAATACCTTGTTACACGCCTTATTGGCGAAGGAGGAATGGCTTCCGTATACGAAGCAGAACATGAAGTTTTAGGTACAAAAGCAGCTATTAAAATATTGAATCCAGTCTTAACGGCTAGTGCGGATATTCGTGAACGATTTATGAATGAAGCTAAGATGATGGCATCTTTTCAGCATTCGAATATTACAAAAATTATTGATTTTGAAGAGACAGATTCGTTCTTGGCAATCATTATGGAGTATTTGGAGGGACAGGATTTGAGCGAGCGTATCGAATCAGGAGTAAAACTCTCTGAAAGTGAAATTACAAGTATTTTTGAGCAAACACTTTCTGCATTTCAGTATGCACACGAAAAAGGGGTGATTCACAGAGATATTAAGCCTTCGAATATTTACATATTACCGAATGGTAAAGTGAAAATTTTGGATTTTGGAATTGCTAAACTGTTTGGTCAAGGAAACGAAAAAACACAAGCAGGAACGCAAATGGGCACTCCGATTTACATGAGCCCGGAGCAAGTAAAAGCTGACAAGTCCATCGATCATAGAAGTGATATTTATTCCTTGGGAGTAACCTTGTATTTTGCATTGAATGGCAAGCCGCCTTATGATGCTGATGGTGCCTCGCAGTTTGATATTTTTAATAAGATTGTATACGAGCCCCTTCCTGAATTATCAGGCGATAGTAAGCTCATTGCAATGGTTAAAAAAGCCTGTCAGAAAGACCGCGATCAACGTTATCAAAGTTGTGAAGAATGGTTAGAAGATTTGAGAGCGATTCAGACAGGAAGCAGTACAGTGGAACAGAAACCACCAGTTAAGCCAGAAGAACCTATTCATGAAAAAACGAAAATAGAAGAGCCAATACAGCCTGTGATTATGGGGGTAGTAGAGCCTCCAAAAAAGAAATCGAATAAAATAATACCAATAATTTTTATTTCACTTGGAGTAGTTATTATTTTAGCAATAATTGGATTTCTTTCTAAGGAAGATAGATCAGGAATAGCTTCAGCGAATGTTACAGCAAACAACTCAGTTGATACGTCATGGGTTAAGTTCGATAACTCTGCTACTATAAAGTATGGTAGCTTTTCTTTAATGCATCCTAAAAATATGAAAATTACTAAAGATGATAGTAATAAAGGTATCACCATTTTTGAAATTTCGAATTCAGAATTGAAAAAATCAGGATCGTCTATTCAATTAAATATTTATTATTTGGAAACAATTGATAGAGAAAATAAAGATGCAACAACAATAGAAGAATTGGGAGAAGCGCTTAAAAATGAAATGTACACAAATGAGCTTAATCAACAAATCACAAAATTTGAAACGAAAAAAGATAATAAAGGAGAATTTTTAAAATTTGAATTTAAATATACATACAACCAAAATGCTAACGAAAAAGCTGATACAACTAAGCAATCAATTATTTTGAAAACCTATGATGGATATATTTTTGGAAGAAATTGGAAGGTTGGTTATGAGTTGTGTTTAAGGTGTCCAGAAAGTCTTTACGAAAAGTATAAAAAAATACTCGATAGAATGTTTAATTCATTTGAGAGTGACTACAAATATGGATATAATAATTTTGACATGTCAGATTTTAAATAAGCTGGTTTCCAAGAACCTCAATAGGATAATCAAAAATCATCCATAATAAATCTTAGAGGATTTAGTGTCGAAATTGTTAATCATGATGAGATGTCCTTTCTCAGTTCGTACATAAAATTCTTTAATTCTCTCCAAGAAATTTATTCTCTCTAACCATGAAAAAAAAATGTAAATTTGAATTAGCAATTTACAACATACATGGAACATATCGGAAAACAAATCGGAAAGTACACCATCACGCGATTCATTGGTGAAGGAGGAATGGCATCTGTGTATGAAGGGGAGCACGAGGCGCTGGGAACCAAAGCAGCGATTAAAATTCTAAATCCCATCCTTTCAGCGAATAAACAAATTAGAGAACGTTTTAAGAACGAGGCTAGGATTATGGCTTCGTTAGATCACCCAAATATTATTCGAGTTTATGATTACGAAGAAAGTGATACGTATTTGGCGATTGCTATGGAGTTATTGACAGGTGAGGACTTGGGTGATCGAATAAAAAGAATCGGAAAACTTCCCGAAGAAGAAATCAAGCACATTTTTAACCAGGTTTTATCAGCATTTGAATATGCACACAGTTTGGGAATTGTGCATCGAGATATTAAACCTTCCAATATCTATGTATTATCAAACGGTACGGTAAAGATTTTAGATTTTGGAATTGCCAAGTTATTCGGACAAGGCAATGAAATGACACAAACTGGAACGCAAATGGGAACGCCTGTTTACATGAGTCCAGAACAGGTAAAAGCAGATAAAAGCATTGACCACCGCAGTGATATTTACTCATTAGGAGTTACTATGTTTTATGCCTTGTCTGGCAAGCCACCGTATGATACAAATACAAACTCTCAGTTTGATATCTTTACAAAAATTGTTCATGAACCGCTACCAGAATTAGATAGCACAAGTTATTTGGCTGACTTAATTCGGAAAGCTTGTCAGAAAGACCGAGAGCAGCGTTTTCAAAGTTGTGAGGAATGGTTACAACAACTCAAGAAAGGAGTTGAACGAAAAGTAGAAACTCAAGCTTCTGAAAAAACGATTAAAAATCGAATAGATTCCGATAATAAAGTTTTTGAAGTTGAAGAAATAGAGAAAACTAGAAACAGAGAAAAAAGTTCTTTGAAATTAAAAAAACAAGGGAGATTTCTATTAATGTTGTTTTTTCTATTTATCCTAATTAATGTTGCTTCATTTATTTACTTTAGAGTTCAACATGAATTCCGAACATACTTATATGAGAATCCTTTATCAGGGTTCGGCCTGATCTCATTAATAATTGTTTCAACGTCAGGCTTATTGAGTTTATTACTCATGGTATATTATTGGGGTATAAAAAAAATGAGATATTTGTTTTTTTTAGTATTAATTTGCTCCGTAATAAATTTTGTTTTCGTCTTGATAATGAATGATAGCTATCATTCCAAATGGCGTCCATGGTGGAATCTTTCTAATGAACTTAGCATCATAAGTGAGAAAGGTGAAAAACAGCGTAATGAAATTAATCAGCTTACAATTGATTTTCAAAATGGAGATATAAAAATTGATTCTGTACGTAGATATATTGAACATGATAAAAGAATTGAGTTAGATATGGATTTAGATGGGGTTCTTAACGATAAGGATTTATGCCCTGATATTTCTGGTTTTGGAAATGCTAATGGTTGCCCTGATGATTATGAATCAAATAAGGATTTTTACGAACCTAAAAAATGAGATTCATCA
>Ga0194116_10008809_pt1 | contig 10139 bp, 12 predicted proteins | sample TA2MahsurfametaG_4_FD_148617 | JGI IMG/M metagenome (GOLD analysis project Ga0194116, IMG submission 148617) | Freshwater microbial communities from Lake Tanganyika, Tanzania - TA2015008 Mahale S9 surface | ecosystem: Environmental > Aquatic > Freshwater > Lake | place: Tanzania: Lake... | reverse complement strand
TGTTAAACTTTATTCCGATTACTCTATTATTCTCAAAGTCGGCCTCGATGCCAAAGTTGATATCCAACTCTAAGCCATGAAAAAAATCTTTTTGACCATCCTAGTTCTTGCCGGAATTCATAACATCGCTTCGGCTCAATTTGCAACCCCAACCATGGCCGGCTTTAACTCTCTCCACCAAAGCCTTCATGCGTCACCGGCCACATTACCCGAATACAAATACTACCTGGCTTTGCCGCACATGGATTTTGGTGTCCATAATAATTTTGCATTGAATGATTTGTTCAACCTGGATGGTGATTCGTTAAGTTTGGATTTGTCCAAATGGACCCGCACGAATTCAGGCCCCCTGCAACTGCAACTGAATCAAAATGTCCGATTGTTGGACGTGGGCTTTGCGTTGTCTCCCAAGAATTATTTGTACTTTGGGAGTTCCGTTCAATTGAATCAAAACATTGCTTTGCCTACTGGGCTATTGCAGTTTGCCGAGGTGGGCCGCACCTTGGATATGAGCGGTCTGAATTTGAATGTAAGCGCTTGGTCCGCCTACCATGCCGGCATGGTTCAGCAAATAGGGCCCTTCACCTTGGGTATTCGATACAGCATCCTGAACGGGCTGGCCAATCTTCAGACCGTCCGCAGCAACCTCCAACTCGACATGTCATCGGACTCCATTCAAATGCATACCGACCTGGAAATGAGAGGATCGAACCTTCAGCGTCAGGATGTGAACGGTAGGCCCCTTTCGGGGGAATTTCCGGATATCTCCAGCTTGGTTCCCTTCTCGAAGAACAAGGGTCAATCCTTGGATATTGGATTGGGTTACACCTACAAAGACAAGCTTAGCCTGAATCTTTCTTTGCTTAACATCGGAAATTCCATCACCTGGCAAAGTAATTTAAGCACCTACACCTCCAATGGACAATTTCATTACACAGGCCCAATCGTCAACATGGGAGTGGATAGTGCGGGCAATGCTTTTCAAGGTATTGCGGATACCATCACGGCTCAAATCGAACAAAAGCTAGGGCTTGATACCTTAGGCTCCAGCACTTCCTACACCACCTCAATGACCCAGCAAATGTTGGTGCATTTGAACTACAGGCCTTACAAGTTCTTGGGGGTTGGATTAATTTACCGAGGTCCGTTGAACAAGGTGCAATTACTCAATGATGCCCCTACCCTTACTCCTTATGTAGACTTGCAATGGAGCCCTTACGTATCGTCGAGAATCCATTTCAGCGGTTCCTCCTACCGTAGCAGCCTGGGAGGGCTCATCGCTCTGCGATTGTGGGGAGTGCAATTGAGCGCAGGAATCGAAAGCGTCGGTATGTTGTTTAATCAGAGTACGACCCGATTCTTCCAATTCCAGGGCGGTTTGTCCCTGTGCTTTGGCAAACGCATCGGACAGAAAAGGCCGATTTCTTAAAGCCGTCCATCATAAAGATCCCGGGTTGGGTTCCGTCCACAAATCGGCCCCAGGACCCGTTGATGCCGCTGCCGGTACTGCTCCACCAATAAGCATAGGCGCCGACACCCCCGAATGTACCATCGCTTCCACGGAATCCGGCAGGAAGGCCTTGGAAGTCGAGCTCATCGCGGCCCTCCAGACCGGGGAACCAGCCGAGCTTGCCTTTGAGCTTGGCCCCTGCCTTGGTTTCTCCCCCTAGGGCATTGGTCAGCGCGGTCCATTCATCGTGGGTGGGCAGCCGCCAACCCGTTGGACAGAGACCGCGCGGATCACTCACCGCATACGCATTGTAAAGAAGTCCGAAAGTACTAATCATCATAATGTTACTATCGGGGTAGGCCCATGCGCCGGAGGTGAGTTTGGCCCAGGCTGCGTGGTCGGCGGTGCCATCGGGAATCGAATCTCCGTTGCGGTAGCGGGTGACATTCAAGTTGTGTTGCATCCACCACAGGCCCGCGATTTTGACCGCAGGGTAGTCTTGCGGGGCAGATTGCGCGGTAGTTTGCCGCGTGGATTGCGCAGTGGATTGCGCGGTTACGAATGGGCTGTGAAGGAGCAGAGCCCCAAGTGCCGTGAGCAGGGCGGCGTAACGCGTCATCATCAACATCATGCCCTAAATTATCCTGTAGAGGTCAATCTTCCAATTCCCCCTTGATGCACCTCACCGAAAACCCATAACCCCGGTTGAAAAAATACTTCTTGACCTGGTTGTTCTTGTAGAAAACATTACGCAACCAGGCATCGGTACCCGCCGTGGGGGTGCTGCTCCACCAGTTGGCGCTTTGGCCGATGGCGTTAAAGGGCGCGGCGGTTTTTTCGATATTCCAATGCACGCGGTATCCGCCGGGCAAGGCCGTGAAACCGCTGGAATTGTTGGCTTCAACAGCGTCCTCCTTCCAGCCTTCGGCGGTTTTGAGCATGGGGCCTGCGTTGACGCTTTCGGCACCTCCTAAATACTGTTGCTTGGCCACCGAATCCAACTCAAAGACCATTTCCGTCCATTCCTTGTCCGATGGCAAATGCCACCCCTTGGGGGCCAAGCCGCGGGTATCCTTGAGGGCAAACCAATTGTAAAGCTTCCCGTAAACGGCGCCGTTGGCCGAGTCGTTGTTGTAGTAGCACCAGGCAGGGGTTTCGTTCTCGGCAGCCGCGATCCAAGCCGAATCCCCTGCAGCCTGTGGTATCGTGTCCCCGTTCCGAAAGGTCACCACATCCAGATTCCGCTTCATCCAAGTTTGCGTCCCGATGGTCACCGTGGGAACGGAGGTTTCGTTTTTGGGGGACTGTGCGGCCTCGGCAGCTTCGACCATGTTTGAGGTCTGCGCTGAATTTTGAGCCTGAGCGGTGATGTTCCCTGCGCTGAGGGCTAACACCAAGACAAGGTTGGTAAATTTCATGGTGGGGGATTCTGTTCCCCAAAAATAGCGTGGGGCTGGCCCTAACTTTGGACAAACAATCGACTTAACCCTTTCTTAACGTTAAAGGATGAATTGGACGACCCTCCATTGGACGACTCTGCTAGGCGTAGCCCTTGGCGGTGCCTTGGGATCGGCGGCTAGGCTGGTCCTGTCCCAATGGCTAGGTTCAGCACACCCGGAATTGAACATGGGAACCCTCGCCGTCAATGCCTTGGGGGGATTCATCCTCGGCCTTTGGCTAAGCCTGAACGGCAACAACCAATTTCCGACGATCTCGCATCTTCCCTTGGCCTTGAACGGTGTGGTGGCCTTTGGGATCGTGGGATTCTGCGGGGGACTCACAACGTTCTCTGCCTTTGGAATGGACTTGTGGGTGTTGTTGCAACACAAAGCTTGGGGTATGGCCCTGCTCTATTCATCGGCAAGCATCGCTGTCAATTTAGCGGGCCTTGGCTTGGGCCTTGGCCTGGGGTATGTCCTCAAAAGCCTTGGGTAAAATTAGTATATTTTTTTGAAAGTCAGCGGTTTTACCTTTATTCGCAACGCGGTTCTCCTGGATTATCCGATTCTGGAAGCCCTTCGTTCGATTCTTCCCCTTTGCGATGAAATCGTTGTTGCGGTCGGAAAGTCCGAAGACAATACGCTGCAGCTGATCCAAAGCCTGGACGATCCCCGCATTCGGATCCTGCACACCGAATGGGATGATAGCCTGCGCGATGGGGGTCGAGTCCTGGCCATCGAAACCGACAAGGCCCTGGCCGCTGTTTCTCGAGAAGCGGATTGGGCGGTGTATATCCAAGGTGATGAAGTCCTGCACGAAGACGGCCTACCTGCCCTTCGCCAGGCCATGGAAGAAGCCCTGCACCGCCCCGAAATCGAAGGGCTGCTCCTGCACTACCGTCACTTTTATGCTTCCTACGATTATGTGGGCACCGATTCCCGCTGGTACCCCTTGGAGGTCCGCGTCGTCAGGCCGCATCGCGGCATCTACTCCTGGGGCGATGCCCAAGGCTTTCGTATTCAACCTCAACGCAAACTCCAGGTTATGCAAACCACGGCCTGGATGCACCATTACGGCTGGGTCCGTGAACCCGTTGCCATGCAACGCAAGCAAGAGAAGTTCCATCGCCTATGGCACGATGATGCCTGGATGCAGCAGAACATTCCGGTTGCCCAAGCATTCGATTACCACCTGCGGCCATCCAGCCTTACGCGTTACCAAGGAACCCATCCCGCCGTCATGACCCAGCGCATTGCCCGCATCAATTGGACGTTCAACGCGGACCCATCTTACCAACGCCTCACCATCAAAGACCGCTTCAAGCAATTCGCCCTCCGCTACCTGGGCTGGGACCTCAACCACCGCAACTTTCGCCGTATCCGCTGAATCGTAAGGAACAGAGACGTTGAACGCTCCCTAAAGACGTTCATTGACGTTTACGAAAAAACAGCCTTGTATTACTGGCACCGAGAAGCCAGGAATAGCCAAGCCGAGGTTGACTTCGTGATACAAATTCAAGATAAAATTATACCGGTGGAAGTAAAAGCTAGCACCAAAGGATTGATACAAAGTCTTCATTTATTTTTGGATGAAAAAAAATAGAACTTCGGAATACGACTATCCTTAGAGAACATTTCAGAATTTGACCGAGTCAAGGTATTTCCTTTGTATGCCACACCGAATATCTATGGCGTTTAGGTTGGCAAGGGCGCATAGGCTCCTTACTTACAGCTAGGATTTTAAAAAACCTGTCCGGAAAATGGAGGGGGTTTTTACCGCTGTATCTTCCTGTTATGTTGCGCACGTATTGCGCACTGAGCCGTTTGAGCTAACCTATTAACTACCCTTGCTGATATGAAAGAATCAACATACACCCCCTATCTGAGGAAAAAAGATCCGATAATGCAGAGGGGTACATAACCATACGAAAGGCGCACAACCTAAACTACAATATGTTTCGTTTGGAGTATATTGAAAAGCTGAAAATGGCCTAATTACACACATATCCACAAAATTGCGCGAAGTTTGTTGAGAACAAAAAGCGCGACTTTTTGCACAATTAACTGATTTATGAAGCAGAAAACAAAATTTTTAGTTACGTTTGTTTTGTTGTTTTGGAATCGAGTCTCAAAAGACCTCGGATTTGAAACTGGAATAACTTGAAAATATTATTAATAGAGGTCTCCCTAAGTTATGAAATACGTTCTTTTTTTGTTAATCCTTTTGTCTAGTTGCAGCGGAGAGTCATCAACGGAAAACAAGCCAAATAGATCTCCAGTTGGTCTATGGACGTTCGAGCAGGAAAACCTTGTTTGGACTAAGGAAATATATTCGAATGGAACTACTATTAGTGATGGTCCAGGGGGTGGTTCATCAGTTGGTAGGTGGGATGGAGATGAGAATGAAATAAGGTTTATAAGTGATGGAATTGTCAAAGCACAAGGATATGTAAGTTCTGACGGAATGACGATGACCGTAAATACATACGGCGGAACTCTTGAGTTTAAAAGACAGAGATAGCTTATGTTTATAAATTTTTACAGTAATTTGAGTGGATATTGGAAGCTACTCATAACAAATTAGATGTCCTCAGAAAATCGAATTAGTCAAATCCGACAATTTCTTCCCAAATAGACCGACCTTCGTGAAATATCCCATCAACGTGTCCGACAAGTTAAAAAATTCCTTAACAACAGGCCTGTAAGAAAATTTAAATACAAAAAACCTAACCAAGCAAGAAAAAATTGCACTAAGCACTTGAACTTACTTTTATTCATGTTGGTCTTTTTTTAAAATCTTCAAGTATGAAAACTAATGACAAATCTTCAGGCATTCAATTGCCAGTTAAATTTTATGTTTATGGAATTGTTTTTCCACTTTGCCTAATTTTTTTGCCAATTATTCCCATAGTTGGTCACTTTTGGAGCATGTGGGAGCTTGCCAAAATAGGGACTTCAATTTATACAGCAAACCCATATAATAGCGGGGGCAGTGCTGATGCGGGTATAATCTTTGGGCTTTTTATGATTTCCATGCCAATAGTTTTGATACTATTTTGCAAGTTGTTCGGGGTATATCCCATATTAGCCGTTAAGCGAATTTTTGGGGTTATTTATGTTTTAGGGGCTCTTGGGACGTTTGGACTTATATCGAGTTATACAAGCGTTGCACTATACGCCATCCTATTTGCTGCATCTCAACTATATGCAATGTATTTAGTAATGGATCAATTCTCCGAAACCTCTAGTCATGCAGAGCAACAATAACTTCTAACACAATCTTGTGAAACCCTAAAAATAAAATTAAATCATGAAAAAAATCTATTATTTGTTATTTTTTTTCGGCTTATCGCTTATTTCATTATCGGGCTGCAGTAATTCTTCAGATAAATTTACCACAAAATTAGCTTCTGAAATTACCACAAGCAATGAGGTTATCTATGAAAGCATGAATGTTGAAGCAGACATGTATGGCATATTGAGTTTTTATGCTGATAGAACTTTCAAAGTTCAAATGTGGAAAATGAATGGCGCAACGGATTCAGATGATTTTACCTCCTTGATAGTACTAACTGGCACCTGGGAGGCTAGTACTGACCACAGTGTCAAAGGAATATATGACGCAAATGACGTAGAAATCAATTGGACATTTAGCGACGATTATTCCACTGTCACAAATGACAAAGGAGCGGAATTCAAACGGTTTAGAAAAAAATAAATCGCACCTATTAGTTGAACTCAGCATTTGTTTTAATTACAAAAACGTTCCGCCCATAGGCCTCGGCTAGCTAAACCACCCTCTAAGGACTATGCTCGATGTCTATAATTAATCAATCTCCGTGACATTTTGCCGGTTGTTGCTTATTGGCTGTTATCGGCAGGGTCTCCCAATAAAAGACCTAAAAAAGGCCATTTTAACATTTTTCCAGTGTAAGTGCCCCTTTTCTTGACCAAGGCCATAATTAACCAATCCTGACTACCTCAAGCTAAGAATCTCGCTTCCATACCTCTTTAGTGGTTTTTGTGTCAAGAGGTCATTCTAGCGGCCCCCTTGCATATTCAGCCACACAGCTTATTCTACCCCTGTCCTTTAAGTTCTGACCCCTAAAGGTTTTCCTCATTCCCCTCCAAGTCCCCCCACTTCCTCCCTTACCCAGCCCCTCCCAACTCGAAATACATGCACCTACCAGCCCAAAATCCACGCCTCGGGTAGCACCTCGACAGGCCCTTCAAGTGGGGCGATGACCAGTTCTTGAAGGATGACCTGGGAAAATCGTGTTGTGCACTTTCTGTGGCACCGACGCAAATCCTAAATGTAAGTGCTTGATGGTCAAGCGTTTGCGGAAGCGATTTGGTGGTGATGGACGGAATCGAACCGCCGACACAAGGATTTTCAGTCCTTTGCTCTACCAACTGAGCTACATCACCCCTCTTTTTGCCTTGGGAAGGGCCGCTTGGGCGACCTAAACTCCCCTTCAAGGGATGCAAAACTAATCCAGTGGGGATTAATTTCCATAAAACGGAACATTTTTGGGATTTTGGGGGTTTTATAGTCAAATTTGAATCCTCAATGGGTTTTCAATTGCTCCACTCCTTGCTCTTCGTTGCGGTACTCGTTACAGGGCTTTATCCCTTTGTGCGGCGTATTCAACGCATTCGGGCCAATATCTTCCGTGGGCAGGGTTCTCCTGCCACCGATCGTCCTGCATTGCGCTGGCGCCAAATGGCCCGCGTTGCCCTGGGTCAGTCCAAAATGGGCAGCCGCCCGGTCGCGGCCTTTTTCCATATTTTGATTTACGTGGGCTTTGTGCTCATCAACCTGGAATTGCTGGAAATTCTCTTGGACGGCCTCCTGGGCACCCATCGCATCCTTTCCAAGCCCCTAGGGGGCCTCTACCCCCTCATGATCGGGCTCTTTGAATGGCTGGGAGTCGGCGTCATCATCGCGTGCTTGGTCTTTTTGGGTCGGCGTATGGTGAGTGGCCCTCCAAGGCTTTACAATGCCGCTGAATTAGCCGGTTGGCCCGCTTGGGATGCCAAGATCATCCTCCTCGTCGAAATCGTTCTGATGGGCGCCCTGTTGGTGATGAATGCCGCTGATGTCGCCTTGCACCCCGGGGCTTACCCCTTCCCGGTGAGCGGCTGGCTCGCCCTAGCCATGGAGGGCTGGAGCCCCGAGGCATTGTACGCCACTGAGCGCATCGCCTGGTGGTTGCACTTGGGGGGTATCCTCGCCTTCCTGAACTACTTGCCCTATTCCAAGCACTTTCACATTGTTCTGGCTTTTCCCAACACATGGTACGCTTCCCTGGATGCCCCCGGGACCATGACCAACATGCCGGTCATCCAGAACGAAGTGCAGGCCATGCTCAACCCGGCCTCCGCCCCTGCCCCCTCAACCGAAGCGCCGGGTCGCTTTGGTGCTGCCGATGTCCATGACCTGTCCTGGAAAAGTCTATTGGATGCCTACAGTTGCACCGAATGCGGACGCTGCACCTCGGTCTGTCCGGCCAACCTCACCGGCAAGAAACTCTCGCCCCGCAAAATCATGATGGACACCCGGGATCGCCTCGAAGAAAGCGATCGTTGGCTGCAGGCCCATCCCGAGGCAAACTCCGTCGCCGACGGCAAAAACCTTTTGGGGGACTACATCACCGCCGAAGAAGTCCTGGCCTGCACCTCCTGCAATGCCTGCGTTGAGGCCTGTCCTGTGTTAATCAACCCGCTCAACATCATCCTGGAACTGCGCCGCTACCGCGCCATGGAAGCCGGCGAAATGCCTTCCGAATGGGCGTTGATGCAGGGCAATATCGAAAACAACGGCGCACCCTGGGCCTTCCCGGCCGCCGACCGCTTGGCTTGGGCCCAACCCAACACCAACCCACCTTCTTGAACAGCGAACCCATGGAAATTCTAACCCTTGCTCAACTCCAATCCCGAGGCCAAGAGGCAGAATACCTTTTTTGGGTGGGTTGTGCAGGCAGTTTTGATGACCGGGCCAAAAAGGTAACCCTGGCCGTGACCCAAATCCTGCAGCATGCAGGTCTGTCCTTTGCCGTCCTGGGGACCGAGGAATCCTGCACCGGGGATCCGGCCCGCCGTTCCGGGAACGAATTCCTTTTTCAAATGCAGGCGGCTCAGAATATTAGCACGCTGAATGCCTACGGGGTCCGCAAAATTGTGACGGCTTGTCCCCATTGTTTTAACACATTACGCAACGAATACCCGGAACTGGGCGGACAATACGAAGTCGTCCATCATTCTACCCTCATTCAGCAACTCATCAACGAAGGTCGATTGCGCTTGCAGGACGGGGGACCGTTCAAGGGCCGCCGGATTACCTTTCACGATTCCTGTTACCTGGGTCGTGCCAACGGGATTTACGAAGCACCCCGCGATTTGATTCGGGCCTTGGATGCCGATTTGGTCGAAATGCGGCGCAGCAAGCGCAATGGCTTGTGTTGCGGTGCTGGCGGTGCCCAGATGTTCAAAGAAGCCGAATCCGGTCGCCTGGAAATCAACCACGAAAGGGCTTCCGACATGGCGGCTTCCGGGGCCGAAACCGTCGCCGTGGCCTGCCCATTCTGCATGACCATGCTCAAAGACGCCGCTTCGCAGACCGGCCAGGACAAAGTACAGGTCCTTGATTTAGCCGAAATCACCGCCGGCTCCCTCGCCAACTAATCCAAGGCATTTCCCTCGCCAACTAACAATCCAACGTGTGGGTTCCCTTTGAACAATTACCGGCGACCGCACGGCTCTGGGTATTTACCTCGCCCGTTCCGCTGGATACAGCCCTCATCCACCCGGCCTTGCAAACTTTTGTTCAAAGCTGGACCGCTCACCGTCAAGATTTGAGGGCATCGGGCGCTTTGTACCAAGGCCATTTTATACTCTTGGCCGTGGACGAAAGCCAGACAGCGGCCAGCGGTTGCTCCATCGACAAGGCCACCCACTTTGTGCAGGACCTGGGCCAAAGCCTCAACCTCAACCTCCTGGAGAAACGCCGGTACTTCTACCGCAACGGAGACCAGCCCGTCCATACAGTTGATTCACAAACCATTCAGGCAGTCGATCATCAAACCATGCAAGCCGCGGTCCAAGACGGTCGGGTTACCCCCACAACCCTGGTGGCCGATACGCTTGTGAATAAGGTCGGAGATTTGGATCGCCTTTGGTTACCCTTCGGCGAGAGCTGGCACCGCCGACTCTTCGGCCTCTAGGGCCAGCCCCTCAGGGGCGTCCATTTC
>Ga0194116_10008808_pt1 | contig 10140 bp, 9 predicted proteins | sample TA2MahsurfametaG_4_FD_148617 | JGI IMG/M metagenome (GOLD analysis project Ga0194116, IMG submission 148617) | Freshwater microbial communities from Lake Tanganyika, Tanzania - TA2015008 Mahale S9 surface | ecosystem: Environmental > Aquatic > Freshwater > Lake | place: Tanzania: Lake Tanganyika... | reverse complement strand
CCTTCAAAAAAAGAATATTTTGATTTATATGATTTATATGATTTATATCCAAATAACTATTATTTTTCAGGAAGAATTAAAAATAAAAATTCAAAAATAAATAATAAACGTAAAAAAAAAAAAAAATCCGCTGTTGAAAATGATTATAAATCTAAATTTAAAATTTCAAATAATTCAGCCAATGTAAATGATTTTTCTCATGATAACACTACCTTAGATTCAAATTGTATTTGCAATAAAACTATTCATCATAAGAATAATAAAAAGAAAAAATGTCATTTCAATGATTTTTCTCATGAGAACATTACCTTAGATTCAAATCGTATTTGTAATAAAACTATTCATCATAAGAATAATAAAAAGAAAAAATTTCATTTCAATATTTTAAAGAAATTGAATTATTCTTCTATAAAAAACATGAGAATTAATAATACAAAACATATTAACAATAAAAATTATTATGATAGTAAAAAAAATACTCAAACTAAGGAAATATATAAAATAAGAACTAATATCTCAAAGAATATTAATAATGGATCATATTATAAAAACAAGACCAAAATGAATGATGATATAAAAAATAAAAATGAAACAAGAACAAAAGTATCAGAGAATATGAATATTTCTTATTCAAACAAATTTTCGAAAAATGAAAAAAAAAATGAAAATAAGAATAAAACTTTTGACAAAATTAACAAAATCAAAAAAATTCACGAAATTAAATCCAATTTCTCAAAAAATATTAAAAATGATTCTTCCGTCAATTTTTCAACTAATGAATCTGAAAATTTAAATACCACTAAAATAGAAGATGAAATAAAAGAAATTAATAAGTCAAAAACAAATGACGAAATAGAAGAAATCAACGAAAAAATTTCTGTTGTTTCAGAGAATATGAATAATTTTTCTATGATAAATATAACTACAAAAGAAACAGATAAAGGAATTTTAACAAATAAAAATAATGAATTAAAAGAAATTAATGAACTTAAATTCAATATCTCTGAAAATTTGAATATTTCAACTACTCTAAATCATACCAAAAATGAAACAGATAAAAGAAATTTAACAAATAAAAATAATGAATTAAAAGAAATTAATGAACTTAAATTCAATATCTCTGAAAATGTGAATATTTCAACAACTCTAAATCATACCAAAAATGAAACAGATAAAAGAAATTTAACAAATAAAAATAATGAATTAAAAGAAATTAATGAAAAAATTCCAGTTAATTTGGAGAATATGAATATTTCTACAAATCTTAACCAGACAAAAAATGAAACAGGTTATGAAAACATTTCAAAAACAAATGATGCATTAAAAGAAATAAATGAACTTAAATTTAATGTCTCCGAAAATTTTAATATTTCTACTAGTTTAAACAAGATCTTAAAGGAATTAGATAAAGCAAATTTTTCAAATACAAATTATGAAATAAAAGAAATCAACAATAATATTTTTCTCAAACCGCAGAATATGAATATTTCTACTGCTCTAAATCAGACCAAAAATGAATCAGATTATGTAAACATTACTAAAACAAATGATGCAATAAAAGAAATTAATGAGCTTAAATTCAATGTCTCTAAAAATATTAATATTTCTACAAGTCTAAACCAGACCAAAAATGAAACATATTATAGAAATATTAATAAAACAAATGATGTAATAAACAAAAATATTTCTCTTAATTCCGAGAATATAAATATTTCTACTAGTCTAAACAAGACTTTAAAAGAATTAGATGAAGCAAATTTTTCAAATACAAATTATGAAATAAAAGAAATTCACAATAATATTTCTCTCAAACCGGAGAATGTGAATATTTCTACTGCTCTAAATCAGACCAAAAATGAATCAGATTATGTAAACATTACTAAAACAAATGATGCAATAAAAGAAATTAATGAGCTTAAATTCAATGTCTCTAAAAATTTTAATATTTCTACAAGTCTAAACCAGACCAAAAATGAAACATATTATAGAAATATTAATAAAACAAATAATGCAATAAAAGAAATTGAATCTAATTCTTCAGAAAAAATTAATAATTCTTCTTCCTTAAACTTTGCAAAATATGACACAAATTATGATAACATTACAAAGACTAATGATAATCATACAATTAAAGAAATAAAAGAAATAAGATCTAATATTTCAGAAAATATTAAAAATGAAACTTCCATCAACTTTACAAAAAAATACCCAAATTCTTTTAATACTAAAAAAATTGATGAAAATCAGAAAATAAAAGAAAAAAATGAAATAGGATCAAATATTTCTGAGAAAATTAATATATCGAATTCAAACAACATTTCAGCCTATGAAAAAAATTGTGTTAATAATATAAAGAGTAATGAAGATCAGAAAATCAAAGATTTAGATGATTTAGGATCAAATATTTCGGAGAATAGAAATCTTTCGAATTCAAACAATTTTAATTTCAATAACTCTATCTACATTAATAATATAATTAAAAATGATGAAAATATTCAAGAATTCAAAGTAATAAATGAAATTAAATCGAAAATATCAAATAATCTTAATACTTCTTCTAGCAATATAACTATCGATAACTGCATCTACATAAATAATATAAATACAAATGATAAAAAAATTCAAGAATTCAAAGTCATAAATGAAATTAAATCGAAAATATCAAATAATCTTAATACTTCTTCTAGCAATATAACTATCGATAACTGCATCTACATAAATAATATAAATACAATTGATAAAAAAATTCAAGATAAGAATTTAATAAATGATAAAAAATCTAAAATTTCAGATAACATAAATAATTGTTCTTTCAGCAATGTTACAAATTATAACTCCAACAATACTTTTAATATAAAGCAAAATGATGATCAAAAAAATGCTAGAATCAAAGACATAAATGTAACTAGTAATATTACTAATAAGAAATTTAATAGAAAAAAAGTTTTTGACAAAAGTAAAAAAGTCTTTGAATCAAACACTAATTTAACCATTAAAAATAAAACTATTCCTATGAATAAAAATCAACTTAACATCGAAGATCCTGAAATATTATTTAAGATTGTCAATAGGATTTTCAATGATATTGTAGAAGATCTTCAAAAACTTGATGAAATAAACAGAGAGATTTATAACAATAATATCAAAGACATTCTATATGAAGGTGCTTTCATAAAAATGTTTAAGAAAAATTTAATAGAGATTTTATTAATTATTTCGAAGATCTTCAATTCTGATTCTATAAACAGAATTGAATCTAAATTTTTCATGGCGGAAAAGATTATAAAAGATTATACTATTGTAAACACTCCTGAAAATTTTGAAATTGAAGGTACTGAAAATAATACTCTAAATGAAACTTATATAGACGTTAAAGAAAACAATGAAATGCTAAGTATTGAAAAAGATTTAAAAAAAGCATTAAACATCAACTCTGAAAAATTTAATGAATTAATAAATAAAATTTCTAATGGTTCGCCTGTAATTATTTTAAAACATGAAACTGATTCTAAAAAAAAAATTAATTTTGATATAATTGGATTTCTAAAAAACTATTATATTTATTCAAAAAGTAATTCTAATTCTTCTTCGTTTTCAGAAGAAGAAATCTTAAGAAATTATTTTGATGAAAACTTAGACTATTTAAATATAGAAAATTCAAATGAAACAGGTGAATAATAAATAAATAAATTTTATTTTTATTTATTCATTTAACAAATCTTTATTATAAAATAAATTTGAAAGATGAATCTTTACAAAAAATCTTGGAATTAAGTGAGCCTTCTAACAGAAAAGACTATGATGTTATTTATGGTCCCAAAATACAGATAAAAATGGGACCTGAATTAATTTATGTTGAAGGCAGAGGAAGAAGAGCTGTTAATAGAGATGGTGAATTAGATGAGACTCCTATATTTGATGTTACAATGTGGCCCCAATCATGCAAGTATTAAACATGAATTATCAATTTTATATTTTCAAAAATTTCTTAAAATCTTTTTTTTTTATTTATAAAAATAATGTAATCAAAATTAACTTTAATTTTTAATATTATAAAAGAAATGGATTACAATCTCCAATAAATATTTTAAAGCCAGAAGGAAAAGATGAAGGAGATTTGAAGATTGAGTTTTCTAATTTGACCGGAATTTCAAAATTACAAAATGATGGATTTAAACTTTCCTTAATAAATGATAATTTAGGAAAACTTATTTATAATGAAGAAATATATATTCTAAAAAGAATAGATATTCACTATCCATCAGAACACACAGTAATTAAACAATTTTTCGTTATTTAAAATACAAATTAGATTTATTTTTGTAAAAATTAATTTATTCTTTTTTAGTTAGGTCTAGATGAAGAACGATCACCTTTAGAATTGCAATTTATTACCCAAAATTCAAAAAATAAAATTATCGCTTTAGCAGCTTTATTTGAGATTGGAAATCAAAATAACGAATTATTAACACAAATGGGTTTTGGCTTGGAAAATCCCTTATTTGGATCGAAATTAAGAAATAATGAAAGCGTTTCAATTAATCATAATTTGATTAATGTTAAAGTAGACATTGGAAAATATATGAATAATAAAAAAAACTTTGTTTCTTATATTGGTTCTCTTACTTCTCCTCCTTGCAATTCAGACGTGAAATGGTTTGTACTATTGGATAAATTACAGGCTTCTAAATTTCAAATTAATTCTTTTCCAATATTATTTGGTAGAAAGACCAATATAAGAGGTTTACAGCCAAATTTTGGTAGACAGCTCCTTTCCAATTGAAATAAAGACCGAATTTAATTTTTATTTGAAACATATTTATTTTATTTAATTTAATTTATTTTATTAAATGAACTAAAAAAAACAAATCATAGAAATAAAAAATTCAAATTATTTAAAAAATCAAAAAGAAAAATTAAAAAATTATTTTTAAAAAATATAATTTGAATATTATATGTGTTTTAAATAAAATTATATTTTATACATAATTTCTCCATCTTTTAATTCTTCTGCCATTTTCAAATAATTTAAAAAACTTTTCTTAAAGATTGGTTCTTGATAAAAACTAACATTTGGAATGTTATATATTTGAGTTATTTGATTTTCTTCTTTTTTTATTAGACTTCCGTCATTATTTAGTTTAGTATTTTTATTAATCTTCTTTTTTTTAGCATTTTCATTTAAATTTTTGAATTTTAGCAATTTAGCATTTAAAATATTTTTAACAGTTGAGTTTATTATCCCACTATTCTTATTTTGCTTTTGGTTTACATGCTTATCGAAATTCAAATCCTTATTAGAAATCATTTTAAAATGAATGATTCTCTCTTTAATTTGGGTTTCTACCAATTCGACAAAACTCATGTTGAATAAATTAACAATGCTTTCTAAATTTAAAAGGTTTTCTAAAACTCCAAAATTACAAATCATTGTTCCGATATGAAATTTATCAGAAAATATCATAAAACAAGCATAACCCTTAATTTTTAATTGGAATTATAAAATTAAAAATGCTAATTTTTTCAACTAATAGAAAAAGTTTACTTTACTGTTTTCCTTTGAAAATTTATATGAATAAAACATGTAAACAATGCTTCCTTTCAAAGTTCTGATTGTTGATAATATATGTTGAAACTGTATGTTGAATTTAAATAGAATATATTTGTTTATTTTTATATTGAACATTCCATAGCTGGTGGTTATTTTGTAATTTTTTAAAATTAAAAAAGTATCTAAATCCATATTATTTGCAAGTTTAAGCTTTTTCCCAGATTTTAGTTTAGCATTTTCAATCGCGTGGTTGAATTTAAAAAATAAGTCTTTCAGAAAATCCTTTGATAAATTTAAATAGATATATATTAATATTCATATTCGAAAATTTATTTTATATCAAGCATTTAATTAAACATTTGGAGAAGATATTACTTAAATTATTTAAAAAAAGTCAAAATTGAGAAATTAATTTCATTAATTTATTATATTAATATTAAAAAAATCTTAAATATACATACACTGTCATTTTTTTGAAATAATTTGTCTTTATATGACTTCAATTGCAAATTTTCTAAATATTTTATAAAATTTTTTTCTTTTGTAAAATCTTGACTTTTAGTAACTTTATTAATTTTTTTCAGGCTTAAAGCATTTGTAATTGGATTATTTGTTGGACCTTCACGATTTATTGCAATTCTATTCATTTTTTTTAATTTAGGCTTTTCGGATGAATCTTGGTTAACTTTTTCAGCTTTAAATTTAGTTGAATTTTTGGTTTTTTTATTAATATCTGAAATTAGATCTTTAGTTTCATTCGGTTTCCCTTTTTGGATAGTATCAGTTATATCTTTGTGGTTAATAATATTTTCCGTTTCTAAAGAAGGATTCTTTATATTTAATTTATCATTTTGATTTAAATTTATTTTCTCTTTAATATTTTTCTTCTTGCTTTTATTATTTTGTTTGATATTTTTTTCTTTTATTTTTGAATCTATTAGAGGACTTATATCTATAGTTTTTTTCTCTTTACTTTTTAATTTAATCTCTTGATCTACTTTAGCTTGAGTTTTTTTAGATTTTTTATTTTTATGATCCTCAATAAAGCCTTCTTTTTCATTTATTTCTTTGTCATCAATTTCTAAAAGAATTGAAAAAAATTGATTTTCATTTTATATTTTATAAAATTTTTCAATATATATATTAATACCTTCTGTCCCAATTCTATTGCATTTAGTATTAATTTTATTTGAAAAAACTTCCTCACTATCCTTTTCATAAAATTCTTCTTCTTCAATGAAATGTCCTTCTTTAGTTAGAGTGTTTAAATATTCTAAATATTGAGGATCTGTTTTTTTTTTAAAAATCATATTTATAATTTTATTTGAGGAATTCTTATCTAAGTCAATAATTTCACATTTTTCTAAATCATAATCTTGATCAAAAATTTTTTTGGTTTTTGCCTTTAAATTTTTGGCAAAAGTATCTTCTATTTTGTTATTTTTTTGAAAGTAAGAGTTTATATCTTCTCCATTATTTGATCTTGGATCTATTATTATATCTTGTTCTTCATATTTGATTTTTTTTTCTAAAATATTTACATTTTCCATTTGTGCTTTAAAGGTATTTTGATCTCTAAATTCTTTCTCATTGTTTTTCTGATTTCCAATATCTTTAAGAAAATATAAATTAACATTTAGTTTTTGATATGTTTAAATCCAATAAATTAATTTTTTGATTTTAATTATATTTAGATATACTTTTGAAGTCATTTATAAGGGTTTTTTCATCTATTGACTCTTCAAAGGTATTTTGGGGTCTTTTAAATTTTTTATTTTGATTTTGATGATGAAAGTTATTCTCGTCATAATTATAATTATTTCGATTGTAGAAATTTCTTTGATTATTAAAAGAATTATCAGTATTTTGGATGTAACTATTTTTATTTTCTATATTTGATTGATAAAAAATTTGATCATTTCTCTTTACTTGGAAATCTTGGTTATAGGTCCCTCTGCTATTTTCAATATTTGGATTTTTATTCAAATTTTTATGTTTGTTGTTATCAAATTCTAATGAAATTCCCATTAATTTATTGAAAGTTTTATTGTTTTCATTGAAGCAGTAATTAGAAGTTTTATAAATGTTATTGATCAAAGGTAAATATTCTCTTTTAATAGATTGATTTTTAAGAAAAAAATTTATCATTTTTTTATTTATATCAGAATAAATAACTTTTAAAAAATTTAAATTTAAATAATTAATTTTTTATTAAAATAAAGTTTTTACAATTTTTTATCCTTTGGAATACTCAAAAATTAATTTTCCAATAAAAAGTCTATATATTAGATTTAATGAATGAAATTATTTTGTAAGCTTTTTTTATTACTAAAATTAATTTTTGTTTGAAAAGAATAATGATTGGAGATTTTATTTTAAAACTTATTTATCTTAACAAGAATCTTTATGTGAAAAAAATAAAATTACAAAGATTTATTAATTTTATATAATTTTGTAAATTAAATCTCTAGGATTAATATAAAGAAATCACTAAAATAAAGAATATAAAAAAATTATTTTATCAAATGAATTCATTACATTTTATTTAAATATGAAATAGCCAATTATACTAACAATTTTTTGATAAGCTTAATTTTCTTAATGTATTCTTTATTTCAAAAGAAAAATTTAATTAAATCAGAATTAGGAAATAATGTTATTTCCTGTAATTCTCAAACTACTTGAAAGATTAATATCATTGATTCCTAAACTATTATTAGGCCTCTTATTAAAGGAATTTTCAGGATATAAATACTTATTGTATCTAAAATTATGAACTGGATTTAGAATAGGATTATGATTTAATTTTGATTGTCCTAAATCAAATTTCCTGTTAGATTCATCTAAAAATGTTTTTTTAAATTAAAATTTAATAAAAAAGAAATAGAATTACAATTATATAGCATATTTGAATTATAATAATTAATATTCGATGAATCATCTTGTTGTGATGAATTGTTTTTCATATTCTGCAAATTATTTGAATTATTATCTGTATTTAAATCAACACTATGCATTTGAGGATTCTGATTAAAAGGATTGACATTTCCGGGTATAATTTTTCGTTTTATTTGTTGGTCAAGTATATCTTTGTAAAATTTTTGTTGATCTCTCATGTAATTTTTCTCGTCTTGCTCTAATTTTTTGAGCCTATCAAGCTGAATGATTATCAGTAAATATAATTAAATCTTAAATTATTTAATTAAATTTTTGTAAAATTGAAAATCATTTATTTTTAATAATTGAAACCGAATTGAATTTTAACTTTGAAATTAAAAATGATTATATTACATCTCTTAACCTTTCTTCATCTATGAATTTCCTTTGTTGGATTAGATAAGATTTGTCTCGCAATTTATTATCAATTTGATATTTATTATAATCAAGATAATCCTTTACTACCTAAATTATTATTATGATAACTATTTAAAATAAACAAATAAAAAATGAATTTACGCTTTTATACTCATTAGCAATATTATTATTCCAAGTATCTAAATACATATCTTGGCTTTTATTTGAATTGTAGGCATTGAAATAATTATTGTTTTTGATTTTACTATCATTATTGAGTATTGATTTTTCATAATTATCGACTTTTAAAATATAAATTATGTAAATATGATTGTTTTTTTAACATAAAATTTTTTTTTTATAATATTAGGTGTAAAAAATTTATCACTTTTCTTATTTTCATCATCCATATCTTGATAAGGGTGACTTTCATTTTTCATTTTATTAAAGTCAAATTTTTCTTTATTAGAATCAAAATTATAAGAAAATTTATGATTATCAGGATGATTATTTGTGATTTTTTTATATTGATTTACGTTATATTCAATTTTATCTGATAGTTTATTCATCATATTTTTATAGTTTTCCATTCTTTCTTCATGTTGTAATGGTAAAGAAAGGCTATTTTGACTTTCTATTTTATCATTATAAATTTTTTCTTCTTCTAATTTTTTTTTATTTATGTATTTATTAAATTCTTGTTGATAATCATACATGAGGTTTTGTTTTTTTAATTGTTTAATTCGATTTTCTTCTTCTAGCTCAAGTCGGATTTTATCTAAATATTCCTTTTCTTCAAGTAATTTTTTCATACGCTGAATTATTGCAATTAAGTTATTTTAAATTAATATTTTATTTAAACAAAGAAAAACACATTAATATTTTCATAACGTAAATTAATTTAAATAAAATCTTAGGACTTCATATTCTCTTTTTTCTTTATTCATATAGATCTCATCCTGATAGCCTCTAAGCCATTTTTCTTTTTGATTTTTTGCAGACATTTTTGTATTTTATATTTTTTATTATTGAAATATTTTATTATCTAATCGGTTTCTATTTTAACTTTTATAAGCATTCAATTAATATTAACTATTTATTCTTGAACTTATTTAAAAGAAAATTATTTTTTAAAAAATTTGATTAATCAGTATTTTAATCTAAACTTTTAATTAAGCCTTTTTTTTGGGGATTGGGGATTGGGGATTGGGGATTGGGGATTGGGGATTGGGGATTGGGGATTGGGGATTGGGGATTGGGCCCAATCCCCAATCCCCAATCCCCAATCCCCAATC
>Ga0194116_10008807_pt1 | contig 10140 bp, 10 predicted proteins | sample TA2MahsurfametaG_4_FD_148617 | JGI IMG/M metagenome (GOLD analysis project Ga0194116, IMG submission 148617) | Freshwater microbial communities from Lake Tanganyika, Tanzania - TA2015008 Mahale S9 surface | ecosystem: Environmental > Aquatic > Freshwater > Lake | place: Tanzania: Lake... | reverse complement strand
AATTTTTTGGGGATTGGGGATTGGGGATTGGGGATTGGGGATTGGGGATTGGGCCCAATCCCCACTCCCCAATCCCCAATCCCCAATCCCCAATCCCCAATCCCCAAAATATATGAAATTCATTATTTAAATGATCATAATTGAGAGCATAATAAATATCTATTAATCCATATTAAAATAGAAAAATAATTTAAAAAGAATTAATTAAAGTATTAAATTATTAAATGAGTTAATTTTATAATATTTGAAAAATGCAGTTCTTCAATTCGAAAGAAATAAGATTGAATATTGTAATAATAATATATTTATCTCTTTGTCTACAACTTACAAAAGAAGATTTACCGGTTCATTGTCTCAAGCATCAAGTATATTTTTTACTATATAGGGATAATATAATTAAAAATATTATTAGATATTAGGAAAGTGGATAATTGCTGCTTCAGATTTGTTTCCAGTAGAAAATGGATATGATATGAAATGTGGACATGATTTACCTTCTAATGAAGAGACAAGTTATAAGGCCAATTCTCCTTTTGAATTAAAGTAAGCAAATTAAATTAAATATATGAATTTTTAAGATAATCAAAAGTTTATTGTTAAAATATAAAAATAAATAAATAAATATGTAATTATTTTGTTTTTTAAGATTAAAAATTAAATATCAATTGAAATTTTCAGAAATCATTTTGAAGTTGATTTAAGAGAAATTGATTATGCTGAATTAAATTCGGGCTCTAATACAAAAAATGTAAAATGAAGTTAAATATATTAATTCTTTTATTAATTTCATTTTTTGGAAATGTCAATGTAAGCAATGATTAAAAGTTTTAAACTAAACTTCGTCCAAACTCTTATATAATAAATGAGAATAAAAATTCTTAGATTGGAAGATGGACAATGGTCTATGATGAAGGCTTTAACATGGATTTTGAAAATTATTCCTTTTTTGCCTTTTCAAAGTACTCGATTGATAAATCAAATCATTCAAAAACTCAATATAACTCTGTATGCTATTCCACTTGTGTTGGTTGGTATCATAATAAAGATAAAACAAAATGGGGCTGTTATACTGCAAAAAAATTAAAAGTTAATCATTTAGAAATTACTTCCAAAGACTCCAAAAATAACATTAGCATTTTAGAGCCAACAAATAATGATCTTGAAAATAATATTCTAAGCTCTATGTTAAATATGCAATTTAAATCAATAGGAAACTCAATAACTTTCCCTGCTGAAAATAAACCAGATAATATGAATGATTCTAATAAAAGTAGTAACGAAAATGGAGATAATTCATTGAATGAAAAAACAAAAACTCAAAAAAATAATTTACGCAGATTATATAATAAAGTGAAAATCAACTCTTTTTTGGAGTTGCAAACCAAAGAAAAAGGAACTAGCTTAATGACTCTTTCAGCTAATTTCCGAAACCATGCTCTTTATGTTTCTAAATTAAATAACGTACAAAAAAATTGGTCAGCAGAAGTAAATCCGGAATTTTCTCACATGACAATTAAGGAATTGAATAAATTTGCAGGAATAACACGTAATAAAAACTCCAGATCAAGCTCCAACAATATACCCAAAAATTCAAATAAAGAAGACGTTTCGGATTTACCAAAAAATTTTGATTGGAAAAATTATTTGAGACCTGCAGGAAGTCAAGGTAATTGCGGTTCTTGTTATGCATATTCATCAATTAGAATGCTTGAATCTAGGCTTAAAATTGCTTATTCACACGATGTTAAATTGAGTGTTCAACATGCTCTAGATTGCACTATTTATAATCAAGGATGTGATGGAGGATATCCGTTTTTAGTTATGAAATTTGCTAGTGAATTCGATTTAATTCCTGAAATGTGCAAGCCTTATTATGTAAGAAATATTTAAAGTTTTGAAAACTTTTATAAATAAATATAAATTTTTTTTTTCTAACAAATATATTTAACCAGGATAAATTATTTTCACCAATTTTTTAATAAATTTTTTTTTCATTGGTTAAATCAATTTTAAATCAATATAAAACTATAAAGAATTATTCAATTAAAAAGATGGCTAAAATATTTCAATTAAAAATGAAAATTATATTAAAATTGATTTTAATTTGAGATTTTTAAAAAAGAAAATCTTTAAGCAATTTTATGAAAATCTTTATAATTTTCAATTTTAGGAAAAAACTGGAAAATGTCATAAAAATACTTGTGATGTTAAGCTCTTACCTTATCTTTATCGTGCTACTAATTATCATTACATAGGTGGCAGTTATGGACAATGCTCTGAAAAGAAAATAATGAAAGAAATTTTTGAAAAAGGCCCTATTGTAGTGAGCTTTGAACCAGATTATAATTTTATGATGTATAAAAGCGGTATTTACCATTCCATTGATGAAAAAACATGGATTTCCAAAGGAATTCCTAAACCAGAATGGGAGAAAGTAGATCACTCTGTTCTAATGGTTGGTTGGGGTGAAGATGAGAAAACAGGTGAAAAGTTTTGGATCATTCAAAATACTTGGGGTCCTCAGTGGGGTGAAGATGGATTTTTCCGTATGCGAAGAGGTGTTGATGATTTTGGAATTGAATCAATCTGCGAAGCCGCCGATCCAATAATTATTGAACAAGCCACTAATAAAATTTTAGAGAAAAAAAATTCAGAATCAAAGATTTCCAATTCTATAGATAAGGAATTTAGTACTAATATTAAAGATGATCTGATTTTGAAGATTAATAATGAAAATTCACCAAATGATATAATGGCTATTGCAAATTTTAATACCAACGTAGAAAATGAAAATAATATTAAAAATATCAATTTGAATTCTAATTCTTTTTTAAATGATTCTAATTCTATTGGAAGCGATAACATTGGCGGGTTCAATTTAAACGTTCAATTTAATGATTTAAATAATATCGGAAAAATTAATAATGTCAATAATAGAGTAGAAAATGGCAGTATTAAGCAGGATATTTTATTAGATGATAAATCTATATTTGATCTTTATAATTAAATTTTAAGAATCAGAACCTTTTTCCTTATTTTTTGATTAATTTATATATTTATTTTAAAAACTTTATTATCTAAAATTTTTATTTCAAGAATCTTTATCTATTTACTAATTACGATTTATTATATACATGATTTAGAAAAAAAGCATTTTTTAGATATATCTAAAACAAATTGGTGTAAAATATAAAGATTACTTATATTAATCATATAATACTGCATTTCCTTTATTAAAATAAATTAAATAAAATTTTGTACATATAATTAATATTAACAAAAAATGCAGAATGAAATTGAAAATGAAAAGTTTATTGTAAGAGATTTCCAAGAGGTTCCAGGAGGACATTTCGACGAAATGAACTTTTATTTCACTCCTAACGGAAGTAATGATAACATAAATGAAATAATTTTAACTAAAAGGTTTTTGGGATCCTGATGGTTATTACTTTAATAAACAAGGTTTTGACAAACACGGTAAATATTATTTTTAAAAATATAATATAGAGGAAAATGAATTTAAAAATATAAATAAAAATTTCAATCAGTTATTAAATGATTTAATGAATATCAATAGGAGGATTTTACGATGAAAATATGGAATATAACCCAGGAGAAAGCTGGGATGAAATAAATGAATGCTATCATAGCGAAGAAGAAGAAAATGAAGAGAAGCGCTTTTGTGAATTTAGATTAGGAGCTGTTTTTGATGAGGAAGAATTGGAAGACGGAGGTAGAAAAGATTTATTTTTGAACTTATTTTAAATAAATTTTCTATATTAATCATAATCTTATTTTATTGATTGATTGGATTCCAAACAAATTATAAATAAAAATTGGAAGAGCTAAATATTTAAAAATTTAAAAAATGATCATGTTAAATTAAAAATCTAAATTTCTTAATTATATTCTTTTTAATCAGATTACGACGAATTTAATGATGGAAGAAAAAACCGAAATTTACAGGATTTAGAAAGACTTTACGAGGATGATGATCTAGACGACCAAGATGTCTTTTTGGGAAATCCGATAATCGAAAGCTCAAAATATAAATTTTCTTCTCATTCTGGTAAAAATATAAATCAAAGTAAAGGCCGAAATAATACCCAAGAATTCAATAATAATAGAAATTTTAATAACAAAAAAAATAATAGATTTAAAAATAATTATAATAATAATAATCATGAAAATAACCGTACAAATCATATAGATATTAATTATGATAATAATTTCAATAATTTAAATAATTTTGATGAAGATTTATATAGAAAAGATTCTTATGATTGTGATAATTTAAATGATAATCGATTTGAAGATAATTATAAAGAAATTTACAATTCAAATGATGAAGAATTCAACTATGATAAATACGATTTTGATAAAAATAAAGTGGAGAAACAATTAAATTATAATTATAATATAACAGAAAATAACCAAATAAATGATAATCCTAATTTTACTATGCATCAAAATTTTTATGAAAATGGAGAAAAATTACCTGTTATAGAAAATAAAAATAGAAACTATGCTTATGATTTGAATAAAGTCAATTCAAATAATATCAATAATAATAATAATCCTAATTATAACATTGATTTTAATAACAGCTCTAAATCTCATAAACAAGGAAATGATAGAATTAAGAATGATAAATTCAGTAAAAATAATCCTAAAGAGTCTAAAAGTTATAATAATCAAAAGAAGTATACTAATTATAACTTCTTTGATGAAGATGAAAAAATAAAAGACCAGCCTATAGTAAATAATTTTAATCCTGCAAATAAAGTTGAAAATAAGCAAGAGGAAAACATTATAAATAATAATCTAAATCAAGGAAATCTTCTAAATCCCAAAGATCCTAATTTAAATATTAATTGCGAAAATAAAGATAGTAATGTCAACAATTTACAGGATAAATTGAGTTCTAATGAAATTGATATAAATACAGATAAAAAGCCAATCACTTTTGATTTGAATTCACTAAAAAATATTACATTCAATAAAAACGCAAAACCATTTGTAAAAAAAACCCAAAAATTAGATCAGAATATACAAAAAGATAATGAAGCTGCGTTGCAGCAAAATAATTAATAATTATTATATAAATTTTATCTAAAAATATTTAATTTTATATAATTGATTATAAAACTTTACAATATGTGTTTCTAAAGTAATTAATTCAAGATGGAATCAATTTTATTTTTTAAAAAAGGCAAAAAAATAATGTAAAGAATAATGAAATATTTTTCCTAGGTATCTATTTATTAATGAATTTTATAAATTTAAACCAAGAAAATTTTTATTGTCCTTCGCTTTTTATATTTCATAACGAAGTAATTATAATAATAACCTATAAAAATAATTTCTAAATGTTAGATGATTTTAAATTTAATTAAAAAATTGTTTTACAGGCATTAATTTATCTTTATTATAATTATTATTGTTTTAATTTTATATATAAGAATAAAAAAAATGTTATAGACTAGTTAAATGAATTTCTTATTTGTTATCTAGAAATATAAAAATTTATAAGGATATAAACAAATATATTTTTAGCTTAAAATTATTAAAGGAATTATTTATGGTTTTTATAATAATAAATTTATCTGTAAATTAGTATTATTAATTTCAAATAAAATAATTAATCAAAATAAAAATAAATTATAAATAATAAATGTTTTTAAGAGGAATTACAAGAAGTTATTTCTTGAAAAGCAAATTCAATAAATTCCCTTCTAAAAATGCTTTTTTAGTCCCAGAAAAACCTTGGTCTTCAAACGCTAATGTAGAGGATTTACCTTTAAAAGGTCAAGATATTGATAGTAGACTTGAATCAACTAAAACTTATACAAAATGGTTTAATCCAAATACCTTTGACCCAAGAACTCCTGATTATTTTGAAACAGTAAGAAGTGAATGGCAAGAAGATGTTACTCATGAGGATATTGGAGAGTGTAATATTATTTTTCATAATATAAAATCAAAAATTTTTAATTTTTGGAATTTTTTCAAGTTATTTTTTATTTTATTTGGAAATTTTTTAAAGTAATTGCAAACTTCCACACGAATCATTCAGGAGATCATCTTTATCCCGCTGCTTGGATGAGTGCTTATTATATGAATGAGCCAGAGGTAATTATTTGAAAAATTAATTCAAAAAGATAAAATTTTACTTAAAAAATATTTTATTAATTTAGTAATATTAGTTTAAATTTGCAATAAATAATGATATTTAAAATTATTGATACATTAGTATTTTTTTTCAATTAATAAATTTTTTATTATTTTTTCTTCCTAAATAGTATACAATTCAATTCCCATTCGAAAGGTCTTCTGTGTCTCCTAGATTTAGAGGGGAACATGCATTAAGAAGATATCCAACAGGAGAAGAAAGGTATTTATTAATAATACAAAAAGTATAAAATTTTCTAAATAATTAGATTTGTATTCTATAATCTAAATTAAGAATTTTATAAAGATTTTGATTTTTAAACGAGAATATATTTTTCAGATTAAAAATTTATTTAGATGCATCGCTTGTAAATTATGTGAAGCTGCATGCCCAGCTTGGTGTATTACTATTGAAACTGAGCCAAGACCAGATGGTTCAAGAAGAACAACTAAATATGATATAGACTTAACAAAATGTATTTATTGTGGATACTGCCAAGCTGCTTGTCCAGTTGATGCAATTGTGGAAAGTACAAACTATAACTTTGCACCAGCTTGGAGAGAAGAATTGTTATATGACAAAAATAAATTACTTAAAAATGGAGAGAAATGGGAGCCGGAACTTGCAAGAAATTTAGAAGTAGTGTTCAGAGATAGATTATAAATGTGAATAATTACTTCAGGATTTTGCAATTAAATAATGAATAATAGATTAAAAGGAAAAAATAGATAGGAAAAATGTCGAAATTATAGCCTTTTAAAATAAATTTTTTATTATAAATCTAAATAATTAGTTTTAATTCCTATATTTTAGCAATAAAATAATTTCGATATTGATAATAAATATTTTAAGTTTTGAACATTTTTATAAGTTTTTAATTTGATGCCAAATGAAAAATCTTTTTTGAATTTTATTGAATTTTTTCTGATTCTTTACTGAATGAATATAAAACATCTTTAGAAATTTTTAAAAATTTTTTAAAAATAATTTATTTTAATATAATAAAAATTTGTTTTCTTGAAATATTTTTTTTTATATTGATCAAATATTAAACTTTTATTTTTTAAATTTTCAAAATAATATATATTATTATAGATTTCGATTTTTAAAAAAAATCTTTTTTTATTAAAAATAAATTTTCTTAAAACAAATTCCAAAAAATAAAAAATGAATGTTGTTTATTGTGCAGTATTTGGAATACCGGATAGAGTGCTCTTAGCTGAAACAATCAACAATCAAAAATACTATGAAAACTTAGTGAGTCCTATAATTAACAAAATCATAAAATCGAACAGCATAATAGATAGTTATGAAATTGAAAATGAAAAATTTTTAAATTTTGTTAAACACAAACATAAAATAATACTTCTTTGCATTTCAAATGATCATATAAACTCAGAAAAGTACAAAACTTTTTTCATTAGATTTAAAGACATATTGATTAATGCTTATGGTTCAATTGAAAAAACATACCCTTCACAGCCAAGTGAATTATGTTTGCAAGAGACACTTAATCAACCCTTGGAAAAATTTATGAAAGAATATGAAAGTGTTGTATATACAAATAAAAATTTGATTAAAAATATGAATAGTGATTTAGATATCATAAAAGCTGATATGAATAAAATGATCCATAATGTTGTAAAGGATGTCGATGACTTAAAAGATTTGGAATTAAAAGCAATGTTAATCAACCAAGAAGCGCAAGTATTTCATGAAAATTCACAAAAATTAGAATATGAAACTAGATGTATGAAGCCTTGGATGTGGGTTTTGCTGGCAATTTCAATAATTTTGATAATTGCTTGGATTTGCTGGTGTGAAACAAGATGTGGGCAATTTTTCAGCCCTTTTTGCTAAAAAAATTTATTTAGATTGTGAATTTGAATTTATTTATAATCATTATTTTATATTGGTAATATTATATTTATTGGATTTAAAAAAGTTGATTTCTATTATTTTTTTCTTGTGATATAACATTTTTTAAAAAAAAGATTCGGTTAAAAAAATAAATCATATATAATTTAATTTAAAAGTTTTAATATCAATATAAAAGTAGAAAAATATAAAAGGAAATATTTCTTTTATCATTTATGGAAAGTGAATGGAAAATTTCAATGAACGAAACCAATGAAGGAGGACAAGAAGATAGTATTGCCGCTTCATCAGGCTCAAGTTGTGAATCTTCATTAGACGAGGAAGAAAATAATGATTTTCATATAAATTGGAATGAAGTTCAATATAAACCTGAAAAATCAAATCTACTTGACGATAAAGCAGTAGATTGCTTGGAAGAAGACTATGAATATCTCCAAACGATTACTAATATACCTGAGGAAATAAAAAGCAATCCTAAACCGTATGACTTCTTTAAATTATTGCTACCTGATTATTTTATTGATCATATTGTTAGAGAAACAAATCGTTATGCGGATCAAACAATAGTTCAATTGAAGATTGAAGAAAAAAAGCCTTATTCCCTAATTAATACTTGGAAGCCCATTGATCGAGAAGATATTATGAAATATATTGGTTTAATATTATTATGTGGATTGCACAAAAATATTGAATTGAAAGGTACATAAGATTTATTAAAATAATAGATTATTGGGTAAAAGATGATAAGCTAATGAAAATTGATTTTTCACCATTAATGTCGAAGAACAAGTATAAAGTTCTTCACAGATTTTTTCATGTATCTAATAACGATTGTAATAAATCAAGTGATTTAATTTATAAAGTTAGACCACTAATTGATTTATGTAACGATTTATTCAAACGATATAATACGCCAGGAAAAAATTTAAGTATAGATGAAACAATGGTAAAATTCAAAGGAAGAATTAAATTCCGGCAATATATTAAAAGTAAACCTGTTAAATATGGAATTAAATGCTACCTTATTTGTAATTCTTTTAATGGATATTGTTATGGGATTATCGTTTATACTGGTAAAGGAACAATGAAAAAACTAAAAGGAATGAGTTTAACTGAAACAGTTGTTACTGATCTTATATCACCTTACATAAATAAGGGTAGAGTTCTTTATGTTGATAATTTTTTCAATACAATACCTCTAAATAATTATCTTTGGGAAAATAATACTGGGATGATTGGAACTATGAGGAAAAATAGAACAAAATCAAAAAATAAAATTAAATTCCCAAAAACTAAAAAATCATATAATATTTACATGAATAGTGATAATAATAATAATATTTGTTTGATTTACATAAACGATAGAAAAGAATTTATTATGACTACCAACAAATCATTCCCTCAAAATGTTCAATACAAAAGTAATAATCAAAGTAAAATTATGTTGGATATTCAAAAAAATTACAATCTTGGAGCTAAAGGGGTAGATTTATGTAATCAGCAGACAACAAAATTCAGATATAATCATTCAAGTTTGAAATGGTGGAAACCATTATGCTATCATTTGATTCATATCATTCTTTACAATTCTTATATCTTATACAAAAATTTCAAACAAAATCTTACTTATAAACAGTTTTACAGAGAAATTTTATCTAAACTCATAGGAATAGAATTTTGTGTAAAGAAGAAAAAAAAACTCCACGAAATAAAATATATAGATAAAAACAAAAAAAGTGAAAAAAGACTTCGTTGTAAACTGTCTGGTTGTAAAAATCTTTCAATGTGGATGTGTGAAGAATGTTCAGGAAAAAAAAAAATAGCTTCTTTATGCATACCTGATTGTTGGAATAAGTATCATTCGAAAAAATAATTAATTATTGTTATTAAAAAATTAATCATTAAAATTTAATTTCAAATTTTTAAAATATTTTTCAAATCTGATACCATAGAACTTCATAGTGTTAAATTTAAAAGATAAGACGTTAACAGGCCATAATTTTAATTTATTAATTTTTAAAAATGGTCTTTAAAATTATTTATATAAAATTTTCTAAACCAAGACTCTTAAAAAATTTAATCTATCAATA
>Ga0194116_10008803_pt1 | contig 10144 bp, 9 predicted proteins | sample TA2MahsurfametaG_4_FD_148617 | JGI IMG/M metagenome (GOLD analysis project Ga0194116, IMG submission 148617) | Freshwater microbial communities from Lake Tanganyika, Tanzania - TA2015008 Mahale S9 surface | ecosystem: Environmental > Aquatic > Freshwater > Lake | place: Tanzania: Lake Tanganyika... | reverse complement strand
ACTTATAATTTATATTTTATCCAAATTAATTAGTAAAAAAAATCTATAAATTAAATTTAGCTTTTCTAAGATTTCAATGATTAAATTTTAAAATAAGCTTTCTTATCTTAACTTTAAAAATTAGTTCCTATGCTGATCTATTTTTTTATTTAAGTTTCAAATATGATCAATTAAGTTTAAATAATAATTAATTTATTTAATAAAAAAAATTGAAATATATGAATAAATAAAAAATTAAAGACCCAATAAAAAAATAATTTTTACGATTCTTATTTACTTTTAAACTTTAATAATTTATTACGAGTATCCAAGATAAAATAGTTTTAAATATAAATAATAGAATTTATTATTCTTTCTATCATACATAAAAAAGAAGTCTATAACTGCATTTGATTAATTAAATTAAGCCAATCTTTTAATAATACTATTAGAATAAGTCCTCTTTAAATAAAAGAAAAAATTACCAATAAAAAAATCAATTCAATTTAAAATTTCATCAGTAAATTAACTTCGTAATATTAATCATATTTGATTTATTAAAAATATTCAAAATTAAAAAACATTTAATGGTTGACAGAGATATTAACAGAAATAGATCATTATCAGCAGATTCCGATTTACATTCTTCTTATGAAACTTTTCGAGCCGGAGATTATAAATCAAGCTTAGCTTTTGTTGAAAAAAAACTCCAAAAGCTAAATTCACCTTTAGATAAATTCAATTTTAATATTTTACTTGCTTTAATTTATTCAAAATCAAATCGTCTCCAAGATTCTCATAAATTATGTGAATCATTGAAAAACGAGATGATAAAAAACAATTATTTTTCAACAGTTCCAGAAATTTGTAATTATTTTAAAAATACAATGAGAGAATTAGATGAGGATAAAATCTTGAAAGAAATTTTTGAATATCAAATGAAAAATTTAAATTTGGTTAAAATCGACAATAAACATCAAAAAAAAATTCTTAAGGAACTAACTTTAAATTTAGAGTTGAATGAAATGTATTCAAAAATAAATGTTTTTCTTAAAAACGAAAATGAACCTAACTTGGAATTATTAAATTTGTTAAAATATGAGGTTGTTTATATTTTATGTTTCAAATTACAAAAACTATCTAAATTCATTGGCTCGGCAATTTTCAAAGAAATGAATAGCAAATACGAAACTCTTAAGAGTCAAAAAGGGTTTTTGGATATTATGATTAAATTCTTGATTGGATTAAATGATACTGAAAATTTTTTGAAATTGTTCGAGGGAACTACTTATGAATTTACTAATGCTCCTGTAGACGATCTCCTTGTCAATATTTATTACAATCAAAAAAACCAAGATGAAAAACTTGTGAATTTTCTTTTACAATCCATTAAGAATAATCTAGATAAATGCAACTTTAATAATTTCTCAAGAGTGGTTCTTTTTATGTTTTATCAACTCAATATTTTAATTTCTTCTAATGAAAATTTAAATGAAGGTGATTATTCATTTTTCTTTGATTTGGAAAGCAACTATGATTTGAATTTTGATCAAACAAGTTTTGATAATTTTACCTTCACAATAAACACATCAATAAAAGACAAATTTCTTGGATTATATTCATTTTTCAGTTTTATTAAAAATAACAATGAAATGAAAATTAAAAATTTCAATACTTACAAAAGCAGTATTTTAGCACTTTTATTGTATTTACATTTTCTCAAAATAACTTTAACTGATCACGCTTCTGTTGAACAATCAAAAATTCTCGGAGTCAAAATTGAGAAGTTAATTTTTCAGTTAATTTTCGAGCTTTTAGAAAATTCTGTTACGAAGCAATCTATCTTAATGGAACTTTCAAAATATTTTGTATATCTTAATAAAGAATCCCGTGAAGAAATTTTGGAAAAATTCTTTTATGATTTAGATTTAACTAATAATTCAAATACAGGCCTTTCAAATGAAGATAAAGAAAAAATTATTTTTTACCAGAAATTAAAAAAATTACTCTTATTCCAAATAGGAGGCAACTTAAATCAAAATACAAATCCCGATAGTGAAATTCCACTTGACCCTGTTTCTTTATTCAGTGAATTAGATAAGGTAGATAAATATATAAATGAAATAATATCCTTATACTTTGTAGTGACCAAAAATTCTAAAAAGCTTGAAAAAGGAGAGAGACTTTTAGGCGATGATTTAGTAATTTTGATTAATGAAGCATTATTCGATCTCACTAATAAATTTGATCTAACAGGCTTTTCTCATAATGAAGAAGTTTCTGAGAAATTTTCTAAAATTATCTACAATTGTTACGCTTTAGATTATATTGCCTATGAAAGAAGCCCATACAATTACGATATTAGTCTTATATATTTACGTTTATGTGGATATTTAGGTTTAAATGCAAAACTTTTTAGTATTTTAACCACCATGAATTTAAAAGGGCCCCAATTTGAATCTGTTTCTTATATTGCTCATCGTTTTTTTTTAAATTCACAATTCAAGCAAGGACTCATGTACCTTTATGGAAACTTGGATAAATGGCAGAAAGATAATAAAAGATGTTCTAGAAAAACATTATGGAAAATGTTTACTGGTCGTAATTTCTGGGATACTGAAGAGTTAATAGATTTTCTCAATGAAAATGAAAACTCTTATTATAAATTAATTAATGAATTCCATGAGATATCTGTCAATTATATCAATCCAATGCATATAGCAAAACCTGATCAAATTAAGCAAAATGAATTATTGAACTACTTTGAAACTTTAAAACATCATTTGAAAATAATGGAAAATAAAATGGATAATAAAACTCTTAATAAAAATCAAGATGTGATAATTAATAATTTTAAATATAAATATGTTCCTTATTCTGGAGATAAAATGGAATTTTTAAAAACCAATAGAAATTACCAAGAAAAGAATTTCATCTTTAAATTCGCTATCGATAAACTAAATAAAAACAATTTTATTTTCGAAAATACTCCTGGATATAAAAATAACTTTTTTATTCAAGAAGATATTTCAGTTTTTGGAAATTTTGAGAATGAAAATTTCCTCTATTTGAACTTCCTCACTAATATTTTGAAAGTTAATTTAAAATTTAATTTCAATTGTGATTTAACTAAAAATGAAAATAAGGAAGTAAAGCAAGGGCAATTGGATTTAGATCAAGCATATATTAAAGAAATTTTAGAGAAGGCAAATTTCTTAATAAGTGAAGAAAACCAAAAGAATATTTTAGAATCACAAAAAATATTTAAAAATGAATTTGAATTTGTTTATAATCTGGAAAAATTATTAGTCCAATTTTTCAAATTTGAATTTGAAAACGGCTCTAATTTTGAAGGATTTGAGACAAATTTCAATAAAGTTACAGAAATTTTAAACAAGTTATTGGAAATCACTGTAAAATCATCAGATTTTTCAAACTTCAAAAACTCATATAAAAATTTAAATCACATACATAAAACAAGCTTAGTGAATAAATTAAAAATTTTTGCAAGATTTTATTTACCTGCTTTTGGCCTTTTAACTGCCAAAATAAACAATTTTATCAATTTCAACAAAAATTCATTTAAAAACCCGGCTAATTTAAAATCAAGTATAAATTCATTGTTTAAATCTTCTTTCCTTAATTTCTTTAGTAATTTGGAGTCATTGAGTAATGATTCTGATGAAGTTGGAAAAATTGAAAATTATTTAATTAATAAAGAATTTATGGAATATAATAGTTTACCTTCCAAAATCAAAACCCAAATAAGAAAAAATATTGAAGAAAATACTAGAGAGATAAAAGAAATTGTAAAAAGCATTGTAACTTTTTTGAGAGAAATGCTATAAAAAAATTTATATGCAAATCATTGATTAATTAAAGGCCTGAGCATGTTATTTTATTTTAATTTGAAAACAATAGTATTTTAAGTCAAACAGATCTTTTTAATCGATTAATAAAATACCCATGATTTTTTAATTAGTTTTAAATACTTTAAGAAACATAAATAATGATAGATTGTATTGAAATCTTTATATAATCAAATTTATTTTTATTTGTTATAATAAAATAATGTTTTTAATTTTTAAGAAATCTTATATAAAAATTTAAATTTTCCTTTTAAAAAATATAATATCTAAAAATTAATTAAAAGATAAAAGCCAAATTTCATTAAAACAATATATTTTACATTTTATAAATAAGTTCAGAAGAATAAAAAGAATCAAAGTTATTTTGGCGAAAAAAGAAATTTAAGTAAATCTTCAAAATAATTCATCAATTCAATATCAAACAATTAAAAATTATTAAAAATTTAGGCTTAAAACAATTTTTATGTTCGATTTTTAATTATTAAAAATGTCTAGAATGCAAAATGTTATTAGAGGAGTGATGAGAGATCCGGTTGTAAAAGTAAAAATTTAATTTATAAGTATTTTACAAATCAAACACAAAATTTTTAGAATCTTGATATGTTTGAACCACAAAATCAACCTTATTTTTCGAGAATTTATTTAACAGATAGAATGAGACATGCATTGAGATACATAGGCATTGAGGACTATGGATTAACCAAAACTTTCTGGGTATTATTTTAATAGAATTTTATAATTTACGATTTAGGTTATAATATTTCCAATTTCAATGTACTTGGTTCTTAGTCAAAAATTGATTTTCGGAATAAATAGTAACTTTTTTATAAAAAATAAAATAAATTTAAATTCACAATAAAAAATTGATATAAAATTTTAAAATTTAAATTTTTTTTTTAAAATAATACATACTACTTTGCTTTAAATTTATATGACGTTTACAGCTCCTCTTAAATATCAAACATCTACAACAGCTTATAATTGGCAAAATATTTATCATGATTATAAAACAAATCCAGATGCTCATTTTAGTCTTTTATATAATGTGCAAACAAATGACAAGCTATACGGATTAAGAGTTTTACCAAAAAGACCTTGGGAAGCTTTCAAAAATCCTGAAGAAGTAATGAAAAATAAAGCAATGAAACATTCTGATAAAAACATTATAATTTAAAAGCATTTTTTAACAAAATATTGAAAATTTGATATTAGAATATCAATATAGTTTAGATTTTTCAAAATGAAATTAGTAAATATCAGCATTTAAATAGAAAAAGATGAATTAAAATAATGTTTTTATTAATGAATGTTAAAATTCTTAAATTATATGTTATCAATAATATCTTGCTTTTTTGAAGAAATTATATATTTAATTAAATAATATTTAAATCAAACTTAAAGCACTAACTTGATCTTTTGTGATTTTCTTCGAAAGCGAATAAATCATAAAATCATGTGAATTTTGTTGTATTCGTTTATCATGGAACTAAGATAAGATAAAAATTGTTAATAATACTTTATTTTAAAATTTTTTTATAACCATTATACATTTTCATGAATCAAAACATTTTCAGTGATTAATTTTTTTGCAAAAAATCTAAATGAAAGAACTATTCCTAAAGAAGTAAATATAATCAAAAACATATTTGGATAGCTATTCCTTCTAAGGGGTAGAACTTGTGGATTTTTATGTTGTTGAGGAGCCTTCCAAGCATTATGTCTATATTTTGAAATTCGAAATGTCATTTCTTTAATTAAAAAATTTTAGAACTTATTTATATATTTCAATTTTATTTGAATTCACTTAATTAATAAAGAAAAAAGATTTGATTGATAATTATAAATAAAAGTTTATTAATATAATCAATTAAAATCAATAATATTTATTAAAATTTATAAAATAGCAATTTATTTTATATTAATTACAGGAATTAAGTTTTAAATTTAATTTATTGAATTAAATAATTTATTTTTTCTCAATTATATTCCTCAAATAATATAAAGCACATTCTACATATTCTTTGGCATGATCTATATTAAAATATTCCAATTCACAAATACCGTCTTCGATATTTGTTATGATTTCTTCTTTAATTTTATTATATTCTGGAGTCGATTTTACTATTGGCAAATTGAAAGATTTATTAATTTTTTTAGGTAAATAATCATGTTTAAATTTTACATGTTCCATATCAGTAACAACAGATTCAGTCATCAAATTATTTGCAAAATTATAATCCTCTTGTAATTCTTTTTTATCTTTAGAGATTGATATTAAACTTTTCGGTTGCTGGTAATTTATATCTTCAATGAAATTGTTTTGTGATGAAGACTTTGGATTTGGAATGTTTTGATTCATGTCCATATTTTCCAAAATTGAAATTTTTTTTGTGAAGTAATCCACTAAATAAGAAAAATATCTGGTTTGATTGTTTATATGAATGCAATATTTAATGATAAAAAATTATTTTTTTATGATTAGAAGTATATTTAATAAGAAAAAAAGTATTTTTTAGATTAAAAACAATTAATTTTTGATTTATTGTTTACTTCGTTGTTTTGCTAACTCATCATATGGTCCATAAATACTCAAAATTTCTGTAATATCTTTACATAATTCAAAAGTTTTTATTTCGTTAGAATCGAAATTAAACTGTGAATAAAATTTTTCTAGAAATGCACAGAATTGGCTTTTAGAAAGTTGAGGTATATTTACCGTTTGTGTCTCTTCTTTAAATTGCTTTAATTGATTTTCAATAATTAAAGACTCATTTGGAAAAAAACTATTTTTATCATGAGATACTAAGCTTATCATTTTTCGAAAGCAAAAGTTTTTTATGTAAAAATACAAAGCAAAATTATTTTTATTTGAATTTGCAACTGATATATAGTTATTGAAAGATTGAAAATTTTTTGTTGCCATAATTTCTATTATTTTTTGAAATAAATTTTCTTAAGTTAAATTTGGACGTTTTTTTAATCAGCTTGAAGTAGAATAAATTTTGATTAAATTATAGATTTCGGTGTTTAATAATTGAAGAAATTTTATAAAATTTTTAAAATTAATTAAAAAAATTTTAAATATTTTTCTTAATAAATTTTATGTATAGTCAAACTAATGAAAATGATGATTTCTATGCATTTGTAATCTGCGGATGCGGAAGAAAATATAAGCCAGAAGAAATGTACATTTGCTATAAGTAATATTAGATAAATATAATATTTTTAATTTGAATAAATTTTCTTACTTTTTTAATTTAATGAAAAAGCTGTAATAAAGTTCTATGTCAATATTGCTTAGATGAAGAAGTTGAAGTTTGCTTTTGTAAAAATTATTGTAAAAGGAATCAATCTTTAAGTGCAAATCAAGCAAAAAAAAATAAACATACTTGTGATCAGTGTTTAGAATGTCCTCTATGTCAAACTGTTCTAGTTAAGAGAAAAATAGCAGGGTATATTTGTTTGAATTAAAATATTTCTTATCTTAATTTCAAGATATGTTTAATAAAAAATTATATAAATTGTTTAAAAACTGAATTTACAGTAAGTTTGTCTATTTTTGTACTTATTGCTATTGGGATACAACTGAAAAAAAGCTTACCACTGACAAAGAAACTGATTTAGATAATATTATTTTCCAATTGAAAGACACATCAAGTAAAGGTTATATGAAAAAGATGTATGATCATTTGGTTTCAAAATTAAAGAAAAATGATCAAGCGATTACTATCAATAAAATATCAGAAAGTAAATCCAAATAGTTAAAATTTTTTAAATATTATTTATGTCATCTAATATCAAGAATTATATAATGAAAATAAATTATTTGCAAATTTTTAATAAATAGATATTCCAACATCTTCTCAATTAAATCAATATCTTTCAAATGAAAATGCATCTGACGTTTCTAAAGATATAAAGTAAAAAAAATGCATAATTCACACTAAAAAATAGCAAAGCAATGAGCATAAAAACTTGGGATTTAAATAGTTTAGCCGAAAAAATTGAAAAGGAAGAAAGCGAAATAGCACAAAGAACATCAGTAAAATATGATGATAATTATATAAATGATTTAAAAAATTTTTCCGCATTTCAAATGGTGGGAAATTTCCTTGCATGTAATTTCGACTACCTGGATAAATCAGTTCTTAAAATAGATTCAGTTGATTCTTTGAAGGAAAGGCTTCGCTATTATGAAATTGGAATTGTTTCTAATTTGGATCAAAGATTCAATAATCTGAGTTTCCAACATCCTGATACTCAGTGAGAAATAAAAATTTCGATTTTTTTTTAAATTAATTGATTTGAATTCATTTTCATTTAATAATATCTAATATATCAGTTGTCTTTTTCCCCAGTTTGTTGAAATTCTTTCAAAAAAATCTAAGAGATGCAAATTCTGCAAAAAATTCGTTGTTCAAATGGAAGAAAATCTGCAAACAAAAAAGAATAATCAAAAGCTCGATCTCTGTCATTTGTTCATGTAAGTAATTTTTTCTAAAATTATTTTTAGAACAATATTAAATAAAATTTTTCTTCCTTTTGTTTAATAATTTTTTTAGAAAACAATTCCCTGTTTGCTATATTTACAAAATAGAACCGAAGCAAAAAATAATTTATTTGAAATTTGTTATTATAGATTTAAAAGAAATTAAAATTGCTTTTAAACAAGCTGAAGATTCCCAACTAAAATTAGATTTGCCAATTAATCGATATGAATTGAAGTATTCTCTTTCACAAACAGTAGCTACAATATCTGATAATTATGTTTTAAATGAGGGAGATAGATTTATAATATTCAAAATTTGCTGGGAAGATGAAAATGAATATGATTCTCCTGAAATAAACCCTAATAACTTGCCAGCGAAAAATAAAGGGACACCTTTAATTTTTAGATTTATTTTAAATGTTGAATATCCAAGAACAGAACCTGTAGAAATTGACTATAAAATGGAGATAAAATTTAAAATTTGATTGATTTTTCAGAAAAATATAATATTAATTAAAAATAGAAGAATTGAGAAAGAAATCTTTAAATATTATTAATATGGGTTTATGTTTATTTTCTCAATTTAGAATAAACAATAAATTTTATCTCAAATTTATAAATTTTTATAAAAAAGCACATTGTTTTATTTTTAATTTATTTATGTAAATGTATTTTTAAGATTAAAAGGCATTTTCTTAAAATTTATACAATAATTCAAGATTCATTAAATTTATATTCTAAATAGATTAATTGCTTTTATGGTTATACATAAGACAATTAATTTGAATAATTAATTAAATGGTGTTTCTTTTAAAAATAATTAAAAAGGGTTTTCTTCTGTGAATATATTAAATTACTTTATAATATAAGAAAAAATCAGTTTTCAAATATTATTTATTTACTAAAAATAATTTTAAATTGCTAATTTTTACTTTTCTTATTAATATTTGTTTTCTTTGATTTGAATTAATGAGACAAATTTTTATTACTTTTAGGACTAAAAGAAGTTCCGCATGAACAACTCATTTCAGCTTTTGGATTTTCAATTACTAAAAATGCTGATTTAATCATAGATTCTTTATAATCTATTATTGCTCCTTCCAAATAAGGAATCGATAATTTATCAATGACTACAACAGAATCATCTTTTTTAAAAATAAAATCATCTGATTTTATTTCATTTTCCAAACTAAAAATATATTGATATCCAGAACAACCTAATGATAAATAAAAATTAAATTTTTAAAAATGAATATTTGGTTGTTTGGTTCTTTTTTACTTAAATAAAATGTTTATTATTTATAAAAAATTCTTAAAAGTAGGGGAACAATGAAAAAAATAAATATATCTTACCTCCTCCATCGACTAATAATCTTAAAAATTTCATATCAGGTTTTTTAGACTTTATTTCCTTTATTTTCTAATCTTTATAAATAAAAAAATTACATTTGCACAATTATCTGTTATTTGAATATTAAATTTATTATCGTTATTAAAATCTTCATCGATTTTGTTAACAAAGTTCTTCAAATTGGTTTGTTGAAATAAAACTTTTTTTTCTAAAAACAAATTTTTTGAAAATGTATTTTTTAAGACAGTGTTAAGAACATTCCATAATTTATAGTTTATCATTAATTTTCTTAAATTTTTATTATTATTATTGATTAAAAATGATAAAAATTTAGTATTTATTTTATTTAATAAAATTTATTTTTGTACACACATGAATTGATTTCAAAAATTTAAATTTTATTCCTTTATTAATCTCATTTAATGAATAATAGAAAAATATCTTTATTCATGGGGA
>Ga0194116_10008802_pt1 | contig 10145 bp, 2 predicted proteins | sample TA2MahsurfametaG_4_FD_148617 | JGI IMG/M metagenome (GOLD analysis project Ga0194116, IMG submission 148617) | Freshwater microbial communities from Lake Tanganyika, Tanzania - TA2015008 Mahale S9 surface | ecosystem: Environmental > Aquatic > Freshwater > Lake | place: Tanzania: Lake Tanganyika... | reverse complement strand
TCCCCAATCCCCAAAAAATTAAATGTTTTTAATTAGATATCTCTTATTTAAATAATATTCAATTATTTAAGTAAATTAATATAATTTCATTGTTTTTACCTGTAAACGACATTAAAAAGATAAATTATTTGAAAATATCTCAAAAATAATCATTTAATTAATAAGCATCAAATAATAAATTTGTTAATTGTTTAATATAAAGCTAAAATTTAAATTCTTTTAATATTTAATTCAAAATCAAATATTTATTTTTTAGTATTTAACAAATTAATTACTGATGAGAAAAATCTTGAGAGAAATATTTCTAAAAAATTACTCTAATCAGTAATTTATTTGTTAATTCCCTATTTTCTTTCTATGATTTTAAGATCTAATTAATTTCCTCGTAGTGAAATTTAGATATTTAATGAAATGAGAAACACTAAATATTTAATGATTTAAATCTAATCGAATTTTCATTAAGCTTTTAAAATAATATAATTTAAAAATAAAATGATAGAAGATTCCAATAAGGAACCACTTAGGAGTCTTACAAGTTTATTTCAAAAATCAACTAAAAGTCTAAAAAATTTTAGTTCCAAAAGTAAAAGACTTTTTAATTTTATGAAAAAACTATTCATATTTATAAATTTTTTATAAAAGAAAATAGCTTGAAAATACTTTATATATTTCTATTAATTTTTTAAAAAGAAAAAAACTTGATATAATAGAAATAAAATTTATAAAGCAAAATTTTTATGAATTTTCTTAAATAACTCATTTTAAAGTTTGTAAAATAATAACCATCATAATATTGACTTCCTGGTAAACTATTTATCTTATTTATAGACAAAATAAATATTTTAAATAGTAATTTACTCAAAATATCTTTTTTCATATAAATTTTATAATAAAATTTATTTAAAAATTTTTAAGTTTCCTTTACAAACACAGAATTATATAAGAAATTTCTTCAAGAAATAACTTTCGATAAATTTATTGAAATGCTTAAAATCAATCCCAAAATAAGATCGGAAGAGCAAGCTGGATTCTTGAAAGCTTTTATGCAGGAAAAAAATACACTAGAGATATTAATAAAAAATAAAACTCAAGAAATTGATCAAAATTCAATACTAGATTGCTTTTCCAAATATATGGAAATTCAAACTGCTCACAAAAATGAAGTTTTATTTCACATGGGCGATAATGCTGATAAGTTCTATATTATTTTAAAAGGTGCTGTAGAAATTTTCAGACAAGAGAAAAGAAAAATTTTACTATCACGCTTTGAATACTATAAATATTTAGAAAAAGCTCTCTATGAAGAAGAAATAGGAATAGTCAAGCAAATTTTAAATAGTAATTATGAAAAAATTTCATTTGAGAATTATGATGACTTTTATGAGTTTTCAAAAGCAAAGGCCAAAATCTCTCTTATTGAAAAGTTTAAATCTATAACTGATAAAAATTCACTAGAAGACTTTTACCAACAAAACTCAATTATTATGAAAATTTTCAAAATCGCATATAGTCTTAATGATATAAATTCATATTCAGATCAAATATATGATTTAACTTTATCAGAAAAGAAAAAATATAATATTTCTGAAAAAGATGAATTTAATTCCGAAAGCGATGATAATAATGAAGAAGAATCTCAATTTGAAGTAAATAATCTTAAATCAGAACAAAACCAAGAAGATTCAAATGATTTACATAAATATTCCCAAAATAACTTTTTGGTTGAAAATACAAATAAAAAATTCAAAATGATTAAAAATAAAAAACATATGAATTTAGACATTCATGAATTAATTTCTTTAAAAGAAGAAATTTTTTATAAGAAAAATGATAATAACTCAAATTCAGGAATTCAAATAAAAAATAAAAATGAAGAAAAAGAAATATCAAAATTAAAAAATTTAAATAGTTCAAGGAAGAAAACAAATGAAAGTATTTGTCAAAAATTTGAATTGAATATTAAAGAACAAGAAATTTTAAAAAAATATTTCTTAATGAATAATGAATCTTTGAAATTTGAATACAAAATAATCCTTATAAAACCTTTATTTGTAGGAGAAAATGGATATTTTGGTGACTTTGAGCTTGAAGATCAAAACAAAATAAGAAAGGCTACAGTAAAATGCTGTGAAAACAATACTCTTTTGGGTTTTATCACTAAAGAAGTTTATAATGAAAATATTTTTTCAAGAAACCAAAAGAACATATTTAAAAACATACAAATGTTAAACGATATCAGCTTTTTTAAGAATATTTCATTCGCTAATTTTCAAAGTTTTTGCTATGATAAATTTGAATTAAGAAAATTCTTTAAAAACGAAACATTAATAGAAAGTAATAATCAATTGAGTGAGATTTTAATATTAAAAGAAGGAAAGGCTGATGTTACCTTAAATGCTAATATTTTTGATATTATGAACATTATAGAAGAAATTCTAGAAAGTTTTCCAATTAATAATAATAGTCTAACCCCTGAAGATTTGCAATTAATAAAAAATCTTAAAAACAAAAAGATTTACAAAAATAATTTCAATCAAAAACAAAAGGATAATCTTATGATAAGAAAAAATTTGAATTTATTTTCTGTGGAAAGATCAGGAATTTTAGGGTTAGAGCCTTGCTTTCTAAAAATGAAATCCTTTTACAAAATAATACCAGTAACTGAAAGAGTCTCTGTTTACGCATTATCAGAAGAAAACTTTGATGCAATATTTACTCAATATTCTGAATGTTCTATTAGTTATGAAAAATTAGCTCACAAAAAATGCATATTTATTTTAAAGCGTCTGAATGAAATTCAAAATTCAATCTTGTCCTTAAGCAATTTAAAATTCAATAATTTTCATATAAATAACCACATAGAAAACCAACAGACCCTTAAGAAAATAGTAGCTTCTTCAAAGGAAAAAATTGAAAGCCAAAAAATTTCTAAATTTTCAACTTCAAGTATTTTACCAAATATAAAAATAAAAATTATTAATGAAGATGCGGAAGAAAATTTTACAAAGTATCCTTCGATTGAAATAGTTGAAAATATAAATAAAAAACTAATTAACAGAAATATTTCTAATTTCACAAATATATCAAATTATAAATATTTAAATAAAGAAAATTCATCAATCGAAAAAGATGATATTAAATTTACGAAACCTTATAATAAATTTTCTTTTTCAAATCCTGAAAATAAATCAGATAAAAATAACAATATATTGTTAGATCAGCAAAGTAGCAAAACGCTAGGTTCAAATTTTTACAATAATTTTATGACAAAAAAATCTGAAATAGATCTTGAAGAATATAACAATTTACGAACGAATATAAATCATCAAGTAAATTTTAGAACACGGTTAAAGTCTTTTAACTCAAATTATTCTAAAAGTTCCTCAAATTTACCTTTTGTTAATAATTCGTTTGTTAAAGCGGAGAAAATTCAAAATCAGATAAATTCTATAAAATTCGAAAGAGACAAAAGTTTTCAAGAAAATAATATAGAAAAAATAAATCAATTAGAAAAAGAAATATCTTTAACTGATAAAATAAAGGGATCATATGATTGTAACATTATTAATAAAATTAAACAGATTAAACCTTTTGAATCTGATGGAAATAAGTATATTTTATGTACAACTCATCTCAAAAAACCTTTTATTAATAAAACGTCGGATGCTGATGAAACCAAAAAAGATTTCTCAAAAAGTGGAGAATTATGTTTTGATAAATCAAATATTTCTGAGAAAGATAATGAAGAATCTCATGAAGAAAATTTATTTCCATTTAATAAAAATCTAGATCAAAATTTGAATAGAAAAACAATAATAAATAATAGCTCAATAGATAAATATAAAATTGAAGACTATAATCAAAAAACATGTGAAGAGAAAATTCGCTTGAATAGAAATTCAACAAATAAAAAGTCTATTTATAATCATAAGTTTTCTTCAATGAATGAGATTCAGAGAGTTAATGCTTTAAATTCATATGAAATTTTTAATGAGTCTCCAACTAATGTGAATATGAAGAACTTTAACAACATTCACGATGATGAACATTGCAATATTAATTTTTATAATTTTTCAAATATTTATCAATATGGAATTATAAATTCTTATAAAGAAAAATCTTCTTTAAATTATAAGAGGATGAAAAGTGTTGATCATCAAAATATAAATTTCTATTATACAGAATATTTTAATATTCAGGAAAATGGCAATAATGAGTTAAATATCTTAAATAATAATAATATAAATACTGTAAATGAGGATAAAAATTGTCAACATACAGAAAATAATAAACAAGCTGTTTTTAATAAATCTATTATGAAATTTAAAAAAACTGAGAAATTTTTATCTGAAAAGAATAATTTATCAAATAGCAACATCAATGAAAACATTGTTAAAAAAGAGTCTTTAAAAAAACCTTTGGCTATAAAAATATTTGACGATGTAGATTTAGATTTTCAAATTCCAAAAACACAAAAATTCAAAAATGCTTTGATAAATATTCAAAATTTAAGGAAAAGAATTCAAACTTCCAATGTAAAAAAGATTATGCTTTCAAAAAATTAGATTTAATTATATATCTATTTTCAATTTAATTTAATAGTTTTAAGTAAGTTATTAATTATAATACTCCAATTAAACAATGATATTTTGTCATTTTCAATAAATTAAAAATTAATTATTTAAAACAAGCAAACTTCGATGGAATATTTGATTATTTCATTCATTTATTCATTTATTAATAACTATTCATTTCAAAAATGTAATTAAAAATAATAGATTAATTTTTAAAAATATTGCAATATTTATTTCAAGAGTATATAAATGAACTTTCATTTGAAGATTAATTTTTTTCAAATTCTCTTATAAATATAAAACAATTAAAAATTTCAATTAAATATTTATTTGGAATTTTTTCTAAAAAATTTTCTTTTAATTATTAACTTATTTTAGCTCTAAAGATTTAAAATCTGTTTTACATCTAAAATTTTTAAAAAAAATTTAAAAGTTTTAAATTGAATTTTAGTTTTTAATAATCAGATTTTAATTTGATAAAAATTTAAAAATGATTATTTTATGATGTTTTTAAAAATTGAAAATGGAAACTTAAATTAATAATTATACAAACGAAAATTCCTTTAACTTCTCGGCTACAAACAAAAAGACAAATTTTTCATTTTTGATTAAAATTCAATCTATTTCAATTAAACAATTTTTTATATAGAAAATGGTAAATTTTTAAAGAATTTCCTTTTGATCTATTAAAAAAATAAATCTTTCATTAAATTTAATTTGATTCTATTTTACTTTAATTTTATAATTAATATGTCAGAAGAGAGGAAATTAGAGCCAAAAAAAAGAATTTCAATTTTTAATCTACAATCGTCTAAAAATCTTAGAAGACAATCTAACAAGAGTATAATGATTTTTGGAAATTTATTATTATATTAAATTTAATAAAATCAAAAACACAATCTGAAATGTTATAAAAACGAATCTTGAAAAACATAAGAATTAATATTTTAAGCATTTATGGGATTATAAAATATTGAAAACTTTTTGATTATGTTAATTCAATTATAAATTTAATTGATATATTTTCTTCAGATTATTATTGAAAATTACGGTTATAAAAGTTTTTTCCTAAAGCTTAAAAAACATTGATTTTGAAAAAATTTCTTTTTTAATATCCTAATGAAATAATTTTATATCATCTTTTTCCCCGGTTTTGTATATCATTTTTTGTCTTATTGTTGAGAAATAAATTTTAATTCATTAGATATTACTCTTTATTAAAATAAAATTAATAATATTTAAAATTTTAATATTACTCAAATTAATTTAAAATTATTTAGTTTCGTTTAGTAGTTCCATTAATTTAAAGAAACTTATTCAAGAAGTAACTTTTGATAAATTCATCGATATGCTTAGAATTGATCCCAAAATAAGATCAGAAGAGCAGAGCGAATTCTTGAAAGCTTATATTCAAGATAAAAATACACTTGAAAATTTGATTAATAATAAAACGCATGAAATAGATCAACAAGTAATACTTGATTGCTTTTCAAAATTTATGGAAATTCAGATTGCTCAGAAAAATGAGGTTTTATTTCGCATGGATGATACTGCTGAGAAGTTTTATATTGTTTTAAAAGGTTCTGTCGAAATTTTTATCCCAGAAAAGAGAAAATTTTGGCTATCACGATGGGAATACTATAAATACTTAGAAAATAATCTCTATGAAGAAGAAATAGGTTTAGTAAAGTCAATTTTAAATAGTAATTATGAAAAAATTTCATTTGATAATTATGATGAGTTTTATGAATTTGCAAAAGCAAAGGCGAAAATTGCTCTTTTAGATAAATTTAAAACAGTATCAGACGAGAATTCGCTTGAAGAGTTTTATAAAGAAAAATCTTTAATTTTAAGTATTTTCAAAATCGCAAATGGAATTGAAGAGTTAAATTATCTTGCAGAGGATAAAAATATTGTAGAAATGTCTGAAAGTAATGAAACATCTATGTCTGAAAAAGATTCATCAGACTCTGATACTGATGATAAAATTGAAGAATACGATAAATATTTTCTAAATTCTACTATATCAGGAGCCTTTTTAAGATCAAATAAAAAAAATAATGATATTAATAAAAATCATTTAAATTCAAGAACTATTCAAATTGAATCAAAATCTTTTCGAGATAAATTAGAAAAATTTTCAAATGAAATTGTAAAAAGTAATAAGCGTATAAAATTCATTAATGAGCTGGAAGAACCTCAGTGTATACAACCTAAAAATTTGAAGTCAAGTGATAATTTACGAACTTCTAATTTAAGATCTAAAAATATAAGTATTAATTTATCTATGATACCTGAAAAAAATTGGACTTCCAAGACGATAAAAAATAAAATTACTACAAAATCAGTTTCAAACCACTCAAACGATAATCAGGGAGAAGATAATATAGGCATATTTGACAAAACCATGAATATTCCTAATTCTAAGTTTAAGAATAAAGACATTAAAAAGAAAACGAAAGAAAATATATTACTGAAATTCGAGTTGACAATTAATGAACAAGAAATTTTAAAAAAATATTCCTTAATGGATAACCTATCTATTAAATTAGAATACAATATAATTCTTACTCAACCTTTACATTTAGGAGAAAAAGAATATTTCGGTGACTTCGCACTTGATGACAAAAACAAAAAAAGAAAAGCAACTGCAAAATGCTGCGAAGATAATACTATTTTAGGCTTTATAATGAGTGAAGTTTATAATGAACATATTTATCTCAGAAATCAAAAAATAATTTTTAAAAATATAAAAATTTTAAATCAAATAAGCTTCTTCAAAAAAATATCATTAATGAATTTTCAAAAATTTTGTTATAATAAACTCTTTTTAAAAAGATTTAATAAAAATGAAACATTATTGGAAAGCAATACTCAAATATCTGAAATTTTCATTATTAAAGAGGGAAAAGTTGACGTGAGCTTAAATATAAATATTTTCGATTTACAGAATGTTATAGATGAAATACTTAAAAACTTTCCCAATGTAAATTATCTTTCTTCAGAAGAAAGAAAATTATTTGAAGAAATTAAAAGTAAAAAGATTTTCCATAATAGTTTCAACAAAGAACAAAAAGAAAATCTTTTGATTCGTAAAAATGTAAATTTATTTTCACTTGAAAGTTCAGGAATAATTGGTATGGAGCCTAGCTTTCTGAAAATTAAATCATTTTATAAAGTTATTCCAGTTTCAGAAAAACTATCTGTTTACGCTTTATCAGATGAAAACTTGAATAAAATTTTTTCTCAATTTTCTGATTGTCAGAGTGATTATTATCAATTAGCAATTAAAAAATGCTTAGTGGTATTATCAAGATTAGATAACATCAAAAATTCGATTTTGAATTTAAGCAATTTCAAATTTAAAAATGTTCCCAACAATAACCATTTAGAAGATCAAGAAAAGCTAATAAATAAAAAAGGTTCTTCAAATAAAAAACTAAAAAGCTTCAAGATTTCCAATTTTTCCTCTTCAAATATTCTTAACAACATTAAAACAAGCCCAAGAAATAAAAACTTAAACGAAAATTTGAGTAAAGAAATACCAATAGGAATTTTTGATAACTTGAATGAAAGAATTATAAACAGGAAATCTTCATCTATTTTAACTAACAAATCAGATAATCAATTTTCTAGTTTAGATAATCCTTCTAACCAAAATGAAGAAGGAAGATTTATTAGGACTTTAAAGCAAGCTTCTTCTTCGAATTTGGAAAAGAAAACAGATGAGTTTTATAAGTTATTATTAGACAAAATCAACAATAAAAACGAAAGTGTTAATTTTAGTAATAATTCCAGATCGCGGAATTTAATGTTTGATGTTTATGAAAAGAATAATTTGAGTAATACTAATATAAATAATTTAAATAATAAAATTTCCTCCAGCAAATATAACTCAAATAATCCTTATAATTCAGAAACTAATTGTAAAAATAGCTCTACTCTACTTCCTATAGTAAATTCATCAGCAAACAATTCAAAGAAAATTCAAAATCAATTTAATTCATTTAAGAGTTGCTTGATAAAAAATCAATTAAAATTTGAGCAGAATAATTTCGAAAAAAATTTTGTTAATGAAATAAAAAAAACGCCATATGATAAAAGTATAATAAATATTGATAAAAAGCACTTCAAATCAACATCGTGTGAAATTAATAATAAAAACACTTTTAATAGTATTTTTAATTCAAAAAGTAATGATTTAAATAATCATTCAATCAATGATATTAACAATTCAAGCACTTGTAGTAAAATAGAAGAATTATATGAAGAGTCAAAAACTGCTCATAAGAATATTAATAGTAATGAAGAGGAAGAAGATAATCTTTTCTTCTTTAATAAAAATATAAGTAATAATATTGATAAAAAGCCTTGTTCAAACGGAAACAAAGATAATAAAAATAATATTGAAAGTTACAATTATAAATCAAATAAAAATCAATTGGAATTTCAAAAAATTATCAAAAAGGAAAATTTTGTCAATAATTTTAACATGCATAAAGTCTCTTCTATGAATGATATTCAAACAGCCTTTAAAACAAGCAATTTGGACATTGGAAGAAATTCAAGCAATGAATCAACACAAACTCACAGGAATTTTTTCGATTTCTACAATGACAGCAATGATTATTACAATATAAATGTTTATAATTTTTCAAATATATATATAAATGGAGTTGAAAATTTTGAGAATGAGAAGTGCTTTTCGAAAAATAAAAAGATGAAAAGCGAAGAAAAACATGCTAAATTTAATAATAGTGAAGACTGCAACTCTCCTTTCTATTTAAATAGAAATTCGAACTATATAAATCATGATTTTTCTGATTTAAATCAGGATTATAGCTTTTTTAATAAAGATAAAAGGAAACCAGGTGTTATAAATAAATCTGTTATAAAAATTAACAATTCTAATAAGAAGTTTTCATCTCAAAATAATTTATTGAACAATCATTTAATTAAAAAAATTGAAAATAATGATACACAAAATCAATATCTATCGATAAAGAAATTTGAAGATTTAGATTTCACCGAAAATCCTATAAAAACAACAAAATTTAAAAATGCTTTGGTAAATATTCAAAGAATTAGAAGCAGAATCAAAGAATTTAACGTTAAAAAAGCAAAATTTTCAAAAAATCAGATTTAATTTAAATCAATTAAATTTAATAATAAGCATATTTTATAGAGTAAATTTAGAGTGATATTGTTTGTTAAATTCGTGTAAAATAATAGTTAATTTATTATCTACAAAATTCTTTCTTTTTGTTTTATATAAATTTAATTGAATGTAAAATTAATTGGTATGGAAAAAAATTGATTACTCATTAAAAATTTAATTATTTAAATAAAATATTCAAAATTTTTATAGAATATAAATAAATAAAAATATTTTCAAATATAGAAACAATAAACTTTTATATCAAGTTTTGAACTATTTTTAAAAAATCTTAAATCAAGACGCTGTTGAATTGGGGATTGGGGATTGGGGATTGGGGATTGGGGATTGGGGATTGGGGATTGGGGCCAATCCCCAATCCCCAATACCAATCCCCAAACCCCAATCCCCTGTTC
>Ga0194116_10008801_pt1 | contig 10146 bp, 9 predicted proteins | sample TA2MahsurfametaG_4_FD_148617 | JGI IMG/M metagenome (GOLD analysis project Ga0194116, IMG submission 148617) | Freshwater microbial communities from Lake Tanganyika, Tanzania - TA2015008 Mahale S9 surface | ecosystem: Environmental > Aquatic > Freshwater > Lake | place: Tanzania: Lake Tanganyika... | reverse complement strand
TTGAATCCATTTTCCTAATGTTTTACCAAAAATTTAAGTCAAAAAAAATGATTAATAGATAAGTTTAATAATTCAATATTTAAATATAATTTGAAATTAAATAATTTTGACATTACAAAATTTTATTTATTATTTAACATGGAATATATGATGAATCTTGAAAAATCAAATAGCATTAGCAATGAATCAAATAAAAACCCTGAAATATCGAAAAAGGTTAAAACTGAAAAGAAATACTCCTTAGATAATAGTGATTTAAATAAAAGGAGTTCTTTTTCACAAACACCCCAGCCTTCATTAAAAAATGTGAGCAATGATATGGTAAAAATTATCGAAGAGGAAATAAATAGTATAGCTGATGTTAATAAGGAAAAAAAGAAGCATACCACTATAATTTTTGGGGTAAATAAATAAATAATTATCATTTTTAAAAAATTTAAATTTTTATGATTATTCGAATTTAAGAATTTTAATATATTTATTTGTAGATTTGTGGAGGAGTTGCAAGTGGTAAAACTAAAATTGCTACATATTTCAAGAATAAAATTCCAATGAGTATTGTTATAAACGAGGTAAATGAAAATTCAAACTTTATTTATTTTAATTTGATTGCTTTACTTTTAGAAAGACTTTTTTATAACTGGAAGCTCCAAAAGTAGAAAGAAATCTGTCAGTGAATATTTAAAAGATAGATTTGCAGTATCTGATGATGATGGATATTCTATAGAAAGAAAAACAAGATTAGTGGATTTTGCCGATCCTGAGTGCTATGATTGGGAAAAATTAACTGATGTTCTTGAAAGAATTAAAAGAAATGAGTCTTTTTATATTCCATTTTATGATCAAAATGAAGATATTGTGTATCTTTATATTTTTAAATAGTTTGATAAATACAATTTTTACTCTTATTTTAATTTAATAGTTAAATATAAATTATAAATTTAGATTGAAGGATTACACTAAAATTGAATCAAATTTAAACATGATTTTCTTGGAAGGGCAATTTATTTTCAAACATCCTAAAATAAGAGAATTGCTTCATATGAAGATATATATTGAAGTTGATGATGATATTCGGCTTTCAAGAATGAGTAATTTTTTATTTTTTCTCATTGAATAAATTAATGTTCTACAAACAAAAAATGTATATTTAATAAAATTTAGCAATTTTGGAAAATTACTATATAAATAATAATGTTGATGCTTTTAAGTCATTCTTTATTATTTACGAAAAATACATGAAACCCTCTTTTGAACAAAATGTGGACTTGGTAAAAGACATTAAAGTTTATTAAATTCTTATATTACATATTTTTTTTCATTATATAAAATTTTTATAAAAATTTTTTACTAATAGTCAAAAAAATACGCAAATTTGATTTTACCGAATTTTAATGTAAATGAAGAAGATGAATTACAATCAGATTCAACTTTGGAGTTTATTATTATGAACATGCAAAATTTACTAAAGAGTATTTGACGACAAAAAAATCGAGGTTTTACTTAGAGTTTTTTCCGAAAATAATTGATCTCTATTTTTTAATATTTTGAAATGAAAATAATACCAAAATTAATATGTCAGCTAGTTTCAGAATAAAAATGATTATATTTATTTAAATTTATTTTTATGTTTTAATTAAAAATATTCCAATAAATTAAATAAAATTTCACGAATTATATATAAAAATGATTATTTTAAGATTAATTTTCATTTTACTTTTCATAATAATCTATTGGATATTATTAGAAAATAATGATAAGTTTACTCAAAAAGATTTAGACTTGTTAAATATTGTGTATAATCAAAAAGGAAAAAATGAACATATTTTAAACTTTACAAATATAAATTATAGTATAGATAAAAAAAATAAGGAATTTCTCAAAAAATCAAAACAAAAAGAAAATTTGAATTCAACCAAAAAATGGAAAAAATCAAAACGAATACTTATAAATTATATAGAATATCTTGGTTCCAATAATTTAAAAATATCTAAACCTCATAAAAGAATGATCTTTAATACTAATTTATCCAATTCTATTACTTTAAATGTGAAGAAAAAAATAAATAAAGAAACATCAAATTTTAAATATTTAGAAGAACAGAAAGAACTAAATTTCTTTTCAGATCATGAAAATACTAAACCTTATTTTGCTTGTCACGATAATTCAACTTGTAATTACCATGGTAAATGCTATAATAATTCAATTTGTATTTGTGATCCTTATTTTACTACTTATTCTAAAAAAGGCTCAATGAGATTCAATTTTACTCAATGCAATTATAGGCAATTAGGTGTAAAGAACATATTCCTCTTATCTTTTTTTTTAGGCCCATTTTCTTTTGAGCATTTTGTCATGGGAAATTATTTAAAGGGGATTTCAAAATTGATAGTTCCAATGATTCTTATATTAATCGGAACTTCGGTATTTATACTAGGAAAAATCAAAAATAGTAGTAATTTGCAAATTATCGGTAAAAGTTTGGAATTATTAGCTACATTAATCATAATTTTTTGGTGGTTAATTGACTGGATTTTAATTTTGTGTGGATATTATAAAGACAATCGAAATGTTGACTTGTATAATGATTTTATTTAATTTTTTATCAAAAGTAATTAATAATTATTTTAATTTATAAATAAATATTAAAGAATTTAAAATTTTTTTATTATAAATTTTCCTAATAAGATTGATTTAATCAAAAAGATTTTTTAAATATGATAATTTCTTCAGTCTGATAAGTATCAAGGATATTAAGACAATCAATTTAACCAATTTGTTGTCCCAGCCATTTATTTAAAAATATAATACAAAAAAATATTTTGGATCTCAAGTAATGATTAATTAATTTGTAATTTATCAATAGCAATAATATTCAGAAATCCAGCTAATTAACTAAATCATAAATTTTAACCTAAAAATATTCTCAATCTTTTTTGGAATAAAAAATTAAAAAGGAATTTCATTTGCCAAAGTTCCGAAATTAAATAATAAAATTAAAATTTAAAAACTTAAATTCATATTTCATTTTCTTTCTTCTTGAAATAAATTATTTTGAATTTTTAACTGAACTTATATTGATGTTGAATTAACTTATTGAAAAGTAAAATAAAATTAGATTATTTAAAGTTAAATAAAATATATATATTTTATTTTCTAAATTTTCTTTTTTATCATCAATAATATTCCTTAATCTAAAAATCAATTCAAAATTTTATTAAATTAAACATTTGTTTAAAAGTTTTATATTCAATTTTGAATTGTAGAGAAAATAAAAAGTATTTTTACTTGTAATTAAGTGAATCACTGTGGTTTCACTATCTATAATCCTTGATCTTTTTTAAATTTGTTTTTTAACTTAATAAAAATGATTGAAATGATTAAGTTTATCTCTAAAAAAATTTTTCATCAGCATTATTCTTATAGTTTCTCAAAAATCTTATCATACTATATTTTGAAAATAAAATTAAAGAACAAAAGAAAAATAAAGGAATGATAATAGACATTTTTAAATGAATATTTTATTCATTTGTGGTTTGTCTCTAAAAAGAAATTAAAAACAATAATTTATTATCTGATTGAATAGAAAGATTTTTAAAAAAATTTGAATAATGGTTCGAATTTTGATAGAATTATACCTGATTTAAATACTTTGTTAATAAATGTTATTAAAATTGAATAGATATATTATAAAAAAATATGCAAGACCAAAAAATGGAAGGAATAGATTTTACTTCAATGTATTATCCAGGAAAATTAGTGGTTTTAACAAACGAATTGTTTAATAAACAAAAAATTAATTCAGAAGAAAATAATTTAAATTATTGGAAAAATTATACAGAAAGGTATTTTAATTCAAGCTGTACATATAGCATTATCATGAATAGAGATAATCGTACTTGGACTTTTAGTAATCAATATTAAATATTATTAAGATTGTAAATAATTTTTTTCGTTTATATATTTTATCATTCTAAATTTTATAATATTTAATCATAAATTTATATAAAACCATATAAGATTCTGGCTATAAAACACTTCCTTTAATTTTCAAATCAAAATTTGACGAAAATCTAATGTTTATTGGCGCTTACTTGGAAAATCCTGAAGAATATAACACAGCAGAAGGAAAGCATTTTTTAAACATTCCTAATTTCACTCTAATGGAAAAATACTCAGATAATTTTGTAACAACACATGGAGCATTAAGAATAGTTTTCGATGAGCAATTTAAAATAAAAATTTTTGAGTTCATTTCCAAAGATCATCAAGAATACCCTACAAAAGATCCTAATAATTCACTTGTTAATGAATTTGGTATAACTCCTCAATTTTCTAGGACTTTGATTGTAAATTTTTAAAAACTATTCTATTTATTTGATAAACAAAAATAGTGTATTTTTGATATCATGAAAAATATAGATTTGTGAAGCGATGACTGATATGATGGGAAATATTTCTGATTTTGTAACAAAGTTTGAAATAGGACAGACACAAGCAGTCTAATTATTATAAAATGACTATATAAAATTTTTAAATTTTAAATAATAATTCATTCTGATCATTAACATTTTGATTCCTGAAAGTTAATTGAAAATTGAGATTGAAATTGATAATTCAAATTAATGCCTCTTTTCATAAAATCTTATAAATTTGTATTCAAATAAATAACTAATATTTATTCAAATAGCGATTTAAATTCTATTTAGGTCTTTTTTCAAAGCTTTATCAAATATATCAAACACCATATAATATAAATAACATAATTAATGACGCTTCATAAATAAATAAAGCTAATTTTTTAGTTAAACGATAAATATAAATAAGACAAAAAATACATTCTTTTTAAATTAAGTGTTTCATTTTGTTTCAAAATTTGTTTTAAAATCTACTAAAAAGGAAGATAATTATGATTAAATCCCATAATGTTATTTAAATTTATTTTATTATTTTTTTTTTTTTATTTATTTTTTTTGAAGCTGACAGTTTAGGATTTAAAAACAGTCAATAAAATTGATTGAAAAATTAACCTTAGAAAATTGTTCAACAAAAAATTTTGTTTTATTTATCATTACTAATATAATACTAAATTTCTCATATATACAATATCATCTTAATTTTTACTATTCAATATTTGATTTTTATAATGAAAATGCCATATGATGAATTTTTCTATTAACTAAATAATATTATAAATAATTTAATAAAATTTACAATCTACTTTTCTTTATTCTATTTCCTAAACTACAAAGTCATTTTACAATTTACAAAAAAAATTTAATTTTGGCATTCAAAAATAATACAAAAATATATCAAAAATAGTGTTTTTGAAGGGATTAGATTTTTTTATGAAAGTAATGATTTATCTTAAAAAGTATTTTACTTCTAAAGACTTTTATTAAATTAAAAAAAATAATTTTCTGGAAAAGGTAATCAAATTCATCCTTAGGCAATCTTTCTATAAAAGAAAAAAAAATTCATTTATTTTTAAATTTTAATAAATAAATCAAAATAAATCTTTTCAATAGTCGCAAAAATCAACCACGTAATTAAAAAATTATAAATAGCATATTATTTAAATTTTATAAAAAAAGAAAGGAAAAATGGAAAGTAATGAATGCGTATGTTTTAACTATCTTATGAAACAATTGGAGTCTTTTATGACCTCTCTTGCAAATACATTAGGACAAATGACAATAAATAGAAATAGTCCTGCAAATGATTCAGGATATTACCAAACTAATAGTCTCAATGCAAATCCAAATGATTTTAACATTTCAAACTTACTTACAGGGATAAATCTTAATAATGCTGTTTTTTCCGTAATAATTATTGGAGTTATTGTCTTTCTGCTAACTGGAAGCACAGCTGGGAAAAAAAAGAAATCGAAACTTAATTAATAAAAACGATTTTCTTTTTTTTCAAATGGAAAAAAATAAATAAACCTAAATTGTTTAATAATTTTTGTATTTATATATTTAATAATTTAAGTAAGAAAACTTTGTATATTTATTAAGTAAACAAAACAAGAATTTTATTTAATGTTTTCCAAAAATTTATCCTTCTCAAATCATTTTTTGAATTTAATGTAATGTCTTTAGTGTTTGATATAAACCAATTAAATGATGAAGAAAACATTTAAAGATAATTTATATGTACCTTAAAAGGAACTTGTAAAATAGAAAATATTATAAATATTACAAAAAATTTTATTTTTCATAAAATAATGAATGAAAATTAATTTTATAAAAATAAAAATTTACATCATTCTTAATTCTGTTAAAATTAAAAGAATTTTGAATTGTATTTGAAAAATAAAATGAAATTTATTTCATTATTAATAATCAAAACTTTAGATCCAGCAGATAGACGAAATGAAAAAAGACATAATTCAAAATAAATTCTATATTAAATTAAATATAAAATTTTCATTCAATTTTAATCAAATTAAAATAATAAAAATCAAAAATTATTCATTCTTTTTCATTCTGTTTTTGAATTTCTTCATCTTTTGCTTTTTTTTAAAATTCTCATTTTTCTCATTTACTTTAAGTTGGAATTTTTTATCTTTCAATTTTAAAATCCATTGAGGGCAATCCAGATTATTTTTCTAATTAAATATTAAAAACATAACAAAATAATAATTGTAGAAGCATTAGAATAATATAATTTTTTGTTTATCAAATTCTAAAATTTTATTGAACAAAATAGAATATATATCAAAAATAAGAATATTAACTTATAATAATTAATTTTAAATTGAAAAAATAGAAATTGAAAAAATTTTATTACAATCATATTTAACATTTTTGATAAGCTTCTCAACTTTTTGATATCGTCATCAATAATAAAAGTAAAGGCTTTTCCCAATTTTCCAGCTCTCCCAGTCCTTCCAATTTTATGAATATAATTGATTGGATTATATGGGCAATCATAATTTAAAACTGTTTTCACATTTTTAAAATCAATTCCTCTACTTAATAAATCTGTACAAATTAAAATCCAGGTTTCTCCACATCGAAACTTTTTAATAGATTCTTCTCTTTCTTTTTTGCTCATTTTGGAATGCAAATAAGAAATTTTGGGAAAATCAAATTTTATTTCTTCATAGAGACTAAGTAGTTTATTTATCCCTTCTACAAATATTATCATAGGTGGTTCGAAATTGTCTTTGAAAAAATTTCTTAAAGCGATTAGTTTTCCATCTTCGTTGGTGCAATATGTAAATTTTTGATAGATTGTTCTTGCAGGAGCTTTCACAGAGCCTATTTCAACTTTTATTCCATCTATTATGTTAGATAGTATTATATCCTCGATTTCAGAAACAATAGTAGCTGAAAAAAAGCCTTTTACCGTGAATGTGTTATCACGAGTTGCTTGAAGGATTTGATCTATATATTCTATAAAGCCCTAAAATATTTTTTAATTAATTTTATATTTATTTACATTATCTAATCTAATAAGATTTGATATGATATATTAAATTATTTGAAAATATTGATAATACAATTATTTATTTATATTTTAATAAATTTTTATGGTTAGTTTATTCTTATCAAATTTCATTTAAAATTAAAAGATATAAAAATACCATATCGAAAAATTTATCAGCTTCATCTAAGATAAGATATAACATTTCTTTTGCGAATTTCTTCCCTTGTAAATTAATTATTTCTATAGCTTTTTTTGGAGTTGCAACCTTAATTAAATATTTAATAAATAAATTTCAAAATTTTTATAAAAATCAATTAAATTTGAATAATTCATATATTTACGATAATATCATTATTTTTCAAAAAGCTATCAAAGTCATTAATAACACCATTAAACATTGCTTGTGTAAAATATTTAACTTTGATGTTATTCTTAGTATAAAATTTGCAAAAAACAAGACACTCATTATAGATTTGCATACATAATTCTTTAGTAGGAAGAATAATCAAGGCTTTATGTGGCAAACATTCTTTACAATCTTCAGATTTAAGTTTGTTCAATAAAATATTATGAATAAGAGGTATTAAATAACTTAAGGTTTTTCCTGAACCAGTTTCAGAACTTCCGATAACATTTTGCTTTTTATACAATAGAGGAATTACACAAGATTGAATCGGAGAAGGTACTGAATATTTATATATTTCAGTCATAATTTGTACGAATTCTTTTCTAAATTTGCATTCTCTAAAATTAATAATTAAAATCTTGTTAATAATAAATTTCTTTTTGAATTTCTTAGAAAATACATTTTTAATTTTTTTTACTTTTTCATTTCGAGAAAAGAACATAAAGGATTAATCTCATCATAATTTTTGGTACTGATTGAAAGTTTATTAAATAATTCAGTTTTCAAGTTATTAATTTTTTCATTTAAAACTTTTAACTTTTCTTCTTTTACTTTTGAAATATGTTCATTATTCGATTTCAATGTTTCAAAATGTTTTTCAAGTCCTAAAATAATTTTTTTGTCATGAGAACAATCTGGAAACAATTCGTTTTTGAGTGTCTCTTCTTTTTGTATTTCATTTAATTTTTCTTCTAAATGCTTTATATGCTTTTTTTTATTTTCAGTTAAATTTAAACCAAATCTTAAAGCATTTAATGACATTAATAAAATTTTAAAGTAATTTTTAATTTATCTTTGGTAAATTCAAATAAATCATATTGAGTTTTCTTTTAAATTTCTTAATTAATTAATTTAAATTATATTTCTATTCCCTCAAAAAATTCACTCAAAACCATTTATTATTTGCATTTATAATTTTTTTTAATATGATGATACAAACTGTGTAGTTTTGATTAAATTATGAAAACACACTCTTTCCCTGAAAAATAAAATTATTATAAAATTATATAATTTTAATCATTTAATAAAGAAAAATTTCTATATAATATCTAAAAATAATATCACTCGATTAAGAAATGCATTATTTTCTTTTTTTATAAATAACAGTTTTTCTTCCTATTCGTTTATTATAGTTTTTATTCTATTTTTATTTTAAAAACTTTGATTTTCACATCAATACATATTTTTAATTAAATTTCATTCTTAATTTGTTATATAGTTAATAAATTAACAAATAATTAGAATGATGATTTTATTTTATGATAAAAAGTTTTCTGTATACTTATAATAATAAATTAATTGAAATATAAAATAAAAATTTAAAAATTAAAATAGGTTTGAAAATTATCTTGTAAACTTATTTTTAATTTCCGCCTTAAACCTTAATTAAAAATCGTATAGGAGTTTATTAGTACTTGAGATCAAAGAAAAGCAATCATTGCAAATAGAATTTGGTGTTTTCAATGAAATTTCTGGAACAATATCCTAATTGAAAGTAAAAATAAATTTAAATTGAATAATTGAAAAATTATTAGAAAAAGAGATGGATAATATCATAAAATTTTAAATGTTAATTATTTTCAAATTAAACCAAAAAAGGAAATAAAAACTTACAACAATCTTGCATTGTGAACATATTTTCTTTTTACAAACTGCACAAAAGTGTTTTGAACTTGTAATTTGCCCATTGCATTGTGGACAAACTTTTAAATCAGCTTTCGTTTTACTTTTTTTATGCAATTGGTCTAAGCAACTCCAATAATTTAGACTCATATCTTCATGAATTGTAATTATCATATTATTATCCTCTGTTAATTTTAAAATTTTCAAAGGACAATTTCTAATAGCTGGGAAGGTAAAATTAATATCAAATTCCAATCTATATACATATTTTTTTCCTAAATTTTCTATAATATAATTTTTATTAAAAGCATATCTGTAACTGTCAAGTATAACTTCATTTTCATTTTCAAAAATTTGCATAATGCTTGAACGGGAATTGAAGTTTTCTAATTCATTATTTGAAGCAACTTTTTCATTAATTTTTAAACGCCATATTAAAAATTCTCCACTTTGATGTCCTGTAATTAGATGAATATCTGACTCAGTATTAATTATCTATATAGTAAAAAACCATATTATGTCTAATAATTTGAAAAAAGTCGATTTTAATATGAAGAAAATTTTTCCTTCAAATTTTATAATGTTTTATTACAAGTTTAAGAATTATTAAACTAAAGATAGTCAATAATAAATTAATTTGTTATTTTTATTTTTTACCAGCTGTTAAAAAGAATAACGACATT
>Ga0194116_10008800_pt1 | contig 10146 bp, 13 predicted proteins | sample TA2MahsurfametaG_4_FD_148617 | JGI IMG/M metagenome (GOLD analysis project Ga0194116, IMG submission 148617) | Freshwater microbial communities from Lake Tanganyika, Tanzania - TA2015008 Mahale S9 surface | ecosystem: Environmental > Aquatic > Freshwater > Lake | place: Tanzania: Lake... | reverse complement strand
CCCCAATCCCCATGAATAGTCAGAAGGTAAAATATTATTGAGATATCTATTCATTAATTTTTTTATTATACCTATATCAAAATTAAATAAAATTTCCAAATGATTCAATAAGAATTATTAATATAAAATTTAGAATAAAATAAATTTATTACCATAAATAAAAAAAATGAGTCGAAGATATGATTCTATGACAACAATTTTTACTCCTGAAGGTTAATCTATATTTTAAAAGTTTAGGAAGATTACTTCAGGTTGAATATGCAATCAACAATATAAATAATGCTGGATTATGTCTTGGAGTGTCTACAACTGAAGGTAAATTAAAAAGAAAATGACTTAATTAATAAAAATATCATATAGGGGTTATACTGGCTTGTGAAAAAGAATCAACTTCTAAATTATTAGAAAAAGGAAAATATTCAGAAAAAATTTACAAAGTAGACTCGAACATTGCAGTGGGAGTAGGAGGATTAGCAGCAGATGCAAATTTATTAATTGACTATGCAAGAGAATATTCTCAAAATTACTATTTCAAGTATAAATCAATTACACCAGTGGAAAATTTAGTCCGATACATATCAGATGTTAAACAATTAAAAACTCAATATGGAAGTACTAGACCATATGGTGCTGGATTCTTATTTGCTGGATGGGACAGATTTTTTGGATACCAAATTTACTCAACTGAACCTAGTGGTGTTTATAGTGCTTGGAAAGCACATGCTATAGGTCAAAATTATCAAAATGCCCAAAGTAGTTTGAAACAATATTATGCTGATACCATGAATCTAACTGAAGGATTGAAATTAACAGTTAAAGTTTTGAAAAAAACCTTAGATAAAAATAAAATGACAGGAGAAAATAGTATTTTTTTTATTTAATCTTTATGAAGAAATATTGTAAAAATGTTTTTATGATAATTTTTTACTTGAAATTTCTAATTATTAATTTAAGTTGATATATTTGTCCTTGAAAATCATAATGGTGAAATAATTCAGAGATTTTTAAAAGCTGATGAAATTGATGGATATTTAAAAATAATAGAAAAAGAAGAAGCAGAAGAAAAAGCTAATGCAGAAAAAAAGCATGAGTTTTAATTGATAAAAATATTGAATAATATTAAATTATTAAATATAATTTATTTATATTTTATCATAAATAATAAACAGCCCAATAAATAATAGATTCATTTTAAAGATTCATCACTTACTTTAAATTTATAATTCTTTAATTATTGTAAAAAATTTTTTTATATAAATTCTAACAAATAAAATTATTTTATTTAATGTATCAAAATGAAATAGAAAAATCATCTAAATTCAAAAATTACGTAAATGATATTGATTTTAATAGCTTATATAATAATTTTTCAAATTTATATAATGAATATTCAGAGTCTGAAATAGTAAATAGTCAAATAAACGTAATATTAGAAAAAATATTTCAATTAAATTATAAAGAAGATGAAATTAAATTATTTCTCAACATTGATTTTTTAAAAAAAATAAATATTGCTACCTTAATTGAATGCTATAATAGTGAAAAGATTGGGAAGAGAGAAAAATTTTTAAATGATTTAGTTGAAAATGACTCAAAATATAAATTTATTGTTACTCCAAAAAGTTTTTTATATACAAGAAATGTTTTATTATTCATTATTATTAAATATTATAAACAAATTGTTTTTGAATCTGATAAAATTACTGAAGAGAAAATTTCAAAATTTTTAATTAAAGAAATAAATTCAAAAGAAGAATTCAAAAATAATGATATTAATATTTTCTCTAATAAAATTGATTCATTTTATAAAATTCTAGCACGAAAATTTTTAAAAAAAAAAGAAGAAAATTCAAATATTGAACACTTTAATGCGGTTGAAAAAAATAATGATAATATAAATGAAGCATATAACGAAAATAAAATTTCAACTAATATAATTATTATTCATAATAATCAATTAAGTAATAGTTTACAAGATATTTTTGTTAATCATTTTAAAGAATGCACAAAACTATTCTTCACTAATTTTTTTTCAACTTTAACCAGTAAATATAAAGAAAATATAAAAGATATTAATAATAATACAAACAATAGAACAAACCTCAATTGTAATATAATTTTAAATTTTAGCTATTGATCTAAGCCGTGAAAGCAATAATATAGACAAAAATTTATTCATCGATGGAAGCAGGGCTCTATTGGATTTTTATTTTAATGAATTGATTTTTATCCACTTTAATGAATATATTATCACTTCTATGAAAAATGATTTTAATGATGATATATATTTTTGTATTATTCATTTTAAAATTTTAATGGGATACTTTATATGGAAAAATATTGCCAAAGTAATCTTTATCCTTTTTTATATAAATATCTTAATTCCTTAATTATTTAGAAAAAAGGATTGATAGAATTTAAATATGAACAAGTTTTAAATTATCTGCTAAAATTTTCAATGTCCAATTTGCTAGAGAATTTAGTTAATATAAAAGATGATTTGAAAGATCATCATATTTTTAATCATATTTTACAAGGATTATATCATATTATTTTCGAAATACAATTTTACTCAAATGAAATTTAGTAAATTATATTAACCTAATATTTACATAATTATAATATTTTTACCTCAAATTTATTTTATTTTTGAAAATGATTAAATTAATTAAGCATGTTTGCTCTCTTGATCACTTTAGTTATTTATATAAAATTCCTGAAAATTAAATCAAAATCTTATTTTGAATTAAAGTCATCCCTTGCAAATTTTTTAAAATTTAACGGAATAACTTACACAATATATAATCAAAATTACAATATATTTCAAAAAGATAGAGAAAATACTTTTAACTCGAATTTCAAATTTTTAAAAGAATTAATAAAAGATTTAAATATAGACTTATCTATTTTATTTACAGAAAGGGTATCTAATTCAAGTAATATTGAAGATATTAATGCTCTTAATCGCAGTTGTTTAACAATTCATAAAAATCTCCCTGATAATCCACTTTTAGATTATGAAATTTTATTTTTATCAAAAATTTTAGAATTTTATATGATGGAGAAATATAATAAAGATTTGAATGGTATTTCTGAAACTCTCAATAAAATTGAAATTTCAGACATGATAATTGACAATTTATTTGTAAATGAGGATATTTATGATTTAATAAATCACTCTTATAAAAAAATAAAAGAAAAATATTTTTGGAATTTTTCTGAAATAATATATTCAATATATATGAAACATCCTCGGATTTTAAAATATACGATATTAAGGCATTTAAAATATTGTCCAAGCCAAGAATCTCTTCTAAATCAACTTGTTCAATATTATTATGAAAATAAAGATTTCAAAAAATGCAAGTCAATTATAAGAGTATATTTTTTCATATATCATAAGTAAATATTTATAAAATTAAAACATCGATTTAATATTATTAAATATAGAAAATAATTTCACGGGAAGAAAAATCAACAATTTTAAAAGACATTATAAGTATGAGTATTACTAAACTTATTATAATACTTGTAAATGAAGAAAAATATGGTGAAGCTTTAGAATTAGCTATTCATAATGTAGAAAGAATAAAAAAACGAATTAAAGATTTAAATGATGAAATAAAAGATGTTCCATTTTACCAAAATAATAATCAAGAAATAAAACCTCTAAACTTTATTCAAACTAATACTCCCAGACCAATAATAAATTTGAAATATAAAAATTTAAAAGATATCCCAATAGATTTAAATTTAAATAATCATATGCTTATTCGATCTTATTTTTTATTAGGCATTTGTTATGATAAAATAGGTGAAAATATTAGCACTTTTGATGATAAATTAAAATCTTTAATATATTCAAACCAAAAAGCCCTTTTAAATTATTTTTAAGACAAAAACAATTTTATTAACTATTTCAATTTATTGACAGTTTTTTTTATAATTTTTATTAGTCTTTTTGTTGATTTTGTCTTTAAATAAATATAATAAAAGAAATAAACTGTCAAACAATTTTGAAGCATATTGTTTTTTTTGAGTCAATTAATTATAAAATAAATTGGCTTATGTATAAGCATCAAAGTAATCAAAGACTGCTATGTCATTTTTTAGACTTTCTCATGAAAATATTCCTGATAATTTAACTTTTATTTATTATCTTGGATTAGAATATTATGATTTAAGATTATTTGATCAAGCAGAGGACATTTTGAAAATAGTACTCAATTCTGATAAAAAATACAGCTTTTCTTCCTCAATAAATTACTTTTATATATACTGTTTGAATATACTACTTAACATTACAAATCTAAAATTCGATAATGCATTTCAATTAATAGAAACTGTGTTTTTCAATGATGATGTAACTAATTTCAAATTCTATATTTTGAAAATCTTGAAATTTTACATTCTTATTTATAAGATTATCAATTATACTGAGCAAGAATTAAAAGAGGATGATATGAAGTTTTTAGTTAATGAAATGATTGGTTTTTTCGATTCAACTCTAAAACAAATTGATGATGAAATCGAATTTTTTAAAAAAAAATATATGGAAATTAATATAATTAAAAACTCTATTGTAGAAGAAAATTATTTTAGAATATGTAATTATAATAATTTTGACAAACAACAAAATAATTTTGTAAACCCTAAATTTTTGGAATATAATAGAAGTACTATGTCAAAGAAAAAATTTAATAATGAAAAAAGAAATCTTGAGAAACTAAGAATTGAATTTATTCAAACTTTTTATTTGTTATTTGATAATTTAATTCAAAACAATATAGATTATGATATGAGAATTAGAGAATTCTGTAAAATTTTTTATACAAATATATTTTTGAAATACAAAGCTGATGAAGAAGAAATAACTATTTTATTAATTGTAAATTTTTTTTATAATTTAATTTATATTTATAATGATTTTAAATAAACATAAATATAAGAAGAATCCAATTTACTAAATTTAATATCTATTGATAATTCTATGAGACTTTATTTTTAAATGCTTAAAAGAAAGCAATACAAAGCGAGTTTGATAATAAAAAGCCAGAAGCTGAATCTATCTATAAAAAAATTTTGGAAATATGTCCTTCTAACATGAAAGCTTTAATTCGATTTTCTAAATTATTAATTTCAAAAAGTGACTTTTCTAATGCATTTATCTACCTAAATAAAGCAATCAAATTAGATTCTTCTGAAAGTGGCTTATGGAGTCTATTAGGATCTTACTATTTAAATAATAAAGACACTGCTAAATACTATGAATGCATCATGAAAGAAATTGAAAATTCCAAATATCATAAAAATTCTTTTTTAAGTAATTTAATGCCAAAAAATATATAAGTATATAAATTTTTTCCTTTTCAATTAAGGAAAAACCAGATTCAATAATTACTAAGAGACTTTAATTTCAAAATTATTTTGGGTATTTAATAAATAAACATCCTCATGTTAAAAGATTATATTTCTATTATAATTATAATAAACTTCTAAAGATGATGAAAATATTTTAATAAAAAATACTTTCTTTATTAAATGAATAATTTTAATCAAAAGTTTTAATATGTTCTTTATGATAAAATTAAATTTATTTTGAAAAAAAATTAATTTTAAAATAAATAATGCATACCAACCAACAACAAACAATTAATAAAAAAAAAGATGATAAGATTATAAAATTACCACAGAGACCAGTTTCAGCAAATTTAGGAAGGAATGATTACAATTTTCGTTTTAATTCTAAGCTAAAAATACCAAAAAAGTATTAAATTCAATTCTAATATTAAAAAAATAATAATATATATTTAAATTTAATAAATAATCTATATTATTTTTAAGTTATAAATTTAAAAATAAATTTGATTTTGCAGATCATCTCCTTTAGATCTACAACATATTTATCATTCTAATTACGGTATAACAAATCCCTACTTACTTTCAATTTCAAATCTTAAAAAATTTAATAGTAATAATTGTGGTAATGTAAATGTAGAAAAGATTAATGAGAAAGCTGCAAATTCAGCTAATAATTTTTTTTCTTCTCCTAAAAATTTGAACGCGGAAAATTTTCATAACATGAATTGCTTAAATAATAGTATGACAAATCACAATTATCCCTCTTTATTACTTTCTAACAATTATAATCAAAATAAATTAAATCTAAATTTAAATAAGTTTAATGTTGTTAAAGAAGGAAAAAATATCGAAAAAGAAAAACTCTATGATGATAATATTAAACTAAAAGAAAAAATAAATTTTTTGAATAAAGAAAGAATAAACTTAAAATCGGAAATTTATAAAAAGGATTCAGAAATTATAAAAATAAATAAGCTTATTGTTGATTACATGGGTGAAGGAAAAAATAATCTAAATGTAAATAAATATGATAATCGATTGACTGGCAATATAAATCTTAATCTGAACAATTTTGATGTACATTCGAACCATTTATCAAATAAACTTTTTGAGAAATCAAATAATAACCAATTAATTTATAATCTCAAAAAACAATATAAGGAGATAAAAAAACAATTGTCAGATAAAATAGCAGAATTAGAAATAATTAAAAAGTCCTTTAAACATACAAAAATATTAGAATTAAAATTAGAGAATCAAACTTTGATAGAAGAAATAAAAAACATGAATGCAAAATTGGATAATTATATTGAGAGAGTTAAATACTTTGAAAATAAACAAAGCGAATATTTTCTTCTATTTGAGAACTTTAAAAAGCAAACTCTTCTATTAAATCAAGTTAGAGAAGAAAATTTTTCATTTTCTAAACAAGTAAAAGAGTTATCTGATGAATTAAATAGTAAAATGAATCAAAATGAATTAACAAAAGAATTAGAGTAAATTTAAAATAAACATATAAATAAATATTTTTAAAAGTATTTTTTTTCCACTAAAAATATTAATTTAGGAAAAAAAATAAAAAAATTGAAGAATTGGAAATTGAATTGAGAATAAGGAGGGCTTCTGCAAATCAAGAAGAATTTGTAAGTAAAAACGATCTTCTAAAAGAAATTGTTATTCGATTAAAAGATCCAAAATTTTTACTTGATTCACAGTCCAATAAGCAGTTAGCATTGAACTCATTTTTTAAATCAAAAATTGATGGCTATATCTTAGAGTTAGAAAAAATAGATAATGAGAATAAAAAATTAAGGGAATATGTTTATTTTCTAGAAAATCAAAGTAGCAGTGTGAACAATAATGATGAAATAAAAAATAAAGAAAATTTCAATTTTAATTCAGAAAAAAATATTTCAAAAATAAATAAAAATTATGCTGGATTACCATCAACCATTGAATTAGTAGAAACAAAAAAAAATAATCAATCTTCATCAATTTCAACTCCTAATACATATTTAAATGAAGATCAGCTTAAATATTTTACTTATGTTCTTATAAAAAATTTTGAAATTAAAAAAGTTGATTGTAACTATTTGAAACAAGTAATTTTAATTAAAAATAATATTTCTAAGAAAAATATAATTTTTTAGTAATAAATATGATTATTATTAGAAAATATTTGGTGAAGATATAAATAAATTCTCCATTGATGACTTGGCTTATTATTTAGAAAATCAACTAATAGACCTACTACAAATATCGGATTTAAACGATAGGAATAATGTTTCCCTTTACACAAGGTCAATAATAAAATATAACAAAAACGATTATTTTGAATTAAAAAATAGTTTTATATCATTTTTTGAAATAATAAAAGTTTATCTGGATGAAGAAGAGATTAAATTGAAAAATAAATTAATAAATGTAAATATTATTATAATTATGATAGAAATTCAGAAATCATAAATCTGATATCATTAAATCAATTGAATGTTTTGACCCGGACAAAAAAGGGATAATTACGTTTTTAACCTTTAAGCAAGTTCTGCAAAATATTAATATAAGAATGAGCGAAAAATACACAGAATATTTAATTTATATTATGAAAAAAAATAAAGAAGAGATGATTATGCTTAAACTTGAAGAATTAAGATATCTTAACGTACTTGAGATGTTAGATGTTGAAAGTGAAAATATCTTGAATGATATCTCAAGCAGCTTAGAAGAAAATGAATTGAATAATTTAAATGATAATGATGATGAATTGGATGAAGTTAATATTGGTGGTGATTTATTACTAAATATAAATGAAGAAGCAATTGAAAATATTCAAAATAAAACAAATAAAACATATTTAAATAATGAAAATATAAAAAATAATAACGAAAATGAAGGTATTCAACTAAATATAAAATTAAACTATATTTTTTTAACTTTTTAAAAACATTTAAGATTGTCAAAATGACAAAAATAATATAATGAGAAATGCAAACCTTGCTATTCTATCAAATGATGCTTCTTCCAAAAACACTCTAAATCAAGCCTTGATAAATAGCACTGATAAGAAATTGATTCCAGAAATTTATGATGAAAAAATTAGGAAAGAAAATATGGAAGAACAAGAGGATCCCGAAGAAGAAGAGGAAGAAGTAGTTATTACAATAGAACAATTTAATGAAAGAGTTGATAAGATACTTTCAAAATTAGCAGAGTTTTTATTATCAAATAAAAAGACGGTTAAAGAATTTTTTTGTAATTATATATCAATTCATAATGTAACTACATATGATTATTACGATGCAATTCCTTTGAAAGATTTTATTCAAGTTTTACAAAACATCGGAATTAGATTGGATACTATTGATATTTATTGTATTTTTACTAAGCTCAAATATAATGATGATTTTGAAACAATTGATGTAAGTAAGTTACTAGATGAAATGCTTAATTATGGAATTTTTGAAGATAATTTTAAAGGTTTTTGTAATCCTATTCTAGAAAATCAAGAAGAAAATAAAGAAATTACCGAACCTAGTATACTTGAGAAAAATATTAACAATGAACATAAAAGCAATAATAATTTTGAAATAAATAAAAATATTGATAATAATTTCAATTTAATTAGTAATAATAATGAGCTTCAAAATGAGTTCCTTGTGAATATAAACAATTATCTAAAATTAAAAAATATAAGTTTTGATCAATTCATTTCAGAAAAAAGTGGGTCCATAAAAAATATTTATGAAGGAAGAAAAATAAAGAAATTGATTAAATATGAAGAATTATTAAAATTTTGTAAGGATTGTCAAGTAATAAATCAATTTTATGAATTAGATAATAATATGAAAGAAATTGTTTGTGAAAATGAAAATGAAATAGAATACATTAATTTACAAAAAGTTTTAAATCTATTGGATAAAATGGAAAAAGAATTCGAAGATTTTGATTATGAAGTTGATGATAATTTTATTGATATTAGTAATAAGGATATTGATATTAATAATTATACTAAAAATAACAATACTCAAAGGACTCAAGATAATAAAGTTCATGATGATAAATCAGAAAATTATTCAAATAACCAAAAATTATATAAAAATGAAGAGAATGAAAAGAATAAAAATAATTTAGAAAATTTTCTCTTTAATGAAAAAGCTGATATAATTAACAACACTAAAATAAGTGATAATTTAAAAAAAGAATATTCAAAAAACAAAAATATAAGCCAATCCAGAAGTATCTATAGTAATAATATAAGTTTACAAAAATCCAGTATTGAAATAAGTAGATATAGTATTCATACAAAAGATAAGCAGAATGAGGCAAGTATTGAAATAAGTAAGACTAGTTTACCTAACAAAAAATACATACATAATGACCATTCTTTGAAGAAACTTGAAAAAAGTGATAAATCTATAAATTCATCATTGGACTTTGAAAATATTCAAGACATGGAAGTAGAAGGACTAGATTAAAAATATTTATAAAAATTTTGAAATAAATATTTTTTCATTTATCTTTTCTATTGTTTATTAAATATAGATGAAGAATTTAAAAAAAATTATTAATACTTTTTTAGTTAAAATATAATATAATTTAATTTGATTAAAATTATTTTTTTCTAATATAATAATTTGATTGAAAAATAATTTATTTCTTGAAAGATTTTTTAGAAGAATTTTCTGCTCAATTAAGAGTTTTTACTTTATTAATTTTATTTTTACCAGAAATTTTTTATTATTTTTATTTAAAATAATTTTTAATCTCATTTTTTTTGAAAAAATT
>Ga0194116_10008799_pt1 | contig 10147 bp, 12 predicted proteins | sample TA2MahsurfametaG_4_FD_148617 | JGI IMG/M metagenome (GOLD analysis project Ga0194116, IMG submission 148617) | Freshwater microbial communities from Lake Tanganyika, Tanzania - TA2015008 Mahale S9 surface | ecosystem: Environmental > Aquatic > Freshwater > Lake | place: Tanzania: Lake... | reverse complement strand
GGGTATGCATTATCGACATTATTTACAAGATATTGTTGTGTACATTGGTACAAGTTATTTCCTTTCCCAATATTATAATATCCATTAACACATGGGGCAGGATCGTTTACAATATCTCCGTCTGCTGTATTTGCGCATATTTGAGCAACTGTTGTATTATTAACCATACAATTCATTTTAAATAATTATAAGAAATTATTTAAAAATGTCTATGTTTGATGAAATTTATAATATAGTTCCGTTTATCATTGAACAAAGAATATCTTATAAAAGAAAATCAACAGAACAACCATTATCAAATTTTTCTAGTATTATATTATATAGTCTAGTATTATCATATGATGATAAATATATACGTGGAATTCTGAACGATAACATTGCAAAAATTCTAAAAGACTGTGATATTTATTTTGATATGGAAACATATAAGGCTATTGATTCAATGACTGAATTATTAAACTATGCAACTATTTATTCTGACAACTTGGAAAGTGAAACATATAGACATATTTGTAACCTTCTTAATAAAATTCGGGAAAAAATTAATCAAATAGACAATTATAATTATTAAGAATATTTTGCTATTAATCTGAAATTGATTTTTATACTTGTTCATAATTAATTATAAACACAATGATCAAATTTATTACAGCTGTTCAATGTATTTCTTTTATATTTGCATGTGTTTGCATTCTTATTTTCAGTATTTTGAGAGAAACAGCAATTGGATATAATTATTCGAATATTTTTCTGGATCTTTGTATTTTGTGGTTTGTAATTTTTGCAATATTCATTTGCGTTGAAGAATGTTCTTATGAAAAGGAAAAATTGAGTGAAAATTATGAAAAGGAAAAATTGAGTGAAAATTGCGAAAATTGCGAAAAATCTTTAGTTTAATTAAATGAATAAGTGGCTATTACCTATAAGTTTCCTACTATTATCAATAGGAATTATGATCGGTGCTGTTTTTGTTCTAAGAAAAGATGAATTTCCAGATGTGAACAATAAGAGTGATTGCGAAGATCCTTCTAAGACAAAGTTGCCAAAATCTTGTCAACAAGATTCTAATTGTTGTGCAATTTGGCAGAATGGTGTATGTAGAAAGGGTAAAAAATCTGATAATAATACTTGTGAATCAAAAGGAGATCCTATTCCTCTTCTTCTTATAATTTTATCCATTGCTTTATTTATTACTTTTATTGTATATTTTTTCAAGGCAATGAAGCAAAAGTAAAAGATTTATTTTATAGTTATAAAATAAATGATGAAAAGTCCTAAACCTAAAAATCAAGCTTTGTATAATAGAGTAAAAACAGCTGCAAAAAAGAAATTCAAAGTTTGGCCAAGTGCATATGCTTCAGGATGGGTTGTAAAAGAATATAAAAGGTTGGGAGGAACATATTCTGGCAAAAAGAAATCTATAAAAAGTGGTCTTGCTAGATGGTTTGCTGAAAAATGGGTTAATGTTTGTACATCTCCACGAAAACCATGTGGAAGACCAGGAAAATTATCAGTTTCTTCTTGGAAAAAGAAATATCCCTATTGCAGACCAAGTAAAAGGATTTCACCAAAAACACCAAAAACTGCATCTGAATTATCTAGATCTGAATTAGCAAAAAGATGCAAAAAGAAACGGCGTTCTCCTTTAAAAAGGGTTTTAAGCATTAGAAAATCTAGAAAACGTAAATAGTTTTATTTACATGCATTTCCATGTTTGCAATACCATTTATTTGCACCAACAACTTCAAACATTAAATGTAATATAAATCCTGTTACAAAGAACGATAATAATACTTGTGGCCAAAAATGGTATTTTTTCCAAGAAAAATCTTTAGAAAATAACATAAAAAGTGTTGATATTATTATTCCTACTATACCAGAAATTATTCCTACAATGAGTGCTTCTATGAAAACATTAGTCATTTTAATGTTTATAAACATTAAAAATTAATTGTAATAATTAAACATATTACATAATAAATTATATTATGAAAAGCGCAAAATAATTTTTAAGAAAATAATTAATATAATAAAATGGATTTACGACAAGAGACCTCTGATATCATAGATTCTATGATATTTGATGAATTCTGCAGAGAATATAATATTGCTTTTCAAAAATTAGGTTTAGATATGCGTAAAATAATAACAGAAGAATTTTCAAAAAGACAAAAGGATCATCATATGATAGAAGATGAAATACTAGATAAAATGCAACATGGTAAAGATGAAATACTAGATAAAATGCAACAATAATAAAATCTAATTTCTAAAACTAGATTTTCATATAATTGTTATTATTAAATGCAAAAAACTGAAAACATTACAGTTGCAATAAGATTTCGTCCATGTGAACAATATAAAGATACAGAATCTTATATTCACTTAGATACTGAACAAAATTTTGTTGAAATACGTGAAAATGACAAAGAAATACAAAGATTTTGTTTTGACCACGTTTTTAATAGTTCTTCTACACAGGAAAATGTCTTTACAAAAGTTGCGAAAAATGCTATAGAATGCGTTTGTCAAGGATATAATGCAACTATTTTCGCATATGGTTCTACATCATCTGGAAAAACATATACAATGTTCGGAAATGAAAATACTGAAATAAATAAAGGTATTATCCCTAGATCATGTGACATCTTATTCCAAAATATTAACAAAAGTGAAGAAGTGATAGAAACAAATATAAAATGTTCTTTTTTAGAAATATACAGAGAACAGATTCGAGATTTACTTGACAATCATAAAAACGAGGTCGGTGGTCTTAAACTTAGAAAAAATAATGAAAAAGGTGTATATGTACAAGGATTGATAGAAAAATATGTATACAATTCTCAAGACATTCTCAATACAATTAAGGAAGGTGTTTCTCAACGTACAACTTCATCAACTGCTTTAAACAGTGTTTCATCTAGAAGCCATGCTGTTTTAACTTTAATTGTAAGTCAAAAAATGTCTACAGGAATCGAAACTATTAGTAAATTACATTTAATTGATTTGGCAGGATCGGAAAATGTTAATAAATCAGAAGTTCAAGGTATTGGTTTATCTGAAGCACAAACAATTAATAAAAGTTTAAGTTGTCTTGGTAATGTAATTAATAGTCTTTTGGAAAAAGAACGTGAACATATTCCTTATAGAGAATCAAAACTTACATATCTATTACAAGACTCTTTAGGAGGTAATTCTAAAACAATATTAATTGCTACAGCAAGTCTATCTTCATTATGTTATTCCGAAACAATGAGTACTTTAAAATTTGCAAAGAGAGCTAAACAAATTAAAAATTTACCAAAAATAAATAAAAACGAAAGCGTTTCTAATCTTTTACAAACTATTGATATTCTTAAAAAAAGAATATCAGATCTAGAAACTAAATGTAATGATTCGCAAATAATTTTACAGGCCGTTGAAAACACCAAAAATGACACAAAACAACTTGTTTTATTTAAAACTAAATGTGAAAGACTGGAGAAAAAAATTACTTTAATGGAAGATGAAAATAAAAAAACTATCCAAAGAAACGAAGAAGCAAAAGATATATTTAAATGTCAACGAGAATTAGCTAAAAAAACTAGTAAAGATTTATATAAAGAACGATTGCGAAATTATACTATTGTTTCTGAATTAGAACAGCTCAAAAGTTTTTATAATTCAATGCAAGAATATGTAAGTAATCCAGAAATTTTGCAACTAATTATTAATAGGACAAAAATTAACAAATTTACTCCAATAATAGAAACATCAGATTCTATAGATGAAATAGAATCACCATAGTCTATTTAAAAATTTGTTCCAAAATTGATTTATATTTTATCTTTAAAAAAACATAAAATGAGTAAGTTTATTGCCTTGTGTGATGCAAGTTTCTGTCCAAATAAAAAATTTGCCTATGCAGGGTATAGGATTCTGCAATTAAAAAATTCGTCATTAATTTTTTCTAATATATGGAGAATAAACCCATCTGGTAGTTCACAAGCTGAAGATTTTTCGCTAAAAATGTTAGTCAATTTTTTAAAGTCAAGTGAAATGTTAAAACATTCAACTATTTTTTGTGACCATCTTCATCTTGTTCGACAATCACAAAAAATGGGTTTAAATATAATTCATATAAAAGGACATAAATCTCCTCAAAAAAGAAATTGGATAGACTGGGAATTTTCTAAGTTAGACTGTGAACTTCGTAAACTACTTAGAGAAAATAGATAAATTATTATATACAAAAGTATATAATATTTAATTTATTCAAGATTAAGTATATTTGAGAAAGCTTTGCAAAGTAATTTATGTGATTCAAGTAAATCCATCAAAACTTCCCATTTATATGGTTCGTCTTGTTTATTTACATTATCTGATTCATCAGAATCTGATTCCTCGGATTCCTGTTTTTTTTCATCAGATTTTGTCCTATTTTCAGGAAAACGGACTCTTCTTTGATTTGTTTCTGTTTGAGAATGTACTTGTTCAAATAGATTTCTTACAAGATTTGTAAGATTTGGCATCTCTAACTGTTGTTCAGTTTCGACATTATTGTTTATTTCAGACATTTATAAATAAAAAACAATACTTTAAACGGGTTTCAATTAAGATTAATTTGGAATATAATCTGGGTCGTTACTTTTATCATCATCGCTATCATAGAAACGAGATTTCTTTTTTCGTGTTTCTCTTTTCATTTGTTTTTCTTCTTGGTCATCGTCATCTTCGAAGATGAATCTTTTTGGAGCTGCTTGTCGGATTGGTTGTCTACGACGATATTTTTGTTCTGCAAATCTCGCTTTGTTTCCTTGGTCAATACAAATATCAATATTTAATTTTTTAGCAAGAGAAAAAATTTCGTCAATAACTGTATTAGTATCCCCTTGTTGAAGGGTGTTAATCATTCTAACAAGACTTTCTGTAATTGCTACATTTTGATTAGTATCATAGTTTAAGAAAATGGTATTGTTCATATTATCACGGGTTTCGGCAAGTTGTTGTTTAAGTGTCATATTAACTTGTTCAAGATCACGAATTTTCTTGTACAACAAGACTTTATCTTCAGAAAGACTCTTATTAAGAGGCTGAAGCTCCTCGAGCTCACGAATTTTCTTGTACAACAAGACTTTATCTTCAGAAAGACTTTTGTTTGTTTCTTTTGTAGTTTTAGCAAGTTTATTCCAAAATTTGTATTTGGAGTAGTACAAACGAACTTGGTAGTACAAATAAACATGACTGAATGTTGTGAAAAATGCTGAAAATAGAATTACCGAAATAACAACATTCATATCTTGTTGCCCGACAAACTTTAAGACTTGTGCAAAATAATACTGAAAGCATTCCCAAATCAAAGTTGATTTTTCTCCAATAAAATTGATCATGAACTCAAAAATATTAATATTTTCATATGGTTTAAAATAAGTTTGATTCAAAAAAGAATTATTAGATTGGATAAAATTTAGATTATTAAATGTATCGTTATTAACGAACAACATTTCATAAGAGTTTAAATTAGTTTGATTCTGAATAGACATTGTTATACTTGATAACAATGTAAAAACATTTTTCAATTTTATTTTTACAAAACAATCAAACAAAAACTATTAAAGGATCAAAAAACCTTCTGCAAAGAGGACATGTTGGTATTTCTGTTGGTCTTGATAAAACCCATTGCAATATAGCTGAACGATAAAATCCATGTTTACATGGAAGAAATAATGAATATGAAACACCATTATTATTTTTACCAGGTCTTAATCTCATATTAGTTATTGCACAAATCGAATTTTTTCCATATTTTTTTGACCACCATAATGTCATTTATTACTTTTATTTAAATTATAAACCAAATTTACAACAATCTTCCTCGCTAACATTACGAACAAGATATTTATATGATGTTTTTGGCAGTTTTCTTTCTTTAAATTTTAATATTAATCCAATAATCATTAATCGAGAATTTGGACGATCTGTGCCAAGTTTTTTCTTTAGATTAGGAGTAATTTCCTTTGCAAAACCATAATCTATCATATAAATTGTACCATCTTTAATCATATAATTACAAATATTTGCATCATTATGAAATACCCCAACATCATCCAACTTATTGAAAATTTCTATTATTCTCTCTTGATCTTTCTTACTCAAAATACCTTTTTCTTCATCAATCTTTTCATATAAATGCTTATCCATTTTTTCCATTAATATCCATTTTCCTACAGTATCATAATCGTATACTCTAGGTGCTACACCAGCTTTTACAGCTTTTTTCTGCAAAGAATATTCCTTATATAGAGTTGCAGATGATTTTCCAGAACGAAATGTTTTCATAGCATATTCTTTTCCATATTTATCTGTTACTAAAAAAGTTGTACCTTCTTTTCCTTTTTCTCCAAGTTGTCCATGCCTAGTATATTTATCAATCTTTTCCTTCTTATATTCTTCGTATTCTGAAAATGCTTTTGAAATATCCTGAATCATTTCACCTTTATTTCTTCTAGCTGGAAGACCCATTTTAGATGCCATTTTCTTTAATTCAGAAAGATTATATTTATCTAGACTGTACTGAGACATTTTAATAAGTCTTAAATACCCTTTAATGTGGTTTTAGGACTACAAAAATATATTACTAAAATCTTACTTATGTCTTATCTTTTTAAAATTGGGAAAATTAAATTTTTCCATACATTTTAAGCAACAAAATTGACATAATTCAGGATTTCCGTCCTTCATAATAAAAGATTTAAATTCTTGTTTACATTCACCCTTGCAAAATGTACAATATTTTTTAGAAAAGCCCATTTTTACAATGTTCTTTTTAAGTTTTCCATCTTCATGTTGGACACCGTCATCTTCATTGTCGTCTTGCGTATCATCTTCATTGTCATCTTCAGTGTCATCTTCAGTATCGTCTTCAGTATCGTCTTCGGTATCATTTTCAGTATCATTTTCAGTATCATTTTCAGTATCATTTTCAGTATCATTTTCAGTATCATTTTCAGTATCATTTTCAGTATCATTTTCAGTATCGTCTTGTGTATCATCTTCTTCGATACCATCCTCTTCAGTATCATCTTCTTCGATACCATCCTCTTCAGTATTGTCTTCTTCGATACCATCCTCTTCAGTATTGTCTTCTTCGATACCATCCTCTTCGATACCATCCTCTTCAGTATTATCTTCTTCGATACCATCCTCTTCAGTATTATCTTCTTCGATACCATCCTCTTCATTATTGTCTTCACTATCCTTTGAATTATTCATACCTAGACCAAAAGATGATTTAGATATGGATCTTTTTTCCTTAATATTCTCAATATCTTTTGTAATAAAATTCCAAAGATCGCTGATAATAAGAGGGTCATCCAATTCTTTTTGTGGTTGTGATCCAGCAAACTCTTCATCGTTTTGTTTTGTTTTTGCAGATACGCTCTTGAAAACATCTTCCCCGTAAATTTCTCTAAATTCTGGTTGATTAATTCCTTTTTGATGTAAAGAATTACTGAATGTTTTATTAAATTTCTGAACAAAAGCTTTGGAAAATTTCTTATTAGTAATTGGATTAATAGCTCCTTCTTTGTGAATAATTTCAGAAAGTTTGGATATTGTAAAACAATATATACTATTATCAGAACGATCTTTGTAATATATAATGCTTTCGATTGGTTCATCCATAAGATCATTGCTATTTTTGCACATCAACAAACGTTTATCCATTCTTTTAAAATGTCTGTTTCTGAGAGCTGATGATTTTTGCCAAGTTTCTGCTTTAAGAATGGCTTTGATAAAGGATTTTCTAAATACTTTACCACTTTCAGGGTTAACTATATTACCACTTTTCAGACGCTTATATAGTTTAGAAAATGGGAAAGTATATGTTTTATCTGTTTCTGCGTCATAATAAGATATAGTATACCGACGAACAAATTCTTTATCAAAAGGTTTTTCAGTATGAGGATTGATAAAGTTACCTTTGTTAAATTCTTTAACAAGTATATCAACATCTAAACAATATACCAGATCAGTTTCGACATCTTTGTAATACACAATATTTTCAGGGTTGATTTCATGGTTTTTATTAACGCAAATATCATCATAACTAATATCCAAAGTTGGTTCAAGAAGTATATTCTTTTCAGTATATAACATAGTGTTAATTTTTGTAATTACAGATTCAGCTATTTCTAAAATTCCTTGATCTACTCTATTTCTTATATAAGATGTATATACATCAACAGTATTTTGATTTACTAATGAAGAATCAAATACTTCAGGAAACATATCAGAAGGTGATAATTTTAAAAGCATCTCTGGAAGATAGTATTCTGCTTGGATTCTTTTTCTAAATATTTCAGCTTTTTGAAGTTTCAAGTATTCAATAAAATTTGAAATATGAGTAAAAAGATCTCTATTACTTTGGTTTTTAGAAATAACTGATTCTATAGCAATTCCAATATATGGAGATGTAATTTCGTAATCTTTTATATTTGGAGCAACATGTGTTAAAGCATAAGATAATGCATCCTTAGCAACTTTGATAGATTGTTCATCTATTTGTTTTGTAAGAAGTTCGTTTATCTTATCAGAAAGTGTCTTTTTCTTTTCAGATAAATAACTTTGTTCAGCTTTAAATAATTCTTCGTCCTGTATAAGAAGTCTATTTTGACGAAATACTCCTCCTAAAGACTCACCTTTTGATCCAACTGCAACTAAAATAGGCCATGATTTTTCCCTATATTTATTTTTATCTTGGATAGAATAACCAACTTTAAAAGTAACTTTATTGTGATCATTATCAAAACATGTTAATATATCACCATTCTGAAACCTTTCTTTAGAGTAAGCATTACATTGAAGGTTAAAAAATCTGACATTCGCCATAAAGAATTTTCCTTTTCCAGGAACAGAAACGTAATTTGCACTTGCATATTCTTTTAGAAGTAATTTTGAAGAATTAATCCAAACTCCCGTGACTTTAGAATTAATCCACTTATAATTCCTAAATTCTTGAACGCATTTTTTTGCATACAAAGTTTCAGATGCAATTTTTTGACTTTTTGCTTGTTTTTCAGATATCATTTCCAGTTCTTCAATAAGACTTTGGGTAGTTCTATTTTGATAGTAGTCACGAGATTTGCCAGCCATTTTTGATAGAGAATCCAAAATTGTTTCACGTTCAAATTCTTCCCAAAATTCTTCACCTTCCTCAATAGATTTGTATCTTTGTTGCAGTTCTTCCATTGACCAATTCATGTAATATTCCTTAGTTTGTCCTGTTATACGACTTAATTTTTCAGCTAAAATTTCACGGTCTTGTTCAGAAGGTAATACACGAGTCTTTTTTTCTTCAACATCTTTGAAAGCACGAGCTCTGACAATACGAGCCTGTAAGGTTTGTGTGTCATAATTTTCAGGTTTTGGAATTTTGAGATATTTAGCTTCTTTAATAAGATCATCTCTGTTAACAGTTCTAAATCTTTCAGAAATAGATTGAAGAAGCTTTATAATTAAAACATCTTCAGGACCTTCTTCAATTCCAAGTTTTTGAGCTTCGCGTAGTAATTTTTTATGGGACATTTCTTTAATTTTCTTAGCTTTTTCAGGATTTACAGAACGAAGGAGTTTTTTTCTTTCACGATTTATATATTCAATAAGATTCGCAATAGTCATATCACCTGCGTTTTCGGCACCAAGAGATTCAGCAACTTCTATATAATCTTTAGCTAATTTTTTATGTAATTTTTGAGGATTAGAAGTTACTTTTTTAAGAACTTCCCAATATGATTTATCGTCTTCTTCTAGTTCTATTCCCTTTTTTTGTGCATATTCTTTAGCTTTATTATAAAGATCCATTCTCATTTTTTCCATTTCTCCAATTCTACCAGTGAAATCGGTATCTTTCTTTTCATTATACTCTTTAATGCTGTTAGATATACGTGGAAATTGTAACCATTTTTCATAGTATGCATCATATTTAAGTGGTTGATCCTTATCGATATAAGTTGTTATAAAATCTTCCTGTAGTTCAACTGGAAGTTTTAAAAGTTTTTGTATAAGTCCACTTATACCCCAATTTTCTTTTCCACCTGCAAGAGATTCCAAGGCAAATTCTTTTTTAGAGTCCTCATCTAAAACTTCCCATGCTTCTCTACTGTTAAGA
>Ga0194116_10008798_pt1 | contig 10148 bp, 8 predicted proteins | sample TA2MahsurfametaG_4_FD_148617 | JGI IMG/M metagenome (GOLD analysis project Ga0194116, IMG submission 148617) | Freshwater microbial communities from Lake Tanganyika, Tanzania - TA2015008 Mahale S9 surface | ecosystem: Environmental > Aquatic > Freshwater > Lake | place: Tanzania: Lake Tanganyika... | reverse complement strand
CCAATCCCCAATCGCTTTTGAATATTGATATTTCTATTTAATCCGCTTGGTTTTAAATTATTATTTTAAATAAATTTAAATTTTCATCAAATTTTTTTAAAATAATTATTTTATTGATAAAGATTCTTATCAAATGCAAATAAATAAATTTATATTAATTATCCATTTAAAATTCCAAATTTTTCAAAACAATTTATTATAGAATTTTTAGAAATAGGTTTTGATAAAACCATATCAGCCCCTGAACTTAATATATAATTAACTTGTTTAGGATCCTCATAACATGTAGTGGATATTACATAAATATGAACAAATTTCTCTTTTTTTTCAAAAATTCTTAATAATTTAATTGCTTCTGAGCCATTCATGAAATCCATGTTCTCATCAGTAAAAATGCATTTTATATTTTGTAATCTCTTTTCGTTTTCAATCACAAATTTCAATATATCAAATCCATCTTGAAATGTTACTATTTCAATTTCAGATTTCACTTCATCTAAAACTGTTTTAATTAATCTTTTCATTGTATCACAAATTATTTGATTATCATCCACGATTAAAATCTGATTCTTTTCTTTTGCTACTAATTCAGATTTTATTGATATCTCATTTAATGAGACACTCGAGTTTTTTTGATCACTATTGTAAAGTGAATCATAAAATGTTTTAATATCGTCTTTATTAATATGGACTAATTTGATTTTATTTACAGTAAATTTAATTTTAATTATTACTTAATAAAAAACAGTTTGATATTGAAAAAATTAATTCATCGTAAATAAATTATTTTAAACTGTGAATTTATTTTAGTATATTTTCTTACATATATCATCCTCATTTAAAATTGTAGTGTTTGATTTTGATTCTGTGATTTGAATAAAATTAGACGTCTGAGCTTCATTAATTTTTTGAGAACTGCATATACTAAATAACTTTTTATCTTTGGAGTTGTGAATAGCCTAAGTTTGATTGAATTAAAAATTTTTATTTAAAAATTATAAATTAATATTCGAATACATTTTTTATATTTGAGATATTCAATAATTGATTTATATCATAATTTATCGAAGATGATTTATTAGAAAAAATTGAGGAATCATTGAAACCTAATTTTAATATATATATATTTACCTATTTCGTTACCTTTAGAATTAGCAATTAGATAATTGCTCTTAAAATTATTGTTAGTTAAATTATCTAAAAATAAAATATTGTTTTCACTATTTTCTTCAAGAAGAAAATTTTTATCAAAATTTTCAAAATCATCTTTTAGTTTAAACAAAGACTTTTTTTCTCTTTGCAGATTTATGTCTTGATTTTTATGTTCATTTTGATTTTTTATCATTGACTGTGTAGATATGAATTCTGTATTTGCTCTGCTATTTTTTCTGCAATTGATAATAAGATTAAATTTTGTTCCAACACCAACTTGGGATTCAAAAGTAATTTTTATATCCAATTTTTTTGCCAAATATTTACAAATCGATAATCCCAATCCGTCACCAAATTTATTAATAGAATTGACTTCTTCTAATTTAATAAATTCTGTAAAAATCTTATTTGTATTCTTTTCTTTAATACCAATACCAGTATCAACAACACTGATTATAATTTTATTTTCATCATTGATTAATTTACTTATAATTTGAATTTTTCCGTGATTAGTGAATTTTACAGAATTCGATATTAAATTTAAGATTATTTGCTTTAATCGTATTTCATCTGAAATAATTTCAAATTCATTCATATTTCCATCTAGAATTAATTCTGTTTTTATATTTTCTAATTTTTTTCTATTGCAACTTATCAAAGATTTCAAGATTTCATCACAAAATTTCAAAATATCCTGTAAATTTAACTTTTCGAAGTCAAATTTTAATTCATTTATATCATTCGGATTAACATAGTGAATTACATCACTTATTAAAAAAATAACATATTTAGATAAATTATCTATTAAATTTAGTGTGGTTAATGTTCGGATTTTATCTTTATATATTATTTCCTTTATGATGCTAATTAATCCAATTATTGAGTTTATTGGTGTTTTAAATTCATGCGCAATCTTTGCTAAAATTCTTTGCTTTTTAAAATTTTCTTGGAAAATAAATTGCTTGGATTTTATTGTTTCAGTTATATCATAAAATAATAAATCATGGATAACATTATCTTTAGTAATCTCTATTCTACGAATATATATATCGAAATATTGCCTTTCATATTCTGAACACATTTTATAAATATTTGAATTATTGTTAATCTTATCTGCGTTAAAGTTTTCATCGTTTGTCTCATTTAAGATGTTTTCAGAAAAAAATATCCCAACATGAGTAAAATTTTTATTATTGCTCTCTTTTAAAATGTTTAAAGGTAATATTTTAAAGAATTAAATTATTTTAATTATTCATATAAAATCAAATACAAATTAAAAAATATTAATACTATCTTCTTTAAATTCTGATTTTTCGATGTTTATAAAATAATTTTCCAAATAGTATAATAAATTATCGCTTTCGAGTTTCTCATCTTCTATTTCTATTTGACTTATATCAAAGCCTATAGAATATTTTTTTTTTTTAAAATTTATAAAATTACTTTTTTTAAAAAGTCTATTATCTTTATTAACAAAAGACATATTCATGCTATTGTTTTCAATTGTTAAAAATTCATATTTATAAAGATTTTTTAAAAAATCATAAAATAATTCATTGTTATATTGGGCTTCATTTATTTTGCCATTTAATTCATTATCAATTTGATTAGTTTTTAAGTAATTATTTTTAAAATTAATTTTATCATTTTTCAAGCTTGTAAATTTTTTATCGGGTAATTCTAATAAATTTCTATTTGTATTACTATTTAGTTCTATTTTATTGTAATTTTTATTACCTTTAATATTGTTATTTATTTCTACATCATTTTCTTTCAAATGCCTATCGGTGTTTAAATCATCATTAAATATTAGGTCTCTATTCATATCATATTTATTTTCATTTTGCTTTTTTGCTTTTAAATAATTTTCATCTTCTTTGATTAAATTTGAATTTGCTTTGTCCTCTCTAGCTTTGAAATCCGAGATACCCTCTTTTTGTTCTTTATTTAAGTTTTCATTATAATTAATAATTATTTTTCTTTTTTTTGATTTTTCTTCAAAATGTTTTAAAAATTTTTCATTTAAATAAATTAATTTTTTATTTTTTATATTAGAATGATAAGCATTCAGCCCATTAATAAAATCAATTGTATAATCATAAAACTTCCCTATCTTGTACTTCTCAGCAAATAATAATCTCATTTTATAGTCCCAAGCTTTTCGAAAGCAGTAAAATATAATAGATATAAAAACACTTGTCATCGCTTCTAAATAATAAAAATTGTTTTTATTTGATTTAACCTGTGCTATTATTATAGTTGCTAAATTCAATAAATAATAAAAAATATTTATGCCTATGTTTCCTTCATGCCGTACTAAAATAAAAAGGTTTGTTGAAACAAAATCGTAAATTATTACTCTCAATAACTCCATATGTGAATCATCTGAAACCGAGTTGTAATAATAACATATAAAAAGAGCTTTTAAGTTCAAACTAAAACAAATAAGAAATATTTGAATATGGTTTATTAAAAATTTTATTCGATTGTTTTCTATAGTATGAGTTATTATCATTAGAATAATTGAAATTGCCAAAAAAGAGAGCATTAATACAATAAATAATAATTTATAATTAGCAATCAAAATATAAATTAAAGAAGCTATATAACCAAAAATCAGCATCATTTCAGACAATAAAATTTGTAATTTTGAATTAGCGAAAAAATGATTTTTATATAGCAATTCTAAATTTTTATCAATAAATAATGTTTGTCTGAAAATAGAGTTGTCTATTTCAATGTTTAGATTAAAATGTTCTTGGATGAATTTGTCAAATTTCTCCATTTGAATATATATATATATTATTTTCAAATATTATTAATCATATGGATATGTATAATAAAAAAAATTAAAAAGGATATATAAAATTAAAAAGACTGCTTTGTTATTCTAAAATTGATAATAAATTTCAACAATATCCTAATTATTTTGAATATAAAGAGAAACTTCAAAAAATTAATTTATGAGCATATATTTGATTTTATGCTTCCTTATTTAACTTTATTCATTAAAGAATATTAATTTTGAAATATTTATTATTTTATTTTATTTACTAATTAAATTATGTTTATTATTTTGATCCTCAAAAATGTAATTAATAAAGTATTTTTATATAAAATAATCTTTGCAAAAAAAATTTTTTTCTTAAATAATTTTATAAAATGGATTCATTTTTAAATGAAAGCAAGAATTTAATGATTAATGTAAAAATTCTGAATTATACATTTTATATTCAAAAAAATAATTATTATAGGGAAATAGAAAACATTCTAATCTCCTAACTGCTAAAGAAGTAATTTAAATGATAAAATGATTTAAATATTTTTTATGATCTTTAAAAATAAGGAACATGATTATCTGAAACTTAAAAATTCAAATATCGAAAATGAATCAGAAATTATTAACTTATCATATTTTAAAGAAAATAATAAGCATAATAATACATCAAATAATGATGACAACAAAAGTAAAAACCACATTAAAATATAATCAATATATATATTTTTATTAAAAAATTGATTCTTTTGATTTGTATTCATGGAATATATAATAGATTTCAAAATAATAATTGATAAAATCCCGAATAAAAGAAGCTCTAACTCACATAAAGAAAGTATAATTCAAGGAGGCGAATTAAATAAGCAATTTTCACAAAAAAGCATTTTAAGTATGTTTGGGGATGAGAAAAGAATAAGAAAAGTGTTTGAATCTGAAAAAGGAATTGACATTTTTTCAAATATAAGATCCAAAATGTCTCAAAAAAATAAGAAAAGCTCAAAAAATAACAAATTAGTAAAAAACAGTTTTTTTAATAATTTTTCAAATTCTCCAAAAAAGGTATTTTCACAAAAAAATCTATTAGCACAAGAATCAAAAGGTAAAATTAAATAAATATTTGTTAACTTTTTACTCTAAATATTCATCTCTGGGAAATTTTTGAAAATTATAGATTTAAGAAATATTTCTCAAACATCAATACTCAAAGATATGATTAATATTGAGTCAATAAAAAAAACTGGTTCTAAAAATTTAGATAAAAACTCATTAAATGATAAATATCATGAAAATATTGAATTAAATCTCCAAAAAGTAAAAAATGAATATGATATTAAAATGGAGCAAAATCAATTGAATGATAAAAAATCTTTTTATATAGGAACTCCGAAAATCAATATTTCTGATAATGAGTATAAAAATACAGTACTTAATTTAAATGGTGATAATGAAAACTTTAAGAATAAAGATGATGAAATTTTTGAAAAAACATCCAATGAAATTAATATTTTAGCTAGTCATTCAGAAATAAATTCTTTAAAAAATGAAAATTTTAACCTTAAAAAAAATAAAAAGCAAAGAAAGAGAGATTCAAAACATTTATTTATAAAAAATATCAGAGAAGGGTCAAATTCTATATCTGGAGAGAATTCGGAATCTGAAAATTCGAAGAATGAAGTTAAAAGTAATTCTCACATAAATTCTTTTTCTGAATCAAATCCTACAGATCAAAAAAGTTTTTATTCGCGAGCTTATAAAGATAGGATATTTTGGAGTAAAGAAAAAATGGATGATATTAGAAAGAGGCTGAATCTTGCAAGAGTTAAATTAATTCAATTAGAAGGAAAAGAATTTGAAGAAATTTATAAAATGATTAACGAAAATAACTTCCAAGTCTTGTATTTATTGTTTATAAATTAAATTTATAATTTCGAAATAATAATTTAAGTTATGATTTTAAGAAAATTAATTTATAAGGGAAAAGCTAAAAGATGAAAATTTCAAAAGGTTTTTCTGTAATGAACTCACTACTAAAAATAAAATTCAAGAATACTTAATAATTCAAGATAGATCAGATATTTTAGTTGAATTAATCAAAGATGAATTTTACAAATTTGATAATTACTTTTGTTTTAAATTTATTGAATCACAAATTAAAAATGATACATATGAGTTTGATCTAGTTAATCCTCATTTTAAGTAAAAACTTTTTTTTTAATTTTAGAATCTTAATGAAAAATGTCATTCGGCACCAATTGTATGATCGCAGATTAATAGAATTAGTGATCTGGTTAGTAGGATACTTTGAATATTATGATCTTTTTAGGTAATATTAATAAACTTCATATTCTATTAAAAGATCTTAATTTGCTAAATTATAAATTAGAGAGTTGGTCACAAATAATGAAGAATTTAAACAAGATTTAGTTAATTATAAAAATTTTATTCAAGATGAAAAGATTATGGAATATATATCGGAAAGCCCTAATATCGATATATCAGTGAAGATTAGTTTGTCTGAGGGATTTGAAAAGCTTGGAATGTAATGATAAATATTTTATTGATAATTTTCAATAAAAATAAATTTTAGGAAACTCATTGTTTCATATTAAATTATTCAAAATTAATCTGATTATAGCTTTATAATAAAATTCGGCAATGAGCTTATAGACAGAAAGATCATTGACATTGCAAAAGAGAGTCTGCATTTTAATTTTCTACAATTTATCTGGGAATCGACTAACCAAGAATCATTTTTAGTTCCTTCTAATAATATGAATAGATTAAAAGAATTTTTAAAAGGTAGGAAAAACTATGATAATGTACGAGAAAAAAGAAAGTCCTTTTTTCTTAATAGCAATATAAATAACTTTATATTTAATAAAGGAATAAATATATTCAATGTCAGCGATCTTATTATGCATCTAATCAAACTGAAAAAACACTTTTTAATTAAGTAATTATTTTATTTTTTTAGTATAATAAAGCATTACCAATTTATTTGATGAATCTATGATTAAAAGAAAAATATTATATCACTAATAAATTTCGTATAAAATTAGTGAGATTCTTCGAAAATGGGAATATTTAGAAAAAGATAAAAATCTATTAAGTCTTCTTTTTGAAAACAACTGTTTTGAGGAAATTGCAACATTAATCTGGAGAAAGCAAATCTTCAATTGGTCCGTAACAAAAGAACAATTCAAAGTTATAATAAAACAAGAACAAATAGATTTAATTTTATATTTTCTTCAAATAAGAGATTGCAGGGTAATTCTAGAAGAATATGAAATTCAAGAAATAATAGTTGATAAGTATATGAAATACGGAAGTAAAATGTATTATGGAGCTGAAATGCTACTTTACATCTACAAATTAAATTGGAACAATGATTTGACTAAGAATCTTTGTAAAAACATTGTGCGTACGATAAAAACAAAAGACGTATTAAATTGCCATTCACCAGTTTTAACTTGTTTATTAATAAGTGAATTTTTAAAAACTATTGCAAGTGTTTCAACTGAACATTCATCGAGATGCGAAACAGTTGTTGGAGAACTTTTGGAGTTTTGCCTAAATATTCAAGAAGCCAATCCGGATGAATCATATATTAAATTTTTAATGATGCAGAAAGATTCAAAAATGAGAAGTTCATTACAGATAGCTTCAGAAAATGCATTTTATACTGTATTAAAAACTCCTGAGATCGGAACAATAGTAAAAAAAATGTGGATTGGGAGAATATCTAATAACGGATTTTTTAAAGCTAGTAGTTTACATCGATATTTAGATTCAAATTTTAAAATAAACGATCCTTTCTCTTCTTTTGATATCCTAGATAAATATAAAAATTATTTTTATCAGCTTTCTGTTTGGACTAATTCATGTTATTTAAGATATTGGCCTGAATCTCTTTCAACAATTTTTTTAATTGGGGTTTACAATTTCTTTATATATTTTTTAATTAATCGAAGGCAGACTATGAATACCTTCGAAAATTTAGATTATGATTTGAAAGTTTTACTCATTTTTTATATAATTGGGGTTGTCTGCATTAATTTAAATATAATCAACCTTTTGGTTTTTGGAATAAAAACAAAGAGGAAGTTTTTCTTCGATGTTTGGGGATCATTGGAAATTGCATTATTATTTTCTGCTTTTGCTTTGCTGGTTGATTTCAATTACTGGACAAATGTTTATAAAAAAAATGATCTTTCAAATGTCACTCATTCAATTTTGAACGAATTGATTTTCCCAATTACTAAACAATTTGATGGAATTCAAATATCAGATTTTGCAGGAAATTTTTCTCATATTCTAAGAGTAATAGTATTAGCATTGAATGATTTGCTTGTCTGGATAAGAATTGTTGGAATTTTATTGACTTTCAAAGATATAGGTCCCTTAATAAGAATGATTTATTTAATGAGTATATTGCTAATGAAACATTTGCTAATATTTGGGTTATTTATAACATGTACAGCTGCTATATTTACTGCTATCTTTTACAAAAAATCATCTCAATTTAGAGATTTCAGCACAACAATTATTACGCTTATAGGAGCTTTTATGTATAAATTTGACACAGAAAACTTCAATACTAGTGTCTCAAAAACTTTCGGTTCAATTTCAATTATTATTTTTGTCTGTATATCGGGGGTTTTATTGATTAATTTGCTAATTGCCATGCTAAGTAATGTATATGAAAATTTATCGGTATTAGTAGATGCTTCACATCGTTCTGTTTTAATTTCACTTTATAGAAAATACAAATGGGATGAAGAAAATGGTTACTTAATTTTTCTGTATACTCCTTTCAATGTTTTAAATATATTAGTTATGCCGTTTTCTTTTTGTTTTAATGATAAGAAAAAATTTAATTCGGCTATATGCAACGTTTATTTCTTTATTTTTTATTTTCCCTATATGTTTATTACTTTGGCTTTTTATTTATTTTTGATTATTCCATTTTGCTATTTGAAAGGGGTAATAAATGTTATCAGATATCAATTAAATTTACGAATTACAAAAATGGCGAAATTTATGAAAATTTTAAAGTGGATTTTATTTGGGTATTATTACCTTATTTACATTTATCTTAGAGATATTTATTATGTTGTAAAAACCATCTTTTTGAAGAGTAATAAAAAAGAAAATGTTACTAACAGGATAAAAAATTCATTAAAACCAAATGATGTTGTAATATTTTTAAAATTCATTCATTCCAGAAAAACAGATGAACCAAATGACATACATTCTTTATTTCTTGATTATTTATTATTTGAACAGCAAAAAAAGGCTGAAAATGATAATCGCCTAAAAGAAAGAACTGATTACATTTCAAAATTAAATATAGCAGCAAAAAACATAAGAGACAAAATGATCTCAAATAAGCCTTCTATTGCTTTGAAATTAAAGCCTGAAAAAAATAATTATTTTTCTGTTTCGAAAAATTCAAGTAATAATATTAAAAAAAATTTAATCATTATTGAAATTTTGGAGAATTTCGTAATTCAAGATGGAACAAATAATGGATCAATTGATATTGATAAATTAAAAATGCTACTGCCAAAATCATTAAATATTGATAATTCTTACATAAAGAGATTATTATACACTCATATAAATTCACTTAATAAAGCTGTGAATAAATTAAAATCTAAAAAGAATTTGTTTTTGCAATATCAGCTTTTAAATAAAATTGTCCAGTCTACTATTAGACTTGATAAGGAAATTGATTCAGAAATTATGAAATCAATAAGATTACAAAAATCTGAAGTTTTAAAAGAAATAAACGCTAATGAAGATTTTGAAAGGAATGAGGAATCTGAAAATTTTAATGATACAGATAGATCTGAAGAAGTATTAACACTAATTAAAGGTTTAATGGAAGAAGCACAAACCTATTTGAAAAAATTTCGTTAAATTGAATTGGCTATCAAAAATTTGAAGTTTTTATATTTTTATTAAATACAAAATATTTATTTATCATTTAATATGTATATTTGTTTAATTTAATTTGAAATTTAAATTGTTTTGTATCAAAATGAGCATTAATTAAAATTTGTGATGATAAAATTTTAAGAAATAAAATTTTTTAATTATAAAATAGAATAAAAAGAAATAATTAATTTAATAACCTATTTATCTTGATTTTTTGTTCATTCTTTAAATGGGGATTGGGGATTGGGGATTGGGGATTGGGGATTGGGGATTGGGG
>Ga0194116_10008796_pt1 | contig 10148 bp, 9 predicted proteins | sample TA2MahsurfametaG_4_FD_148617 | JGI IMG/M metagenome (GOLD analysis project Ga0194116, IMG submission 148617) | Freshwater microbial communities from Lake Tanganyika, Tanzania - TA2015008 Mahale S9 surface | ecosystem: Environmental > Aquatic > Freshwater > Lake | place: Tanzania: Lake Tanganyika... | reverse complement strand
TAATTTACAAGGGTTTATCGTTTTTTGAAGTGGTGTGGGGCGGGATCGAACCGCCGACACAAGGATTTTCAGTCCTTTGCTCTACCAACTGAGCTACCGCCGAAACGGCAAGGTTATCAAATGGTTATGAAGTTTTCGCTTTTCTCAGAGCGAGTCGTGAGCCCGTAGATGAGCCCAAAAACTGTGGGCTTATGTATACACTAATCAAAATCTACTGTCCGAAGGACACTCAAAAGAGGTGCTACATTTACTATCGGGAGGGCGCCAAAAAGTTCAAAGTTTACAATGGGAAACCCCTGGGTGTTCACTGCTTCCCTAATCAATCTAATGACTACAAAGAACGGTATTGTAAGCTTCAATATCTAGCCTCCCTGCTTAGTGACAACCTAAAAAAAGGGGACCAGCCTGTTAAGTCACTTTACAAGGAAATTAGTATTTCGACCGCTTTAGAATTTGCTGAGTCAATTACATCTAAGTCAGTATATAGCCCTACGTATAGAAGGGATATAAGAAGTATGTTAAAGGCTTTCAAGGGATACTTACTAAGGCAGGGCTATGCTAACCTAGGTTTTGATTCAGTGCCTGTATTTGTTTTTCAAGAGTTTTTGAACAGCTATCAGTCAAGTGGAACCTATTATATGAACAAGCGACGTCTACTTATTTCTATTCTATCAAAACTGCTAAAGTCTGGAATCATTAAGAGTAACCCCGCCATAGACACAACTAAAAGAAGATCACTTGCTACTTTAAATAGGGCATATAGTAATACTCAGCTTTTAACGATAACTGAGTTCATACAAAAGAAGTCGCCAAACCTTTATTTATGTATACTTCTCATGTATTCCTCTCTTCTTCGCCCCCATCAAGAAATTAGAAATCTTAAACGTGGGGATTTCTCTGTTGACTTTCGATATGTTTTTCTCTCTGGCAGTAAGAATAAGAGCGGTCGCGTTAGAAAAATACCAACTACTGATTTAATAAGACAATGCTTACACCGAATGAATATTAGCGAATTGGCGCCTGATGATAATATTTTTACGAGATCCTTGAATCCTCCCAATCCATATTATTTCAGTTTGATTTGGTCTAGAATAAAAAAGAAATTAATAGCGTTTGATTTAATTACAAAGGAGCAAACACTATATTCTTTCAGGCATTCAGCTGCTATCGCCATTTATAATAAGGGGAAAGATGTTGCCTTATTGAGGGAATTGTTAGGACATTCAAGTATAACAGTTAGTTTAACATATCTGCGAAGCCTTGAGTGGGGCGAAACTCTGGTGGAGAACGCTCTCCCTCAGCTTGGAGAAAGTGAAATTTAAAATCAGAAATTATAAGCCCACCCCTTTTGAATTTTAAATTCCCCAATTAGCTAATGAGGTGTTAATTAACGATATAGATACAATATGCTGTTTAGCTTTATCGATACTCCTTTTATGAGAAATTCAATTATCATAATATTAACTATTGTACTACATACTTCCTCTTGTAGCAGCAATCACCTAAATTCTAATGCGATCGAGACAGGATTTTTCAATTTGGCCCCTGGGGAAACAATTGTTGTCACGTCCTCGGCTTTCGGCTGTACTCACCATGAACATTTTCGTGCCAAAATTAAACACATCAATAGTCAATACCAGGTATGCTTTGAGAATCTTCAAGATTCAGTCAGGTCTCTTTGTGAAGCAGGGTTTTTAGTAAATTCAATAAATAATGACGTTTGGGATAAAAGGCAATATGAGAGTTTTATCAAAAGTATTAGGACAGATACTAGTAAGCGTACTACTAGCTCCCTTTCATATGTGGTAAGAAAAGGGTCTGGTGGATATACTTTCAAGAATACCACTGGCGAAAATTCAATTCTAGAACGGTATGTTTTAAAATGAAACATTTAAATACATAGATATGAAGAAGAAACATGTCAAAAAAATAAGCACATCACCAACAAGGTCAAAGGGAAAAACTACGGACAAGGAGAATTTGTTGGAACCTGGGGAGAGCGAGAAGAAGCCTACGGAATCTACGAAAGAGTCATTGAAGGGGCTGTCGCTAGCGGAATTTTTCGCGAGGAGTCCATACGGGACTTACGGAAACGCGAAGATGAAACCATTGGTGATTACCGCAGCCGTGCCTCCAAAACCAGCGAAAGATGAAACTTGAATACCCAAGAAATAATTCAGCATATAGTTGGTGTTAAAGCTGAAATACCAGCATACTTATTTGAGACATTAATCTTTCCCTTTTGCGCCATAAATGACTCTTTTGAGACATTAATCTTTCCCTTTTGCGCCATAAATGACTCTTTTGTGCCAATTAATAAATTCAATTTTTTTCACAAGTATTTCTCCACACTCCGTTGATATTGCAATTTGGAAACGGGTGATAAAAAAACGTAAATTGCAACTATATTGAAATATATAATTACATGTTTCGATATACAGATTGCCTAGGCAACTGTCACACGAAACCTCCAAAAGAACACTATACACAAGAACACTATCCACAAGAACACTATACACAAGAACACTATACACAAGAACACTATCCACAAGAACACTATCCACAAGAACACTATCCACAAGAACACTATCCACAAGAACACTATCTACTAGAACACTATCCAACCTCAAGCACTAAAACTGTGATTTTGTCAAAAGACAAGATCAAAACATTCATGCACTTTCGGGAATTAACTACGGCTCGGTGTATGTCTTATGTGCAAGAGTGGGCAGCAGACGATGGCACAATCTGGATGCAAAGGGAGGAAAGATATGTCTGCAGGCTGACAGTCAGTCTTAAAGTAGCTCCCAGACCACTAGACGCTGTGATCATAGTGGTACTACAGATGCGGGACGTCCGAGACGCTCAAGGCAGAGTAGTAGCAGAGTAGATGGGCTAGTCATGCTCTCTACTCTGCGAACATCCAAACACTAAGGCAGGTATGTGAGGAATAAGAGCTAAACCAGAGCAGATAGATAAGTACTAAATACAGACCATGCTATGCAAAGTATTGAGCACTTATTTTCGAAACAAAAAGAGTACAAAGCAAATTATTTATTCATAATCTAAAATCCATTTTATGCAACTTCAAAAAGCACAACGCAGTAAAGCAAAAATTAAACTCGGACTTCAGGGACCCTCTGGCTCTGGCAAAACCTATTCAGCCTTATTAGTAGCCTACGGGTTGACTGGGAATTATTCAAAGGTAGCAGTAATAGATACGGAAAATTATTCTGCATCACTTTATGCTCACCTAGGCGATTTTCAAGTTGTAAATGTCTCAAGTCCATTTACGCCCGAGAAATATAAATCTGCAATAGAATTATGTGAAAACGCAGGTATGGAAGTAATTATTATTGATAGCATTACTCATGAGTGGGAAAATTTATTGGATTATCAATCATCACTTCAGGGAAACGGATATGCGAATTGGTCAAAAGTTAATCCTAGGCACAATGCTTTTATTCAAAGCATTTTGAAATCGCCTTGTCACATCATTTCAACAATTCGCACTAAACAAGACTATATAATTAGTGAAAAGAATGGGAAAATGATTCCTGAAAAAGTGGGCTTAAAAACTATTCAAAGAGATGGTTTAGAATATGAGTTTACGTTAGTATTTGATCTTGATATCAAAAATAATGCCTCAACTTCAAAAGATCGGACTGGGTTGTTTGCGGGTAACCCTGAGATGAAACTTACTTCGGAAACGGGCAAACAAATACTTGAGTGGTGTTTAGCTGGAACAGATTGTCAAGAAAGGGATATTTGTAAAAAAATTGATGAGTGCCAAACAACCGACGATTTAAAAAATGTATTTGATGCGTACCCCACGTTTCAAAAGATTTTGTTGCGAGAGTTTCAGCGTAGAAAAAAAGAAATACTGGATGCTAAAAAAAGTGAATTAGTCTCAATGAGCTCATAAGCATTTATAGAGTTTTAAGAAATTGCTTTTATATCTGAAAAACCCAGAAAATTCTGATCTTTTTTTAAAATAAAAGTGTCAAAATGAAAACATTTTTTGCGAACTAGGAGTTTATACGACGGTTAGTCGAAGACGCTAAATTTCTGATATTAAGTGTTTTAGATCATCTCATTGTAGGCACCACAAAAGGCGAATATTTCAGCTTTGCGGATGAGGGGCTGATTCAGTAAAAAGCAGCTTGGGTGTATTAAGTGTTTCTTTCCCCCTTTTTGTACGAAAACAGTAAAGGTGATTTTTTATATTAACAGAGTGGTTTGTGCATCTAAAGAATGATTCTAATCATTTCATTCTAAAACCTTTATGTCCGATGAAAATCAATGTTTGCATTGCAGCTGTGGTGACTCTATTTTTTTCTTGTTCACCTAAATTGTTGCCACCTAAGGTGGAGAGGAATTCAGGATTAGAAGGTTATTCATATGCTGTAGTGCCCAGCACTGGCACTAAAAATTCTACCTTGACATCAATTTACAATGGTTATGGTGGGTCTATAAGCCAAAGCGCTAACCCACGTGATATTATAGCTGGTGCTTTATTAAAAAAAGGGTACATAATATTACCAGAAATAAATAATGAGTATATCGATAAAACATTTATAGTTAATTATGGTGAGAGTGGAAAACGAATGACGGGTCTTGGTGGGTATACGCTTGAGGTCACAATTAGCTTCATATCAGCCAAAAGCTACAAGCCAATATGCTCTTGTGCCGCTGAGGGGCAAGGTAGTACAGAGGCCGATGATATTCGAATTGCTTTAATACGTTGCCTAGAGTCATTGTTGAATTAATACGACTCAAGACGAATTTCTTTGAGAAAATGTAATGTTACAATTCATGTTGATATTTATTAACTATATTTATTTATCACGGAAATTTAATTATATAAAATGCTATTTAATATTACAAAAGATCAAATTTTAAAAGCGATTAGTGAAATTGATAAAAATCCTAGTCTACGAATAGGAAGAGCTTCAACTACATATGATTTAGTTTTTCAAGGTAAAGCATACCCCCCAAAATTAGTTGTAGGAATTGCTAATCGATATGCAAATGGCAAAGAGTTAAAACCAGATGAATATGCTGGTGGTGAAAACACTGAAGCATTTGAACTACTGAAGAGTCACGGATTTGTCATTGATAAAAAACCAATTGATAATTTTCCAAAAGCAATTGATGAACAAATCACGTTTTTGAAGGAATGGCCTTTGTCTAGAGTTGAGAAAATGACGTTAGAGGAATATACGAATACGGACAGAGAGACTTCTTTCACGTATTGGCTTGAGAAAAAAACAGAAAATACAGGAAGTATTTGGGGTGGTAGCTCATACAAATTTGGAATATATAAACGACTAGATACTTCAAAAACAGTTACAGTTGATAATAGGAAGACCGACGGTGTTTATGCTTGGTTTATAAAATATGGAGATACGAAAGATGAAGCATTTGCAGAAGTTAAAAATATTATTCTTCAAATTATAAAATATAGTATTGAAAATAAATTTAAAGAAATTGATAATTTAGATTTGGGGGATGCAGTAAAATGGAAGATTGCTTTTTTATATAATTCTGAAAATCTCATTCCAATATTCAAATACGAAATTTTAAAATCAGCCGCATTTAAACTTGGGTATAAAAATATAGAAACAGCTGAGATCAGTGATCTCCAATTATTATTAATAAGAGAAAAACCAAAAGAACAATCAACATACGAATTTGCTAAACCATTATGGAGCAATATTAATTCGGAATATTTTTATCCTACGATTGAAAAATTTATTATTCAGGCAAGTACTGACAATCTTAAAAAGAAAGGCTATCCAAACACATATCGACACCTAGAGGTAAGAGTTAGTTTCGGAGCTGGAGTGTCTGCCAGAATTCCATGGATAGCTTTTTTAAAACATCCCAATAAAGTAACTGATGGCATATATCCAGTCTATTTATATTTTAAAACCGAGAATATTTTAATTCTCTCTTTTGGAAATAGTGAAACAGATATTCCAAAATTTTCATGGCCTCAAAAAGAGAAACTTCAAACAATATCACAATGGTTCAAAGATAATTTGAATTCATTACCAGAACGATATGGCTCATCGTATGTGAAGACGGTTTACAATATATCTGAGGAATTCGAAATTGAAAAAATACAAAAAGACCTTGACGAAGTTTTAAGCATTTATAATCAAATTGATTTTGGGGATCCTAGTATTGTTAGCGAGCCAAATGATGAAAAACACATCAAACGGTTTTGGTTGATTGCTCCTGGCGAAGGCGGGTATTTATGGAATGATTTTTATAAGAATGGAATAATAGGCATAGGTTGGGATAAAATAGATGACCTTTCACAATATTCAAGCCGTGAAGATATAAGGGCAGATTTATTAAAATATTATCCAGATGGGAGTAAAAGTCAAAATAATAACTCCCTTTGTTTGTGGCAATTCTCACATGAAATGAAGGAGGGTGACATTATAATTGCAAAACGAGGTATAAGTGAGTATATTGGTTATGGAATTGTAATAAGTGAATATATTTTTGACGATACAAGACGTGAGGCTAAGCACTTACGAAAAGTACAGTGGAAGAAAAGTGGAAGTTGGGAAGAAACTGTTCATCAAATTGTGATGAAAACCTTAACTGATATCACAAAATATCCTGAGTATGTAGATAGATTAAGACGATTAATCGGAATTGAACAGATTGCAACAGTTGATTCAAACAAAATTGAATATTATTGGCTAAATGCAAACCCCAAATATTGGAAAATTGAAGATTTTCAGGTTGGAGATGAGCAAAGCTATACTACTCATAATGAAAATGGAAATAAAAGGAGCCGTTTTGAATATTTCCAAAAAATTAAAGTTGGGGATTTGATTTTAGGTTACGAAACTTCACCAATAAAAAAAATAGTCGCAATATTTGAGGTAACAAAAGGGGCACACATAGATGATGATGATGGAAAAGAAAAGATTTCATTTATAATTCAGAAGTTTTTACCGACGCCTGTATCATACGAAACCTTAAAAGCAATGCCTGAATTGAAAAATTCAGAAGTCTTGCGTAATAATCAAGGAAGCCTGTTTAAACTTACGAAGGATGAATACCATGCAGTTTTAAATTGGGATTTTTCTATGGAACCCTCTTTAGTAGAATATACAATTAACGATGCTGAAAACGAAATCTTCCTTTCAAGGGAGGAATTAGAAAATATTCAAAATACACTTGAGTACAAAAAGAATATAATCTTACAAGGGCCTCCTGGTGTTGGTAAAACCTATATGGCAAAACGACTAGCTTATATGATGATGGAGGTGAAGGATAATTCAAAAATTGAAATGATTCAATTTCATCAAAACTATTCATATGAAGATTTCATTCAGGGGTATAGACCTAAAGAAGATGGTGGTTTTAAATTAGAAAATGGAGTTTTCTACAGATTTTGTAAACGTGCTCAGAGTGATCCTGGAAATAAATACTTTTTTATCATTGACGAAATAAATCGAGGAAATCTTAGTAAGATATTTGGTGAATTAATGTTGCTAATCGAGTCTGATAAACGTGGCCATGAAAATGCAGTTCATTTAACCTATTCTTCTTCATCTGAAAACCGATTTTACATACCGAATAATATTTTTTTAATTGGTACAATGAATACTGCAGATAGATCACTTGCAGTTGTTGACTACGCCCTAAGAAGAAGATTTGCCTTTATTACAGCTAAGACATCGTTTAATGAAATGTTTAAGAAGGAATTATTGAATTTAGGCGTCGATGAAGACATAATTAATCATTTAAAGACAAAAATTGGATCTTTAAATGAAGAGATTGCCAAAGATTCAAACTTGGGTTTAGGATTTACTATTGGCCATAGCTATTTCTGTAATGTCCCAAAAGGAAGCGGGGATATTGATTGGTACAATGCAATAATTGCACACGAGTTAGCACCATTGCTGGAAGAATATTGGTTTGATAATATTGATAAAGCTAAATCCGAAATAGAACGTTTATATATAAAATAATTGAAGATCCCAATCCAAAATATCTACTACCTACTTTGCTATGCTTGGGATAAGCTCGAGGAAGGAAAGAAGGTAAACGTGTCACAATCAGATTATCAAAACTCTATTGATTTGCTTGCACGTGTTTTAATTAATGGCTGTAAGTATTTATTTAAAAGGGGTTTAGAGCATAATTATAATGATGTAAAAAAAGAATATTTAGGAATAAAAGGGAAAATCGACTTCAGTGCATCTCTAAATAAAAATCTTTTTAAGCAAGGTCGAGCAATTTGTCAATTTGATGAATTTGAAGCAAATATTCTTCAAAATCAAATATTAAAAGCAACTCTAAAAAAACTTACTTTAGTCAAATTATTAGATAAAAAGCTGAAGCAAGATGCTAGGTTTTGCTATTTTAAATTTTCAAATGTTACTGATATTCAAATCCAGCTCTCTTTTTTTTCTAAAGTCAGAATACATGGAAATAACACGTTTTATGATTTATTACTTAAGATTTCAAAATTAATTTTCGAACATACTACATTGAACGAAGTTGACGGGACATATCAGTTTAAGGAATTTACTGGCAGTGAAATGGCAATGGCATCATTATTTGAATCTTTCATACGAAATTTTTATGCTAAGGAGCAAAATATATTTTCTGTGCGACGGGAAGATATTTATTGGGATGTAATTCCGATTGGTAATAGCTTAGAATCTTATCTGCCTAAAATGCAAACAGATGTAACATTGGAGTCAGAAAATCGAAAAATCATTATCGAAACAAAGTATTATATAAGTACTTTGACCGAAAGATTTGAAGCTAAAAAGTTTCATTCACATAATCTTTATCAGCTTTATTCATACTTAAGAAATTTAGAGACAAAATCAAGCCACAAAAAAAATATTGAAAGTGAAGGAATATTAATATATCCAGTTGTTGAATATTATTTAAACGAAAGTTATATTTTGGGTACACATAAACTTAGTGTAAAGACATTAGATCTTTCTTTATCTTGGAGGGAAATAGAAAAACAGTTATTTGCAATAATTGGCATCTAAGTTTACTTAATGTATAAATTAAAGTTGTGATTAACAATATTATAAGGTTTATTGCATTCTTGTCTACTCGATATTTGCCAATGACATTTATATATTTGATAGGTTTTGTGTTTACCTTTCATTCTAGTAATATATTTCCTTATCCGCCAGGGGGGCTGATTTTGGATCATGATGTTCGTGATTTATTTTCAGATCGTATTGCTACAATTTTTGCAATTGTTCTTTTACCGTTAATTGCAATATTAGTAGGAGTAGTGTTGGGAATGGATATAAAAATCCAAAACAATAAAAATGAAGAACTATACGAGGGGAATAGGTCGTATATTGCTAATGCTTGTTTTTGGATTTATTTTGGGTTTCTATCTTTATACTTTTTATTTTGGAGCCCAGTCATAATAAGGGAAGCAGAACTAATACAATTTCTTGCGATTAATTTTAATTCACTTTGTCTCCTAATATTTTCATTAAGAACATCTGAGTTCTTTATAACAAACTCAATTGACGATTACAATAATAAAAGTTATATTCATGATTACCGAATCTCATTTGCATGTCTTTTTCTTTCAGGGGTAGCACTTTTTTTGATGATAAAATCTAAACTAAGTAATTAAGCCCCCCATTATTGAATAATATTCCTTCTATTTTTGACACTGAAATAGCTTTTCGCTTACTCCGTTGGAACAGCTTTGTGGGAAAGCCGTCAGAGATGATGCCTTTTTGTTCACAAATTTGGAATCATTTGTTTCCGTTTGAGCTAAAAACTGTCAAAATCAGGGGACTCACATGCTATGCCTTTCAAAGTGTTGCTTAATCACACTCGCGTGCTCACGCAGCCATTCGTGAGCCTACAGATGAGCCCTTTTTAAGAATTTTTTGAGTTTTTAAGTGGAAAAGTTTTGCTAAGTTCACCCTAGCTTGTCTATGGTACAAACCTTATAGATCATTGATAATCAACAAAAAAGGCTCACAAAAATGTGAACCTTTTAAGTGGTGTGGGGCGGGATCGAACCGCCGACACAAGGATTTTCAGTCCTTTGCTCTACCAACTGAGCTACCGCACCAAAATCGGATTGCAAATATACAATCTCTGCCTCAAATGTCAAAAAC
>Ga0194116_10008794_pt1 | contig 10150 bp, 12 predicted proteins | sample TA2MahsurfametaG_4_FD_148617 | JGI IMG/M metagenome (GOLD analysis project Ga0194116, IMG submission 148617) | Freshwater microbial communities from Lake Tanganyika, Tanzania - TA2015008 Mahale S9 surface | ecosystem: Environmental > Aquatic > Freshwater > Lake | place: Tanzania: Lake... | reverse complement strand
AATCCCCAAAAGGTGTTTTCTGGATATAAAGGATCTGCCTGTGGCCATTATGGTCTTATTTATAATTAAGAGAATTTTTAAAAAAAATTTTAAAATTAAATAATTAATTAATTGAAATTTAAAATTATTAATTATGAAATTAATTGTTGGAGATGAATTAGGACTATTAAAATGTGTTGATGCAAATAAAAAAATTTTGGAATCTAAATTTGGGGAAATTAAAAAAAACAATGAAGTAATAGGCATCGACAATTTATTCGAAAATTCAAAAAACTTATTAAGCGTGACTCATCAAGAAAATTTTTATATTTTGGATTGGAAAGATAAATCTATAAAATACACTCAAAATATCAATGAAAAATACACTTCTCAGGTAGTAAAAAAATCTAATGAATCATCCACTGTTTTCTTAAGTAGTGAAAATAATACAATTGATCTTTTCCAATTTGATACTGACTTAGAAATATCTAATTATTTGAAATTTGACACAGGAGTTAAAAATTTATTTGCTTTGAAAAACTCTTCTTTTCCTAATGAAATATTTTGTTTAAGTAAAAAATCAACTTTGCAAGTTTATAACTCAGAAGAAAATAAAATTACTTGGAAATCAAAAAACGTTCCAAATGATGAATTAGATTTGATGGTTCCCATTTGGGATACAGACTTGGCACAGAATAAATCAAACCCAAATCATTTTTATACTTCTACTGCTTTTGGAAATGTATGAATATTAAAATTTTTAATTATAATTTTTAAAATCCTAATTTTTTTTAATTTTCTATTAGGTAAGAAGTTATGACAGAAAAGTCAAACCTCGACCAGTTCATGATGCAAATATTTTAAAAAATAGAATTAATAAAGTTATTGAAACTAACTGCGAAAATTATCTTATAATTGGTGATACTATTGGGCACATGTATATGCTAGATAAGAGAAAAAGTAAAATATCGATTTTAATATTAAAGATAAATTACAATTAAATAAAATATTGAATAAACTTTTATTAGATTTTCAAAAAGTAAAACGATTTTATGGACAAACTGGTTCTATAAGAGATATAGTCAAATATGAAAATACTCCATATATATTCGCTTGTGGTTTGGATAGATTTTTAAGAATTTATGATTATAAGAAAAATATTGAAATGCCTCATATTTATCTTAAAAATAAACTCCAATGCATTTTTCCTTATCAAATTGACTTCGAAGTGGAAAAAGAAGAACTAGAATACTGGGAATCTGATGAGAAATCTGATGATGAAATGAATGAATTATCTGATGATTCTGAACTTGAAAAAGAAGTAGAGAATAAAACCAAAAAAGTAAATATGAAAGGCACTAAGATAGAAAATATAAAAGAAGAAAAGAAACATAAATATAAAAACAGGGAACAGAGTAGCGATGAATATACTAATAATGTGGAATCAATCAGTCAAGATAATTATGATAATTATGATGAAGAAGGTAACTAATTTAAAAAAATAATCTCAAATAAATTTGTATTTATAAAATAATAATATAATTAATCAAATAAATTAAAAGACAATAAAGAAGATGAAGAAGAAGAGGAAGAAGAAGAAATTTCTAAGTCTTTTGTAAAAAAAAAAAATTCTCAAAATAAATTTTTGAATAAAAAACCGGAAAAGCCTTTGAAAGTAAAATGTGAGAATAAAAATAAATTAAACAAAAAAAAATCAAAATAAAAAATAAATAAAATTTCAATATTTAAAGAGTTTTAGTGTTTATTCTAACTCTATAAACGATACATGTAAAATTAAATAGCGTTTCATTAGTAAGTTAAAATTGACTTCATGCTTTGTAATTATTATATATATTAAATAGAATCTTATTAAATTTTTAAATGGATAAGGTTTCAATAATTTAAATTTTAAAGATATCTTAAAAAATTTTTTTTTAATTCCAATTTAAATAAAAAAAATAATAATTAAAATTAATTTAATATTGTAATTTTTTTATTAACAATTTTAATACTATTCTATAAGTCAAATTATAAAAGGAATAATTGCCTTTCTCTCTCTAGGATATCTATCTCCAAATAAATTCTTAAAATTAGCATGCTTTTCCAAAGCCCATTTTGTCATTATAAATAGTCCTGCAAATGTAAAGACATAAAAATTCAAGCTGTTAGTGAATAAAGAAAACATAAGCCAAGAAAGAAATTCCCAGAAGTAATTTGCACAAGAAACATATTGAAAACCTTCTTTATTAGGCAAAATTTTATATTCCCCATTGGATTCTTCTTTTGCATTTTTTTGGATCATATGGCATTTATAATTTTTATATTCAAATAAGAAAAAACCTAGAACATATAAAAGTTTTAAAGCATCAAAATCAGAATTAGATTTATAACCATCATTAAATAAAGCATATCCACAACTTACACCAAATAAAAACCAATAATAACAGACATTTATAAATAAATTTTTAATTGGCATTGAATCTCTTGAAAATTTATGAACGAAAATAGATTCTAAAATTCTCTTTCCATAGTGGACTAATCCCATTACCAATCCAATTTTTTGAGTCAAATTACTAGGTGAAGATAAATTAAGAGAAAAAAATAAAGGAAAGATAACAAATGGACCTACATATTCTACAATGTAAACGAGTCTCCAATCAACTTGTGTTCCGAAATCCTTTGCAATAATTTCATAAGATTCGTCAAAATCATAAGATTTTAGAGTTTTGTTTTTATTAGTCAAATAAATTTTTTTTCCTTTATTATTAGTAAAATATAACCCAATCCTATTCGCATCTAGAGATATATTAAGCTTTGATTTTATAAAAGAAATTATTTCTCTTATATTATCATTATGATTTAATGGAACTTTAATGGAGCCGCTAATTCCACTTTTTGTTTGATTTTTTATATTTACTTCCATTTATAATTGATTGAAGATTTTAAGAATTTGTTTAATAATTTTTATTTGAACTTTTAAATATATTTAATATTTTATTTCTTTATTAAATCAATGTTTTCCAAATTATATTTTAGTATATAACTTAACTTAATTACATAATTTAAATAAAATGAAATTTTAATTTTTATCTCAAGTTCAAAAATATTATAGATATTTTTTTAAATAAATTTAATAGATAAATCTTATTATGAATAAATTAAACAAAAATATTTCCATTTAATCTTTGCAAAACAGAATAATGCACTAATCCGAATGGAATGCACTTCATCAAATGAATTGAATATCCCCTTAAGAATTATGTAAAATTAAAATTAATTTTATAAAAAATTGTAAACAAATCATGATTATTTTTTATTTTATTTATAAATTTTTAAAATACCTATATAAATTCATAAAGTCTCTCAAATTTGCTACAATGCACTCTTTTCCATTTGCATATTTTTGTTGAAAACCAAAAGCTCCATTCACTTGTAATTTTTTTTTAATTGTATCAAATGGATATACTAAACTTGAGGCTAATAGAGTGGTCAAAATTGAACCTCCAAAAATTGTTAAAATTTTTGTTGCAAAATTAGAATAAGTATTATTAACATCTCTTTTTTCACCAATATTATATATCAAATTATTAATTTTATCCACAGAACAAAAAGTTATAGTCCAATAAATGAAATTTGATAAAAGAGCTAAAGTAAATCCTTTGTATAATTTGAAAATACTTGGTAAGCTTTTATTTGAAAAACCTAAACTATAAGTAAAAAATTATTTTTTCAAATTTATACTTTCATCTGCTAAGCATTTTGTGAATACTTCTAAAACAGATGAATTTACTCTTTTAAAATTTATTCTACTCATATCTCCGCAAATTCTTGTGTGAGCTAAGTCGAAAGGATGTGAAATTGTTACATTTATAAATGAAGATAAGGATGAAGAAATAATTATCTCTTTTAAAGTTAAATCTTTTCTATTCTGAAAAAGCATAAAATTTATTTGTTGAAAAATATAAATATTTGCTAATGCCTGAAAAAAATATTTGAATAAATTTGCAGAGTTTCCTCTAAAAATTGAAAATATTCCTTGATCTCTTACTAATTCTAATATTCAATTTTTAATTTCCAATTATTTATTTTAAGTTAAATAGGGATATATATTTTTTGTTATAAATGATAGACTTTTTACTTACTAGGAAATAATTTTTTGAATTTAAAAACTTTTTCACTAGAGCGTAATGACATCATATCAATTGTTTGAAGAATAGTTTTAGTTCTTTCTAATGGAGCGAAGATTGTAGTAGTAATAGCTATAGGGAGGAAGTTCTTTCCCAAATATTGTTGAACATCTTTTTTGGAAATATACAAATTTGAGTCATAAATAACACCAATTTCTATATTATTAGAATCAACATCTTGACTAATTTTTTTCTTTCTCTCAGTTGACATTTTACAAATAGAATATTTGATTTGAATAAAATTTTTAATGTATCTAAATTTTAAATTTTATTTTCTTTTATTTTTTGGATTTATAAAAATCAATATCTAGATATAGTTGATTTAAAGGTTTATTTGTAAATAAATTTTATGATTCATCTTTTTCTGATAAAAAATTATAAGGAATATTATCATTAATTGAGAATATCTGCTTTTATAATTATTTATAGTCTATTTAAAAAAAAAATTAATTATTAATTTATTTCAAATTATTATTATAATAATAATTAGTATGTAAAAAATTTTTAGAAATTAAGTAAATGGACTTCACTAAATTAGAAAATTTTTTTGTTGATTTTATTTTGAGTAAAGTTGGCCCGACTCCTGAAAGTGATAATTCTAGGGAAGAAAAATTTTCTAAAATTAAAAACATTCTCATAGAGGCTTTTAAGAATGAAAATTATATTCCACATATATTTAGTTTTGGTTCTTGTTCAACTAAAACATATCTGACAGATTCAGATTTAGACATTACAATTATATTTGAAGAAAAATCAACAAATAAATTTGCTATAAATACTTCATTAGAATTCCTCAATAAGTATTTTCTTTTAAATTTTTTTCTATAAAAATAAGCAATAATAATTATATTAAATAAATTTAAAAATCCCCAAGAAAAAGAATTTTAGGTTAATTATCTATCTAAATCCATTTATTTATGAATTTAATTCCGATCTTTCATGAGAATGTTATTAAAAATCTTTTAAAAAAGTAAAATTTATATATTACAGGATTTTAATTCAAATACAGACCTCTTTAGAGGAATTCAATAGTAAGACAAAAACAAGTACATTTTCAGATATAAATTTGATATTTGCAGAAGTAAAGCTTATAAAATGCAAATATGAAAATCTGTCTATTGACATTTCGATAAACAACTTTATTGGGTTATCTAAATTAATACTTCTTAATTTTGCTGATTTACAATTCTCTCAATATTTTGAAACAAATCAATATCTTTTTCGACGCACTTTACTCCTTATTAAAGCATGGTGTTTGTATGAAGGTTGTATTGTGGGCTCAAATATTGGGCTATTGGCAAGTTATTCTGTAGAAGTTTTGGTAATTTATTTGTTCAATAATTTCCACAAAAATTTCAAAAACGAATTTGAGGCATTTGTTGAATTTTTTAAAATAATTAAAACAATAAATTGGGAAAGTTTTTCTATATGTATAGAAGGCTTTATTCCCCTTGAAATAGTGGATGAAGACAAACTTTTGCAGTTTTTAGAAAGTAAAGAAAAAAATCCAAACCAGATTTTCACCATGAAGGATTTCATAAATTTTTATTCTTTCTATGATAAATATAGAGAGATTGAACGCTTACAGACTAATGGAAACAGAAATGTTTTAAATTTAAAATATTTCAATATTTTAGATCCTTTATCTGTTACTAATAACATCGGAAGAAGTGTTAATTTTCACAATTTTTCAAAAATCAAAAAAGTATTTGAAATGATTACCAGAGATTTGGAATATATTATACAAAATAGAAATAAATACAATCCTTATAGTTATTTGAATATGATGCTAAGATTATTTAAAAAAATTTTAAGCAATTATTTTTCGGAAATTTTTTATATGTCTTTGCCGAAGCCAAAAATCATTATTAATCCAAATATTCAAAATTTTAGTGATAATTCGCTAATGAGCTCAACAAAAATAGGAGGAGGACTAGATTTATTTTCTTTAGAAAAAAATCCAAAAACTTTCTCAAGCGCTAATGAGACCTTAATAAAAAATTTCAATAAGAAATTTTCGAATAATAATTTCTGTTTAGATTTCATTTTTTCAAATAAAGATGATAGATTTATTTACGACAACACATCTATGGATTCTGGTATTAATGCAACGAATGAAATTCTTGAATATTTTATAAATAAATTAGAAAAAGTAGATGGAAGTAAAAAGGAGGATGATTATAGAACAATATGTATGGTTGATGAGATTGAAACATTTATAAAAATGCTTTTAATTTGATTTTGAGACTTTTTATCTTATTTAACTTGAGTTTAAATATTTATATTCTAATATAAATTTAATTTTATAGATATTTTATTTAATTTATAACTAACTCAATTCAAATTTTTATAATAATTAATAGAGAACTTTGATCTTTAATTTGATTGGAAATACTCGAATCAAAATAAAAATTATGTTATATTAAGAAGATCGTATTTTGAAAAATTATTAAATTTGTTTATCGTTTAATATTCATTAAAAATACATTTATAAATAGCTCCACCTCCAACAAGAAAATTAAATATATGTAATAAATAATTATAATAAAAAATTTTTCAAGCTTTAATGTAAAAAGTTTTGACTTCCAAGATAGAAATGAGAACAAAATTTCGAATTTCTGATAAATGATTTTTTTTGAATCTGTATTGTTAACTGGTAAAGAAATAAAGGTTTATCAAGATTATGAAATTATGTCTCTTATATTCATATAATAATTTCGTAAAAATGAAAATTCGTTTGTTTTGTATTTCAAGAATAAATCAAAAGTATCTTCCTTCCTTTGCTCATTAATTTATTTAAGAATAACAATTATTCATAATAATATATAGTTGATATTTTTTTTAGTATAATTTTCAATTAAAAAATTAATTTGGATTAATAAATAAAAGCATAATGACAGACAATCAAGGGAGAAAATTAAATTATCATTTAAGATCTAACAAAAATAATTTGGATAAAAGCAATCCGCAAATAATAACAAGCTCTCCTACAGTTGATATAAAAATCAATTCAAAGAGTCATTTTAATAATTTCAACAATTTTAATCAAATCGAAAAAAAAAAAATCGTAAAAATTTACATCAATCTTTAAATGGAGTTATTTTTAAAAAATTTTCTTAACACTTTTATTTTTTTTCAATATTTATTTAAAAATATTTGAATTAATTATTAAATTTGAAAGAAAAACTCTTTATAATTTTTTTCTAAATAAAAAATTTTTGATAGCCACAAAATTTGGAAGAAACGGATGAAGAAGTTTTTAAAAATACAGTTCAATCAATGAACGAAAGAGATAATGTCAATTATTTGATAGAATCTTCCAACGATAATAACAACAAATTTCAGAGAGAGATTATTAGCAATCAAAAATATTTTAACTCTACGTTAAATATTGGAAATGAATACAACAATATAAACTATAATAATGTCAATAATAGCAATATTCAAAGTAGTAGAGACTCAAATACAAATAAAAAAATTCTACTAAACTCTAACAATATTATTACAAGCAACAATAACAATAATATTATGAATTGTAATATATCTCCAATAGTTAATTTCAAGGACATGACTCTAAAAGATCGAGATGAAGTTTATATTAAATCTACTGAAAAATTATTAGGTAGTTTAAAAGCGAGCATTGACTTTTTTAATGAGATACCAAATGATTTCTCTTCGAAGAACAGTGACTTAAAAGATAGAGCCGTTAAAATGTTGAAGGATGAACTTGACAAGATAAAATCCGAAAAAGAGATTATTTTATCTGAAAATAAAAAGCTCAAGGAAAAAATTAAAATTTTTATGAAGAATAATTCATCAAATAATCTTAACGCTATTAATACAAACAATTCTCTTTCAAAGAGCAATCAAAATATGTCTAATTCGCTAAGCTATATTGATGACAATAGTGTTCCAGTTAACAAAGTTATTGAATCATTATTAAAACTGCAATTGAAGTATGATGAGCTGGAAAAAGAAAATATTTATTTAAAATCTGAAAATGAAGATTTGAATAGAAAGTTAACTGTTACTAATAAATTCGTAACTGAAGGAAAAGAAAGGGATAAATATTCTCCTTATAACAAAACAAGACCAGGAACAAAATCCCAAACTTATAATCCAATCAACAGCAAGAGAAAACAATCTTATGAAATGGAGAATCTTATAAAAGAGCAGCTTAAATGCATGCAGAAAATGCTGTATTTAGTTCAGGAGGATAATTCTAATAATGAGGTAAAATAATAGGAAAATGAATATTCTTTATTTAAATTTATTTGTTAGTTGATTATATTTTTAGTTTAATTCTTAATAAATCTATTTTTAAAAGAAAAGGATTATCATTGATAATGAATATGCACAAATTGAAAGCGATGTTCATTTCGAAGAATCTTGTAATATAACAAATGTTACTTCAAATTCAAATGATTATAATGATAATATTTCTAATTTGTAAGAATCTTTTTATCCTTTATTAAAATAATTTAAATTTTTATAATTTTACAGAATATTTTATAAATATTTTATTAATTAAATTCATTAATTCATTTTAAAAGGAATTCTTCTGAAAAAGATTTCTTTGATCACAGAAGTAGTATATCAAGACAAAAACTTGAAAATGTAATAAAAAATTCAGATAAACTAAAAATGAGGGAAAATGTTATTGATGATATTCCTGTAGTTGAAAAAAACATAAATGTCAAAAAATCCAATAACTTACCGAATATGTCTAATTCAAATGCTTATAAACAATTTCTTTTTAATAAAGAACAAAATACATCAAGTAGAGTCAGAATAATTAACAGTAATTCTCAAATCATGAATCTTAAAAATTATTCAAAATCAAAGAATAAAAATGGAAGTATTTTTTAATCATTTTAATTTAAATGATTAAATATTTAGAGTATTCACATAGGATAGGTAATAATTAGATAAAATTTATATAATGACTTTGATTTTGGGAATTTATTTCGAAAATTTACAAAAGAAATAGACATATTAATGAAAAAAAATGCAAGGAATTTTTCACAAGGCTCAAGCTTATTTATAATTGCCATTATTATAATTTATAAATTTAAAGTCATTTTATAAAGGATCTCAGAATAAATTGCTAGGTTTAAGATTATAATTTTAATTAAAATTATTATTTAATTTGTGATGTAATTTTGATTGACAAAAAAACAAAGTAAAAGTTGTGATTTACTTTGATGAAAAACCATTTATTCCTATTAATTAATAAAATGCTATTATTATTTTCAAAGAAATTGAGAAATTAAACCTTCAATCTAAAATTTTTGTAAATTTTAAATAAATGAAATTAAATATTAATATTAATATAATTATTATTTTGATTGAATAAGTTTTAATTTAATTGAATTTAAATTTATGTATTTCATAAGAGGTAAATTAGGATTGGCTCATACTCAATGGCTATTTTTTTTCTTGACTTTTCTTTTTAATGCAGAAAAGAGAAGATTTTTCGATTCTATTAAGAATCGAAAATGCTATATTATATATGTTTAACCTTGCATTTGGATTCCGATTAAGGAAAATTTAGTAATTTTGGAAATTTAAAATATCTCATATCAAAACCTCTAAACCATATTCATATAGATCCCTACAAGATATTCTTATTTCCTTCTAATTATGGCACATTCTTTTTTCATTTTGATTCCACAATTATAATATTTATTTCTTACTTCTAAATTTTTTCATAGATGATAAAAGTTTCAAATATTAAATTTTTTATTAGATTATTTATATATAGATTATTAAAATTTATAATTCTATCAGATATTTTTTTATATTCTATTTCAAAAAACAGCATTTTTAAATAATTCTTTGATTTTTAAAAATAAATAGACTTTGAAAATAATAATACAATTTTAATTAATAAGTAAAATAATTTAAAAAAATAATGAGATTTAGTGGAAAATAGTTTTTAGTAACGGATAAAATAGCAAATTTAAAATTATAAAAATGTAAAT
>Ga0194116_10008793_pt1 | contig 10151 bp, 8 predicted proteins | sample TA2MahsurfametaG_4_FD_148617 | JGI IMG/M metagenome (GOLD analysis project Ga0194116, IMG submission 148617) | Freshwater microbial communities from Lake Tanganyika, Tanzania - TA2015008 Mahale S9 surface | ecosystem: Environmental > Aquatic > Freshwater > Lake | place: Tanzania: Lake Tanganyika... | reverse complement strand
TCCCCAATCCCCTATTAATTGATAATTTATTGTTTATTTTGATTTTAATTTATAATTAATTTATTTTAAAAACAATAAATAATTTAGATCATTCAAATTTTTATAATTTTCCTTTTTAAACTTTATATTAAATTTAATTATTTTTGTATAAAAAAAGGGAATAAGGTATCAAAAGCTGAACAGTCTTTTCAATAAATTAAAATCTTAAATAAATTTAATATTTTTAATCTATTAAATCGCAAGGATTACCGAATACAAAAACTTTTAATTTTATAGCAAATTTTTGATATTTTGTATGAAAATTCAATTTTTGATAAAGTATTTCTTAAATATTTAATGATTAAAATTTGAATTTTTAAATTAATAAATAATGTTTCTTTTATGATTAAATTTGAATGAATAAAATGAAATCATAAAAAATTTATTTTCTTTTATAAAAATTACTGAACAAAATAATATCAATATTATTCTGATAAAATTAAAAATATTTTATGAGATAAACTAACTATATAATTGAATTTAATATTTAATATTAAATATAAACTAAGATGAAAGCAACGAAGTATACTAAAAGCAGCTGGTTTTTAAATCTTGATATTTTTGGCAATTTGTTTAACTTTACTATAAACAAACAAGCAAAATTCAAAACAAATCTTGGTGCTATTTTTTCCTTAATCACATTATTTGTCATAATTATAGCCTGTATTTTCTTTGGCACAGACTTTTATAACAGAAAAAACCCTAAAGTTTTAAGTCAAAAGACAGTCCCAGAAAACTACACAAAAATCAATATTACTAATAAAATTCTCACTATATCTTGGCGTTTTGAAGACTACAATGGGATAGAGATGAACTCTTCCGGAATTCTTTTTCCAGAAATTGTATATAGTGCTATGAATCTTAATCCAGAAACTAAAAATTTAGAATTTATTGAGCCTCCTAGAAATCTTCCATATAAGCGTTGTAATGAAACAATCAACGAACCAAATTTTTACAAAACGAAGAATCCTGATGATTGGTTCTGCTTTAACTTTGATGAACAAGGTATGCAATTTGGAGGAAATTGGGATGGTGACTTCCTCAACTCCTTTACTATTCAAGTGAATGCTTGTAAGCATGATAAAAATTACAATAGAATCGAAGGTTCTTGTTCGAGATTTGAAGACATAAAAAACTTTTTAAATAAAAGAATATTTTTTTCAATAAATCTACTTAATGTATATTTTGATTTTACAGATTTTGAAAATCCTCTTAAAATTGAATATAAAAATTATTATTTTCATATAACTAGAAATATACAACTTGCTCAATTTTGCTATTTTAATTATCCACTTTTGAAAAATGATAGAGGATGGATTTTTCCTGATTATCGATATGATACAAATATTTCATTTGATCATTGTGATAAAGATTATTCTATAAAATTTGATGAAGATTATTTAGATCCAACAAGTGATGATATTTTTTTTGGTATGGATTTTTATTTGGACAAATCTTATCCATTCTATATAAGATCCTATATGAAATTTCAAGACTTAATCGCTATTGTTGGAGGATTTGTTAAATTGATAACACTCATTTTTGGATTTGTGAATTTATATTTTAATACTTATGAAAGGGATAATTTTATAATAAATTACTTTTTTAATTCTTTTGACAACAATGATGAAGAAAAAAATAATAATGGTTTAAAAAATATATTTAATGAAACTTTTAATCGAAAATCATTTTCAAATTCAAATAATTTGAAATTCAGCAAAGATTTTCAAGACTTACAAAAGAGTATTCAAATAAATATGGAGGATTTCTATGTTAAAAACAAAAAAAACAAATTTATCATAAAGACATTAAATTTAAGAAAAAAATAAAAGATTTAAAAAACATTGAAAAATTTGCAAACTTTCCTAATTTAAAATACCCATCCAATAATTCTAATGCCTCATTAAATAATCAAATTTATAATAAAAATTTATTTAATGACACTAAAAAATTAACAATTTACTCTAAGAATTTTGAAAATGATAATTCTTATAAATTAAATGAAGAAAGCATTAAGAATGAGTTTATTGTTGAAAGAAAAAATAATCTAATAAATGATAGTAAATCTAATTTTCTTTATGACAAACAATTTAATAATTCACATAGTATTCCAAATAGAGATTCGATAAACAAAATTACTTTTGAAAATTTAAATGGAGTAAATATTAAAGATAATGATAAATTTTTAGTTGCAAATAAAAATAAACTTGTATTGATTGGAGAATCAGATATTCATCATACAGTGGTTAATAATATAAGTAATAAAGTAATTAATGATAATCCATTAATGACCATAAAATTACAAGAAAATCAAGGTAAATATTTATTGAAAAGACTTGTATCTAAAAATAAATTAAACTTAAAAAGTTAAAAATGTATTTTGGTAAATTGTCTTTCCTTAATTTTTTTTAATTTAATTTTAAAAATATTTTGAATTTTTTATTTTTTTAATCTTTCTTCGTTTATCAGAATTAAGACTCATTTTCTATTTTTTTATGTCTAATACATAATGTTTTAAAATTTTAATAACCATTTAATTTTCATTTTAATTGCAAATCATTTATAGGAAAGGATAAAAACATGAATATTGATGAATCAAAAAATATTTATTTTTTAAACGAAAATACTAATAATAATTTATATTTTCTGGGTTTTTTTAAATATTACATGTTTCATTATTTAAGTTGCTTTAGAAAAAATAAAAGAAATTTTAACTTATATAAAATTGAAAATTTTCTGAAGGATCATATTAATGATAAATTTGATTTATTAAAGTATTATAAGAGATACAATCATTATAAATATTTGAAAAAAGTTGTTCTTTCAGAGGAGCAGAAAAATGCTCTGAAAAAAATATGTAATTTAAAATGCGATTATAAGACAAATTATAAACCTTTTAAAAAAGATCATTATGAAGAAGAAGATAGAGATGTTAACAGAATAGCTTTAGAACTAAAAAATGATATTATAGACGGAAGAATAAAAAACTTGATTGAATCATATTTTGTTAAAAAAATCAATTGATTTAAATTTTTATATCTATTATATTATAAATTAATATCAGATCTGGATTTTAAAAAAAGCAAGTTCCTAAATAGGAATTTAAAATCAAAACTTTTCATAAAAATTTATATATTTTGGTCCTTTTTCTAACATTCTTGGCGAATATTAAATTTTAAAACTTAAATAGACAAAACTATTGTTTTTATCCAAAATTATTAATTGTATAAAAAATATTTTTTTATATAATTCAATGGGATTTAGAATTATAATTATTTAAATTAGAAAATAAATTTTTAAATTATATTCATAAAAAACATTTGTTTTTTAAAGTATTTAATAAAAAAAATTCTTCTTTTTAAATGTTATGTAGATAAATTACAAAAATATTACAATCATATTTTAAATGAATTGTAGATCCTAAATTAAAATAATTATATTTCATATAAAAACTTAAAGGCTTAATAAAAATTCTATTTAATAATGAAAAATTATTTCTAAAGGTTTTTCTTAAGATTTTTAAAAAATGACTCATCAAGTTTTTAATTTCATAAATTAAAAATTCATACCTTTAAACGAATTTTCTCTTATATAAATGAATGGATTTCTTCTATTCTTTTAAAATAAAATATTCATTAAAAGAAATCTATTTTAAAGTTACAAAAATCAAATTCAAAAAGATAAAATAGTTAATTTATTTAAGAAAAATTATAATTAGAAATTGTTAACGTAAATTTGTGAACTAGGTTTTTAAGAAAAAAGATTTTTGTATTTTGGGATTTAGATAAAGTTTAAATATATATATGGAAATCATTTAATTATTTTTTTTAAAAATTATCTGAATAATATACAATTTTTAAACAAAATTCAATGTAAAGAGATAGAAATATAAAAAAGTTTTTAAAAAATTCAACAACCATTTTGAGAGTTCTTAATCAAAATCTTTGTTATGATGTTCTTATGATTTTGAATTTATTGAAATTCATTTCTATTTATAAAGTTTAGATATTCATTCATAGTTAATTTATTTTTTATAAATAATTATTTTAATGAAATAAATTAGTTGAAATTTAAGATATTTATTTATCAATAATCTAAAAATTAAACTTGAATGATTGAATTAATAATTATCCTTTGAATTATAATTAATTTATGATTGAAAGATTGAATAATTTAAACTTTATATTATAATATCTTTAACTTAATTGATAAATCCTTAAATGAAAGCTAGAAAGTTTTCCAAAATCAGCTGGTTTAAAAAAATAGACATTTTCGGAAATTTGTTTAACTTTACTATAAACAAACAGTCAAAATTTAAAACAAACCTTGGTTCTATTTTTTCGATAATCACTTTGTTTGTAATTCTTTTAGCCTGTATCTTTTTTGGAACAGATTTTTATAACAGAAAGAACCCAAAAGTTTTAAGTCAAAAGACAGTCCCAGAAAATTATACAAAGATCAATATTACTAATAAGATTCTTACAATATCCTGGCGTATCGAAGACTCCAACGGAATTGAACTTGATTTTTCTGAAATTCTATTTCCAGCAATTGTATATAACTCTATGAATCTTAATCCAGAAACTAAAAATTTAGAATTTATTGACCCTCCTAGAAATCTTCCATATAAGCGTTGTAATGAAACAATCAACGAACCAAATTTTTACAAAGTGAAAAATCCTGAAGAATGGTTTTGTATTGATTTTGATGTAAGAAGTTTACAATGGGGAGGAAATTGGGATGGTCAATTTGTTAATTATTTTATGTTAACTTTGAATGTTTGCAAACATAATGATCAGAATGAAAGAATTAATGAATCATGTGTTGAATTTAAAAAGCTGAAAGAGTTTTTATTTCAAAGAGTATTTTTTTCAATAAATTTGCCAAGTGTTTATTTTGATTTTACTGATTATGAAAATCCTCTCAAAATAGAATATAAAAATTTTTATTCTCATTTAACAAGAAATTTACATTTATCTGATTTTTGCAATTTTAACAATCCACTTTTGAAAGATGATAGAGGATGGATTTTTACTGATAATCAAGAAGAAACAAATATTTCGTTTGATAATTGTGATAGAAATTATTACATAAAATTTGATGAAGATTATTTAGATCCAACAAGCGATGATATTTTTTATGGTATAGATTTGTATTTGGGCAAGTCATATCCTTATTATATTAGATCCTTCATGAAATTTCAAGACTTGGTCGCAATTGTTGGAGGATTTGTTAAATTGATAACACTCATTTTTGGATTTGTGAATTTATATTTTAATACTTATGAAAGGGATAAATTTATTATAAATTATTTTTTTAATTCATTTAAAAACAATAATAATGAAGAACAAAACAAAGATAATTTAAACAATAAAAAATTCTTTCCTATGTTAAATGCAAAATCAATCTCTAATTCAAATAATTTCAAGTTCAGCAATGATTTTCAAGATATCAGAAACAGTATTGATACAAATAGGAAATACTTGAATATTAAAAATCAAAAACATGGAGGAAATTATAATAATAATGAAACTATAAGAAAGACTCAAGAAAATAACACCTTAAAAAATTTAGAAAAAAATTCTCAATTTAAAAGGCAAACAAGTAATTCAAATTTAGATTCAAGAAATCCAATAAAAAATAAAAATTTTATAAATGATACTATGCAATTAACTGTTTATTCAAAGAATTATCATGTAGAAAAAGAAAATAAACTAAATGAAGAAAGTATTAGAAATGATTTTGGTAATGAAAACAAAAAAAATTTTGAGGAAAATCATATAAACGACACTAAATCTCATATTTTATTTTATAAAAAAGAAAACTTTTCACATAATGATTCTAATGGATATGCTTTAAAGAAAATTTCCTCTGAAAAATTAGAAGGACAATTGTTTTATAATTTTAATAAAAAATTTGTAAATAATCAAAATAAAAATGCAAATAATATTGAAGAAATTCATAATACAGTGGTTAATAATAAGAAAGACAAAGACAGAAATGATGAGTTATTGATGAATATTAAATTTAAAGAAGGTAATCTTAGTTAAATTTATCAAAAAATTATCAAATAAATTTATTTATTTAAATTTATATTATAAACTTATAAAGATAATTTAAAAGGTTATTCCTTCAAAAAATAATTTTTTGAAATTCGATTTAATAACTCTTAATATTTGTTGTATAAAAAAATTCAAATATTTTCATTATATTTTGAATTTTAATTAAAAATATTTAGACAAGGAATCTAAAAATGATAAAGAAAATTCGAAAAATTTATTTTTTCTAAATGAGAATACGAAAAATACTTTCAATTTTCAGGGTTTTTTCAAATACAATGCATATAATTATTTAAGTTGCTTCAGGAAAAATAAAATAAATCATAAATTATATAAGATAGAAAATTTTCTTAAAGAATATATTAATGAAAAGTTTGATTTATTGAAGTATTTTAAGCGTTACAATCATTATAAATATTTAAAAAAAGTTATTCTTACAAGAGACCAAAGACACGCATTAAAAAAAATCAGTAATTTTAAAATGGATTATCAAACTATCTATAAGCATTCTAATAAAGATTATTATAAAGAAGAAGATAGAGATTTAAAAATCATTTTTTCAGGATTAAAAAAAGATATAATTGACCATAGAATAAAAGAGTTGATTGATTTATTTTAAATAAAAATAATCTTGATTAATTTATATAAAAGAATATTTTTGGAATTAATAATAAATCATTAAACTATTATAAAAATTTAATTTTTATAAGAATTCTTAATAAATATTTAATAAATAATTTTTAAATATAAAGTTATTCTTAAAATTTAGTGGAGATAAATTAAAATTATTAATATTTGAATTCCTGAAATTCCTTGAAAAGTCAAAATTTTAGTTTTTATAGGTATTCTTTTATGAATATATTTTTTGGCTTTATTTTCTCTTGATTCTAATGTATTTAATTCTTATTCTAAATAAAAACTTTTTTGAATTTTAATTGACTGATTTTTCAATTGAACAAGTAATTAATTAATTAATTACTTATTTCAATTTATAAAATTTTTAAAAGAGGCCTAAAATCAATAATAGAAATTTATTATTTGTTTTTAAATTTTTATCTAATAGGAGAATTTATCAAATGCTTTTCACAATAACAAAATCAATTTTACTATTTAATTTCTCATTAGTAAAAGTATACATTAACTAGAAAAATAAACAATTGAATTATAAAATTAAATATAAAATAATTTAATTTAAAAGATAAATATAAAAATTTAAAAAATGATATATTAAAATATCTTTGAAAAAAATTTTAAATAAAAAAACGAATTGAAAAAGTTTAAATTTTTAATAATAAAATATTAAGGATTTATTAATCTAAATAAATATAATTAACATATCTTTTAATGAGTGTTAGTAAGTTTTCTAAAACATTCTGGCTTGAAAAGATTTATATATTCGGAAATTTATTTAATTTTACAATAAACAAACAGTCAAAATTCAAAACAAAATCGGTGCTGCTTTTTCCTTAATCACATTATTTATCATTATTATTGCTTGCATTTTTTTTGGAACTGATTTCTATGAAAGGAAAAATCCAAAAGTTTTAAGTCAAAAGACCGTTCCAGAAAACTATACTAAGATCAATATTACAAATAAAATCCTCACATTATCTTGGCGTATCGAAGACTCTAATGGAATGGAAATTGATTTTTCTGGAAAAATTTTTCCAGCAATAGTTTATTCTGCTATGGCTCTTAATCCTGATACTAAAAATTTAGATTTCATAGTTCCACCCAGAAATCTTCAATATAAGCGTTGCAATGAAACGATTAACGAACCAAACTTCTACAAAGCAAAAAGTCCCGAAGAATGGTATTGTATAGATTTTGATATAGATAGCTTGGAATTAGGAGGATATTGGGATGGAACATTTCTCAATTATTTTATGCTTAATTTGAATGTTTGTAAACATGATGAGCATGACGAAAAGATCTTAGATTCTTGTGTGATATTGGAAGATCTCAAAGAATTTTTATATCAAAGAATATTTTTTTCAATAAATTTGCCAAGCATATATTTTGATTTTACTGATTTTAAAAATCCACTTAAAATTGAATATAAAAATTTTTATTCTCATCTTACAAGAAATTTGCTTGGTGGAGCTTTTTGTTATTTTAATTTTCCACTTATGAAAGATGATAGAGGATAGATTTTTTCTGAGTTTCAATATGAAACAAGTATTTTAATGATAATTGCAAAAATGATTATAGATTTAAATCTGATGATGATTATTTAGATCCTTCAAGCGATGATCTTCTATATGTATTGGATATATATTTAGATAAATCTTATCCATATTACATCAGAACTTATATGAAATTTCAAGACTTAGTGGCAATAGTGGGTGGATTTGTTAAATTAATCACACTTATTTTTGGATTTGTAAATTCTTATTTTAATGCTTATGAAAGAGATAAATTCATCATTAATTATTTTTTTAATTCTTTTGATAAGAATGATGAAGAAGAAAACAATGATCAAACTCTAAAAAGAAGGTCAAATCAAAATTTTAAACGAAAATCAATATCAGATCCTAATAATTTATACTTCAATAATCATTTTCGAAATATAACTAATTTGATTAAAAAAAATTTAAAAAATTCTAAATTTAAAAATGAAATAAATGAAATTACAAATAAAAATCTTCAAGAAGACAATTCCTTAAAAAATTTTGAAAAATATTCCTTCAAAAATCAATCCAACAATCCTAAAATAAATTTGAGGAATACTAATAATAAATCTCTCATTAATGATACTATGCAATTGACAATTTACCAAAAGGATTATGAAAATGAAAATTCTTATAAGCTAAATCAAGAAATCATAAAGAACGAATTTAGCATTCAAAGAAAAAATAATCAAGTACCTACTCTCATGAACGATAGTAAATCTAATATCTTATATAGGAAGAAAGATAACTATTCATATAATAATTATTCACAAAAAAATTCAATCAAGAACGATTTTTCTATTAATTTGTTCGGAGATACAATTAATGAAAAAAACAAAATATTAGTGGAAGATAAAAATCAAAATCAAAGTAATAAAGTTGATGTTAATACTACAATTGTAAATAATAAAAAAGAAAGACAGATTCATGATAAAACATTAATGACAGTTAAATTGAAAGTAAATGAAGGTAAAATTTATTGAAATAAAAATTAATAAAATAATTATTAATTTCAAAAAATAGAGATGAAATTATTATGAAAATTAATTATATATTTTCAAGGAATTTAAAAATTTTGGTTATTACAATTCAAATTTAAAAAAGAAATAAAAATCAAAGAGTATTGAATCCTTTTTATTTATCTTTCTTAAATGAATTAATTTATAGGAGAAATAATAGAAAAGAATGATAGTACTTTTAAAAATTTGTGCTTTCTTAATGAAATTACCAATAATAACATTAATTTTCTTGGTTTTTTCAAATTTTATGCTTATAAATATTTAAGTTGCTTGAAGAAAAATAAAAAAAATTATAGAGTCTATAGGATTGAAAATTTTCTGAAGGATCATATTAATGATAAATTTGATTTATTGAAGTATTTTAAAAGATATAACCATTATAAACATTTAAAAAAAGTTATTCTTTCTGGGGAACAAAATGCTGCTTTGAAAAAAATTAGTAATATTAAAATAGATTATAAAATATTATATAAACCTTCCAAAAAAGAATATTATGAAGAAATAGATGGAGATATTCAAAAAATAACTTCTGAGCTTAAAAATGATCTTGTAGATGACAGAATAAGAGATTTGATAAACGCATATTTTGTTGAAAAATGAATTTAGGATTAGTTATTTATATTTATCATATTAAATAAAATTTCATTTTTTATAAATTATTAAAATTTTCAAAGTAGCCCGAAATTATAAAAAATAAATAAATATTATTTAAATTAAAAATCAATTTAAATTTCAATACTAATTACTAAATAAATAATTGGGGATTGGGGATTGGGGATTGGGGATTGGGGATTGGGGATTGGGGATTGGGCCCAATCCCCAATCCCCAATTCCCAATCCCCAATCCCCAATCCCCCATCCCC
>Ga0194116_10008790_pt1 | contig 10152 bp, 13 predicted proteins | sample TA2MahsurfametaG_4_FD_148617 | JGI IMG/M metagenome (GOLD analysis project Ga0194116, IMG submission 148617) | Freshwater microbial communities from Lake Tanganyika, Tanzania - TA2015008 Mahale S9 surface | ecosystem: Environmental > Aquatic > Freshwater > Lake | place: Tanzania: Lake... | reverse complement strand
GTAAATCTCTAAATTTAACTGTTTGGTTACAATTTACACAAGGTATTGGCGTCTCTCCTTTTAAGTAGGAATCAACAAAAGTATTAATTACCTCATTTTTAAATTTATTTTCATAATTAAACACATAATGATCAATATCTAACTTTTCACAAACTCTTTTAGCATCATAAATGTCTTGCCCTGCACAACATGTTCCTGGTTTCTTTTCAATTCCAGAGTAATCAAAAAGCTGTAAGGTTATTCCAATAACTTTGTAACCCTGTTTTTTCATAAGCGCAGCAACAACTGAGGAGTCTACCCCTCCTGACATTGCAACAACAACGATCAACTCAGATGCTGCTTTATCAATATTAAAAAGATTTGATTTTAGAATAGTTTCTGTTTGAAAGTTCATTTATTTAAACTTAATACAATACAAATAATTAATAAATAAAAAATGATTTTTGATTACGAGCCTGGAGACTTGGTGATAAATCCAGAAAATAAAGGCTGGGGAATTGGTCAAATTCAGTCAATTATTAATAACAAAGTTACTGTAAACTTTGAAAATGTAGGTAAAAAAACAATAATTGCAGACAAAATCTTACTAGAAAAAATAAGTGCAAAAAATTAATAAAAAAGAAATAACCGAAAAACTACTTCCTGTTTTTATTAATATCGGAAAAAAAACAATAAATTTAAAAAAAAATAAGTTAAAAATTTATATAAAAGAGGATAATACCCCAGTTACTAATGGTGATCTTGAAGTTGATAGAATACTACAAAAAAAGATAAAAAAACTAACTCCAGGCATTCCTATTGTTTCTGAAGAAAATTCTGTCTCGATAACAAATTTTAATCATAATAGCTTTTGGCTACTTGACCCAATTGATGGAACTAAAGAGTATATAGCTGGAAAAAAAGAATATACTTTAAACGCAGCACTTATAATCAATAAAAAACCAGTACTTGGGATTATTTATGTTCCTAGAATAGGTAGATTGTTTTTTACTTACGAAAAAAATAAAAGTTATGAGTTTTTTAAAAATAAAAAAAAAAGATTAAATTCAAAGATTAATTTAAAAAGAAAAAATGTTAGAGCACTCTCAAACTCATATAAACCCTCAAAAACTATATTAAATATTTATAAAAAGTTTAAAGTTAAAACTTTTAAAAAATGCTCTAGTTCCCTTAAGTTTTGCTTAATTGCAGCAGGTGAGTACGATATTTACGCCGCAAGATCCAGGGCAAAAGAATGGGATATTGCAGCTGGCCATATAATAGCTGAAAATGCTGGTGCTACTCTAAGAACTTTTTCGGGAAAAATCGTAAACTATGGTAAAAATAAATTTTATAATCCATCTATAATATTGATTCGATATAAAAAAGATTTAACTTATTTGTTATGAAGCTTACAAATTTCTTAGTAATTTTTATGTTTTTAAATAGTTGCGGTGCACCCTTAAGTGGAACTTTACTCACGCCAGATAGGTTTGCGTCAATATTGGCTGATATTGCAATTGAGTCAAAGACTGGAAAAAAAATATCAGAACATGCCCTTTCAAGTTTAACAGAGAAAGATTGTAAGTTTAAGCTTAATGATATTAATACTATTTGCATTGAGAGAAATGTTGCAAGTTTGTTAGATGCAGTTGAAAAAAATAAAACACAAATAAGAACTAAGGTTTCAGAAAAGTTAAATTTAAACAAAACATCAGATAAAACAAATCAAGCGCAACTATTTGCTGATCCTATAGAAATTTTAAGAGAAAGAATTAAAAATTTAAATCTAGAGACTAATTAAAAGTTATCTTTACTTTGAATACTGAATTAACATCTATAATTATATTCTCAACCTTAATATTTGGAATATTATTATTTGTTTTCGTATATTTTTTTTTAAAAAAAAGATTAAACTACTTGTTAAAATCAAAAAGAAAATCTAAAACTTTTTCTCAAAAACCTTAAGTTCTTTTTGTACCAAATCTAGTACTCTTTTTGAAATTTCGTAACTAAAACCAGACCTTGCAAGAACTCCAGTATCTTTGATGTAAAATATTTTTCTATTTGCCTCTGGCCTATAGGGGCCAATACCTCTTCTTTTACAAAGTTTTATTGCGGAGTAAAAATCTGGATCCTCATTATCTTTCAAAATTCCCTCTATAGTCCTATTTAAAAGATTATCGTTAACCCCTTTTTTCATAAGTACAGATCTAATCTTGTTTATAGAATAGCCTCTTTTTAAAAAGTTTTTAGACTTTATTTCAGAGTAAATTTTATCATCTATTAAACCAAACTTTTCGAGACTTAAAATTACATCGTCTATTTCCTCTAAAGTTTTTGTTTTATCTTTGCTATCTAAAGGAATTTCTCTGTCTATTTCCTCTAAAGTTTTTGTTTTATCTTTGCTATCTAAAGGAATTTCTCTAATTTTTTTAAAAAGATAAATCCTAAGATCTCTTTTTGATGGCTGATATTTTTCTAAATATTTTAAGGCTAATTCTTTTAAATCCTCTTTATTTATCACTGTATACTTTGTAGTTTGAATTTATTTCGTATAATATTTCTAAGTAACACATGCTGAATTCAATTAAAGATTTTTTTACTCTAGATATGATTTATCAATTCGCAAATATAGGAGTTATTCCATTTTGGTTGATGCTAGTGCTACTTCCTAATTGGAACGGAACTAAAGTATTAGTGAATAGCGTTATTGCACCATTAATCTTAGGATCATTATATCTTTATGTTGTATATATTTATTTAAATACATCAGAGGGATTATTTTCAAATGCTCTTGATAAATTTAAAACTTTTGAACTGTATAAAGGTTTAGAATCTCTTAAAAAGATTCTTGCAGATAAAAACATACTTCTGATCTTTTGGATACACTTTCTTACTATAAACTTAATGATTGGTGCATGGATTGCAAACGATGCTTCAAAAAATAAAGCATTACAATTTATTGTAGTTTTGCCTTTGATTCTAACTTACTTCTTGGGACCGATAGGACTTGGTGTTTATTTAATTCTAAGAATTTTAGCTGCGCAAAAGCTAAAGCTTTTTGAATAAAGATTAATATATTCAAAATGAAGCTTTATGAAAAAAATTGATTTTTATTTCGATGTAGGAAGTCCCTATTCATATCTTGCACATACACAATTAAAAAAATATGAGAAGGATACAAATGAAAAAGTAAATTATCTTCCTATTTTGGTTGGTGGACTTCATAAGCTAGCTGGGATTACAGCCCCAGGATTAATTCCAACTAAGGCTAAATATCTTATTAAAGATTGTAAAATGTGGGCAGACAAATATAAAATTAAATATCAATTTAATCGATACTTTCCAATTAGAACTGTTAATTTGATGAGAGTATGTTTAATTGCAGAAAAAGAAAACTTTTTAAAAGAATTTGTTAATAAATGCTTTGAGGCAATTTGGGTGGAGTCTTTAAATCTTAATGATGAGAAAATTTTTAATAAATTTATCGAAAGCACAAATACTTTTTTAAACTTATTCTCTGACAAAATTAGTGATCAAAAAATAAAAGATGAACTAATAAAGAGAACAAGTGATTGTTTTAATAAAGGTATTTTTGGAGTTCCATCTTTTATTGTAAATGGAAAGATGTTTTGGGGGCAAGACCGGTTAGAATTTGTTTTAAATGAAGCAAAAAAATAACTATTTTTTTTTGACCTCTTGAATTTCAAAACCAAATTCTTTTAACTTTTCAAACCCCCCTTGAACATGACAAACTTTTTCAAATCCCATGTCTTTAAGAGACTTTGTTGCAAGTGCTGACCTCATGCCTTGTGCACAAAACAAAATAAGATTTTTTTCAATTGAAATATCTTTTTTAAAATAAGGACTTTCTGGATCTAGCCAAAACTCTAACATACAACGAGGCACATGCTTTGAACCCATAATTGTCCCCTCCCTCCACAACTCCCTAATATCTCTAATATCTATTAACACTGAGATATTTTCTTTTAATCTCTTTTTAACCTCTTTTGGATCGATAGTATCAATATGTGGCAAAACATTTTGAACAAGTTTTTTTGAAGAAGTTATTTTCACTTTAATATAATAATATTTTTTTATTTAATATGAAAGTTCAAAAAAACCAAAAAAAAAAAGTTCTGAAAAAAATATTTATAAAAATCTGCAGACTCTTCGGATTTGAAATTATTGATCAATCTAGTTTTACTATTTCAACTAAGGATGCATTCCTTAATGAAAACTTAAGTAGTGTTGGTAAAAAATCTATTACACTACCAATGGGTGAAGTAAAAATTACAAGAAAAATTAATTCAATTCACATAATTTTTAGATTTTGTACAAATATTAATATGCTAACTCAATCTAAAGAAAGAATATTTAGCGAAAAAAAAAATCAATATACGTTTAGAAGTTTAAATTCTATTTTAAAATCCATACAATATGCAAAAAATAATTACTCAAAGCTTCCCTTTAAAATAACGTTAATAGACTCAGGTTCAACCTCTGAAGATTTAAATAAAATAAATCAAATATTGAAAAATTTTAATATTGAAAATAAATATATTAGCCTTGATAAAAACACATTTTCATCTTTAGTAGACATTAATGCATCCAAAACACAACAATCAAATATGGCTAATATTCAAAAATCTTTTGAGATTGCTCGAAATGATAATTATGACTTATATTATTTTGTTGAAGATGATTATCTACATGAAATTTATTCTATATCAGAAATGTTATTTACTTATGAAAAAATATCTAGCCAAGCCAGGGATGAAATAATTATATGTCCAACTGACTATCCTTATCTTTATAATAAGTCTGATAATACAAAAATTTTTTTAGGACACAAGTATCACTGGAGAGTTGTTGAAGAAACACTTGTAACATTTCTAACAAGTAAAAAAATTATTTTAGATTATTTTGATTTATTGATGTCAATGACTAAGCAAGAACATTTGCCTTTTGAAAAGCCACTACATGATTTATACAAAGAAAAATACTGTATATCTCCTATTCCTTCTATTGCGGTTCACTATACAAATATCAACTCAATCTATGGTTTGTCTCCCTTTAAGGACTGGAAAAAACTATGGGAAGAAAATAAAATTTAAAAATGAAAGAGAATAATAGACTTACTTCTTTCAATCTTCCTTCTACTAAAAAAAATATTTTCAAGAGCAAAAATATAAAAGGTAGATTTTTAGTTGTATATTTTTATCCAAAAGATCTTACGTCAGGATGTACTTTGCAAGCGAAAGATTTTTCAAAAAATTATAAGCTATTTAAAAGAAATAATTGTGAAATAATCGGAATATCCGCGGATAATTTAGATAGTCATAAAAAATTTAAAAAAAAAATCAAAATCCCATTTGAACTATTATCCGATACCAAAAAAAAAATTATTATGAAATTTAACGCTTGGGGTAAAAAATCAATGTATGGAAGGAATTATTTTGGAATAAAGAGAACAACATACCTAATTGATCCTAACAAAAAAATTATAAAAATTTGGAAAAATGTAAAAGTTAAAAACCATGTTAAAGAAGTACTTGAAACTTTAATAATTAATAAGAGAAATTTTTCTCTTTAATACCCAGATAAAACAATACTGTAGTTAGGTCAGTAAAAAATATTTGATTTTTTATTTTTTTTCTTACAATCTTATGAGCATTGTACCCTATTCCCAATCCTGATGATGTAAGCATTCCAACATCATTGGCACCATCACCAATTGATATAATATCTCTTTTTTGATATTTTTTATTTGTACAAATTTTATTAAGATAAAAAAGCTTGGAATTTTTTTTTCCAGTTATCGAAACATATTTTCCAGTAAACTTTTTATTATTTACAATAAATTTATTACTTATACAATTTTTAAACCCTAATTTTTTCTTTACAAAAGTTGATATGGGTTCAAAACCACCCGTTAGTAAACAGGTATAATAACTTTTGTTATTTAAAGTATTTATTAAGACTTTAGACCCTGGAGAAAATTTTATTTTTTTTAAAACTTTTTTAATTAAATTTACAGACTTTCCACTTAAGTGATTTACTCTAATTGACAATGTTTCTCTCAGAGATATTTTTCCCTCCATCGCAAGTTTGCTTGTTTCATCTATATTTAATTTTGTACCTGCTATTTTTACCAAATCATCAAGAGTTTCATTTTCAATAATTGTCGCATCCATGTCAGAAAAAAAAATTTTTTTTTTTCTATCTTTTGAATTTTGAATGCATATATCTATTTTATTCTTATAACAAAATTTTCTTATCTTTAGTTCCTCTTTATTTGAGATGCGATTTGAATATAAATCAAATGCTTTATTTGATAATTTAATAATATCATTTGTATTCTTTATTTTTGAAAAAAAATTAATAAATTTTTTTAAATTTATTTTTTTTTTAGATACAATTGTACAAATTTGTTCTTTAGAACTATTCATGCTCCTTATCTTTAAAACTTAAATATTTAGCCTGAATTACTAAGGGTATTTTCTTTATAGTACTAAGCACATTTTCATCTATCTTGTTATCAGTAGAAATCATTGCAATTGCCTCTCCACCAATTGCAATTCTTCCTAAATGAAAAGTTGCAATATTAATTTTATTTTCAGCTAATATTTTTGAAAGATCTCTAATAAATCCTGGTTTATCATTATTTGTAACATAAAGATTGTGCTCAGATAATTCTGCCTCGATTTTTATCCCTTTTATTTCTACAATCCTAGCCTTTCCCCCGAATATAGTCCCAGAAACTGATCTTGTTTGTTTATCAGTTGTTACGGTTAACTTTATTAGAGACTGATAATCAGTTTCTTTTTGATGTTTAACTTCAGAGATTGATATGGCTTTTGATTTAGCAACTTTTATAGAATTAATTGCGTTAATACTCTCAGTTGTTGGTCTTAAAAGATTAAAAATAATAGTTTGGGTGATAGGTGCTGTATTTATATTTGATACAACACCTTCAAAATCTATTTGGACAGCTTTAACTGCATTTTCTGTGAGTTGCCCCGCAAAACCACCTAAAATACCAGCGAGTCTAAGAAATGGTTTTACAGACTGATACTCTTTGGCTGTAAGTGAAAAAGTATTCACTGCATTTAAAATGGCACCGGTTTTTAAAAAATCAGATATTTGCTGCGCTATTTGTACAGCAACTTTTTCTTGGGCCTCTGCAGTTGATGCTCCAAGATGTGGCGTTAAAATTAGGTTTTTAATTCCAAGTAAGGGACTATTTTTAGGTGGTTCTTCAACAAACACATCTAATGCAGCACTTGCAACATGTCCATTTTCAAGATTTTCTTTTAAGGCAACTTCATCAATAAGTCCGCCTCTTGCACAATTAATTATTCTAATTCCTTTTTTCATTTTTTTAAAAGAATCTTTATTAATTATATTTTTTGTTTTTTCATTTAGAGGACTGTGGAGAGTTATAAAATCTGACCTTTTAAACAAATCATCCAGAGGAACTTTTTCAACTCCAAGCTCTACTGCTTTTTTATCTTGTAGGAAAGGGTCATAAACTATTACTTTTAAACTTAATCCTAAAGCTCGTTGAGCTACTATTGTTCCAATATTTCCACAACCAATTATTCCAAGAGTTTTACCAGTTATTTCTGCTCCTTGGATTGAATTTTTTTCCCACTTACCTTCATGAGTGCTTTTATCTGCAAAAGGTATCTGACGAGCAGTTGAAAACAATAATGCTAGTGCATGTTCTGCTGTTGTTATGGAATTACCAAAAGGAGTGTTCATTACAATTTTTCCAAATTTGGTTGCAGCATCAAGATCTACATTATCAACACCAGTTCCAGCTCTGCCTATAATTTTAATTTTTTTCGAATTTTCTATAACTTCTTTTGTAACTTTAGTTGCTGAACGAACAACTAAAGCATCACAATCTTCAAGTTCTTTAATTAAACTTTTAGTATCAAGGTTAGTTTTAATCTTTGTTTGAATATTATTTTCTCTAAATACGGAGAGGGCTTCCTCACTTAATTTATCTGCTATTAGAACTTTGTACATTAATATTGCTAAAATAAGCCCATTTTATCCAAGGTAAAAGTTTTTCAATATCTAAACTATCAACTGTTGCTCCACCCCAAATTCTAAAACCTAGAGGTGCCGTTTTATAAGAATTAATATCATAAGCAACGTTTTCTTTTTCTAAAGTCTGATTTACTGCTTTAATTACGTCTTTTTGATTTTCTTTTGATAATTTTTTAAAATCAGGATCTACTATTTTTAGACAAATGCTAGTTGAAGAATTTGTGTCTTCTCTTTCAGATAAAAAATCAATCCAATTCTTATTTTCTTTTATCCAAAACTTTACCTCTTGAAGATTTTTTTGTGATCTCTTAATTGCACCATCTAGACCACCAATGGACTCAATCCAGACAAGTGCATCTATGCAATCTTCAACACATAATAATGACGGTGTGTTAATTGTCTCTCCCTCAAATATTCCATCAATAACTTTTTTGTTTTCTGCAAGTCTATAAATTTTTGGGATTGGCCAACTTGGCTTATAATATTTTAACCTATCAATTGCTTTAGGCGATAATACGATCATTCCATGTGCGGCTTCGCCTCCTAAAACTTTTTGCCAAGACCAAGTTATCACATCAAGTTTGCCACAGTCCATGGGCATTGCAAATACTGATGATGTTGCGTCACATAAAACCAAGCCTTTTCTATTATTTTTAATCCAGTCAGAATTAGGCACACAAACACCTGATGTCGTTCCGTTCCAGTTAAAGACAACATCGTTATTAAAATTAACTTTTGTTAAATCTGGAATCTGACCATAATCAGCCTGGTGAATTTTTAAATTTTTTAGTTTAAGTTCATTAACGCAGTCCTTAACCCAATCATTTCCAAAATTTTCCCAGCTTAAAATTTCAACATCTAAGTGACCGAGCAAACTCCACATGGCCATTTCAATTGCACCTGTATCTGAGCCAGCAACAATTCCAACCTGATAGTCTTTTGGTAATTTTAGAATACTTTTAGACAAAGTAATTACCTCTTTTATTTTTTCTTTTCCTATCTTTGATCTATGTGATCTTCCAAGTGAAAATGTTTGAAGATTTGAAATTGACCAACCTGGTCTTTTTGAACAGGGTCCAGAGGAAAAATGTGGATTATTAGGCTTAAGTTTTGGGCGCTCTACCATATGAAATCTAGGCCCCAAAAATAGGGGCCTAAAATTAAAAAAAATTAAGCAGCTACAGCAAGCCCTAGTCTATGTTTTTTTGTTATTCCTGATAAAAAATTCCACAAAAACTTTGCAGTTTTCAAGGCAGCTTTTTCTGCTTTTTCTTGATCTTGCACTGATAAACCGTCAAGCAAATTTTCACATTCTTTTCTATGATAAACATCTGCTTTTTTATGAACCTCAAAAAATGCCAGTCCATCATCTGAAGTAACGCCATAATGCTCTTTTAAACCTTTAATTTTAACATCAGCAATTTCAGGAATTTGTCTTTCATACGTGTATAAAGAAGCTAGTCCTTCAGAGTAACTAGATCTTGCTTGTTTAAAGAAATTGTTAATCATCTGTGATGTAAAATCCTCTTTTTTTACTTTTTCAATTTCATTTTTGTCAGCGCCAAGGGCTAATGCAAATTGCTTCCAAAGCTTTGGATGATCATTTTTTGAATCCTCTTCATCATTCAAATTTTCAAGAAGAATTTTTCTATCTTTTATGTCTTCACAAATTGAATGAGTTGCACTTATGTATCTAGGAAAAGCTTTAACGTGATGATAGTATTGTTCTGCATAATCTTTGATTATTTCCCTATTCAATTTTCCTTCGTTCCATGCTTGATAAAAAGGATGTTTTAACAAGTGAAAATCATCTAATTTATTATTAAGTTTTTTTGAAAACATTTATAATTCTCCTTATTTGTTTTTGATAAATATAAATTAAATCGTTTACTAATCAAACAAGTTGAAGTTGTAATAACAGAGATGATTTAATAACCCAGAAAATATCATCTGGGTTATTAAATTAATAAAGAAATTATCTGTTGAACATTTCCTTCAAAGCTTTTGCTGGAAGGAATTTTACTTTCTGAGAAGCTGCTATTTGTATACTCTCGCCAGTTCTTGGATTTCGTCCAGTTCTAGCTTTTCTTTTAGCAACTTTATAAGTGC
>Ga0194116_10008788_pt1 | contig 10153 bp, 7 predicted proteins | sample TA2MahsurfametaG_4_FD_148617 | JGI IMG/M metagenome (GOLD analysis project Ga0194116, IMG submission 148617) | Freshwater microbial communities from Lake Tanganyika, Tanzania - TA2015008 Mahale S9 surface | ecosystem: Environmental > Aquatic > Freshwater > Lake | place: Tanzania: Lake Tanganyika... | reverse complement strand
GAAACGGAGATAGTCAATTGCGAGATCATCAAGACTTCGCTCGTTCTTCTCGCAGAGAGCTACTAGGTCGTCAAACTGGGAAACTGCCCTTAGTTGAGCCGCCACGTCGGCACTCGTTGCAATCTCAACTTCGGGAAGTTTTGAGACCCGAAGGCTGCCTCCCACCTCTGGTGCAGCCAGAAACTTCTCCCACAGTTCCGGAAACTTCTGTTTGAATCCATCTTCGTTGAAATCGGAGTACGGTTGAGACTTCTTCGGCAAGAGATTCTTGTACCTCTCTGCTACGACATCGGCTCGTTTGAGAATCAGAGCAGATGTCTGCTGGCGTCGACGCCAATCTTCGGCTGACTCTGAGCTTGCAACCATCTCGGCGTTTGAAAGCATCGCCTCAAGCTCCTCGGCCCGACGGATTGACGCAACGTACTCCGAATACTCCTTGCCAAGAGATTCACATTTCGCAATCGCATCTCGCAGCTCCTGCTCACTGAGAACGAACCACTCGCCCATCACCCGACGTGGCGCGAAGTGCCAATGGAGGTTCTTCTCCACTGTCTGAACCATGGCTACTTTGACTGCGCTGTGCAGCACGAGGTTTCGTGGATTGGCGGTCTGATGGTCCGACTTGCGATCACTGCTCGCCCGATCGTCACGAACCAAACCGATCTTGGTATACGGCGTCATCTCGCCGGTTAAAAAGTCCTGTTCCTGAATGAAGTAAATCTCGCCGCCGCGCGTAATGTCACCAGGCATCTGTCGCTCCTTGCTCTCTGGTTTAGAGGCTAGTTTGTCGTACCTGAAACGCTCCAATACTCTTGCACAGTGATGGCGGCGGTCGGACAGGGTTCGCTTGGCACGATTCCGTTTGCGGCACCGAGCTGGGCAAGGGTATTCACCGCGGTTGGCCTCGAAGTAGCCAGCCAAGCAAACCGAGGTGACGGCGAACTGGCCCCGGTCGCAATCCTCTCGGTTCCAACTGGACAGTTTGCGGTTTGGCTTATCACCGCTGGGGCGCTCGGCGCAATGCCGAAGTTGCACCCACTGAATCAGACTGGCGAATTCCACTGCACGACATGGGACGAAAATGCTGGACAAATCGGGGATAGAACTGTTTCAGTAACCGCGAAGAGTGGGCATCTCATTCATCGAGTAGGACGTAACTCGTATACGAGGGGGCTACCAGTAGTCCGACATCACCTTCCCCCACCCGACGAGAGGGCACGCCACAGAAATTTTTCGCGACAGGAAGCACAGCGAATTCGCAAGTTGATTCAGCCGATGATGCCGAAGACCGAAAATTGGTACATCTGGTGGACCCGCCAATGCTTGTCGCCGGTCGTCATCGTTGGAGACGGTGGCGATTATCTTCTCAACCAGAAGAATGAAATTCTGAAAAAGCAGCCAGATTGGTTTTGGGATACTTCAAGAACCCTATTGAGCCTCGAGATGAAGCGGGTTAAGGAGATTCATCGCCTCTTGGAGTTTCCGTTTGCGGTTATCACGCCACGCGCTGCTGATTACTCGCCGTGGGCGCGATCCGTCCGACCACGACTCGTGATTTACACATCGTGGAGCGCATTCACGCGAAGACGGCTTGACACCTTTGCCGGCTGCCCGGCAGTAGTTCTTGCAAACCGTCGGGTTGCAAGCTCGCTCAGGTGCCGATCAGAACTCTCAGAAGAGTTCAAGGTTGGCTCAAACTTGCTCAAGCCACTGACGGGCCTGCCCAAGGGCATCGCTATGCATGTGATTGACACACCAGTCGTCACACTCGCCGAAGATGCACTCGCTGAACGAGAGCAATCTGATGAGTGACCCGCGGAACCTGGAGACAGCGTCACAACGATTCAAGATTGCCGAGGAAGGCCGTATTGATTATCTCGGACTGGAGTGGCCGGGCTTGGAAACTTTTCTCGCGAACCTCGGTCACTACTGGCGAATGGCGGTGGGGAAAGAACGACAGTCGGACCTCCAGGCGGATCTGCGCCAGCTCTGGGATGCTGCGAACACGCTCTCTCGGGCTCCGATTCATCCGCGGCACCCTGCCATCGGGTTGTCAGATTGGCTCTTGAGCAAGCCGCATTTGGCGGATCCTGAACTTGAGCGGTCAAGAGAAGCCTGTGTTGACGCTGTCGTCTCTCTCCTGAACGAGAAACATCCAGCCACAGCGCTAGGCGACTTGCTTAAGTCGCTGCGGTTTCTCCGAGTTGACTCGAGTGTCGACATCGCCCTTGTGACCCCCAAGAAACACCACGCTGCCATTCGCGACTCTCTCGAAGTGAATGACCTTTCTTTCCGTCTTGTCTCCGCAAGTGACTTCAAGCGCGCCGGCATCTGGGATGTTGCTATCTATCTTGGACCGCAATACGCGTCGTTCTCGGGCACCCCGATAGCCCTTCGAAGAAGTGAGGTCGCATGGATGTATGACGCACCCGCTGCGCTGCAGACGATTCAAGTCATGTGGGCTGGTGAGCGATTTGACCTTGCCGACTACAAGGTATGGGATGCTATTGAACTTCAACTCGGTACCGAGATTGGGCCGACGCGATTCAGGACGGACATTTCTCGGTTTGTCCCATCGCTGTTAGTAAACCCATCTTCGCACGACATCAACGGAGTTGACAGCGTCGACTTTCACTTCGCTGATGGATATCGAGTTTCGTATTCGGCAGACTTTGGTCCGAAACCCCATGCGATAGCAACTGACGACTTTGATGTGGACATTCATTCCACGCTGGTCTCAAAGGTGGCTGAGAGCGAGGTGCTCTTGATGCGCCTGGACAGTACGGCCCGATCCTTTGTTCGAGCAGAAGCGCGACGAGCCATGGGCCACGCAGACTACGACCATGCAGTGAAGCTGAGGGATGAGTTCAAGTCGGCGATCGTCGCAGCTGCTCGGCAGAGTGAGGCCGAAACGCATCTTCTACGCGCGCACTTTGAAAATCCTCTCTACTACATGCGCATCTGCGAAGATCCCAATTACATCGGACCAGATTCGCAAGAGACTTACGTGAAACTATGCATGGCGCTTCGAGTTGAACCCGACGTTTCGGCATACCAGACATTCGTAAGACTTCGAATCTTCCACCGTCAAGCGGGAGTCAAGGCACGGGCGACAATGATTGAGCAATTGGTTACAAGCAGAACGTGGGAGGAGGCCATTCGTGATGACGGATACTGTCGAATCACGTTCACCGATGTCGGCGAGGTACTGATAGCAGCCGTACTGAAAGTATCCAAGTCCCGTGCAGCGCTGTCCGCCCTTGGTCGTGTGTTTCGGAATGGGGTACTCCTTGACTGAAGAAGCCCTCGTCCGAGTCGCTCGTTCGAAGCGTGGGGCTTCGTGTAAGCCGGACCCGTGGCGTTAAGGTCGTAGAAGGAGCCGGGCGTGACACTGAAGCGAGTCAAACGTCAGAACACGCGTTTGCGCTTTGAGCGTTGGACTGCGAACCCGACCTGCAAAGCCAACGTCGCAGCTGTGGTTCACAACGTGAGCATGACATCCGTTGCGCGCCATGAGAACCCTGCGATTCACGTTAAGGAACTGTCACAGCTCGCAAGAGAGCGAGGAATTGTCTTTGAGGAATCCATACTCCGTGATGGCGCCAAGCGACTCTTGGCAGAGTTGCGACATGTCGGTGCCATCCCGATGGAAGTGCGGGTCGAGTTTGTTGACTTTCGCATTAAGTCAACGGGCTCAAGCCCGCGTGACTTTGACGCGGCCCATGCCGCATCAATGAACTGGCTCCTTGATATCGCATCACGTGAGTCTGGCTTCTACCTCGTCGCGGGACTCGCAATCCGAATCCCTCGTGGGGTCATGCTGCCAGAGGCCTCGCTCATACTTGACGTTCTGTTGGTGGATGCCCGTGAGCCAAAGAGGCACCTCATTGTTGGCGAAGTGAAGTCGTACTCCGATCGGGGCGGCTACACGAAGGCTGCCAGTCTTGCAACTGCGCGTGCACAGGCCGGACTCTACGTACACGCCTTGAATTTGGTAGTAGAAGAGTTGGCGATTGTCGACGTGTGCGACGTAAGCAACCGTGGATTTCTGGTCCTCACCAAGCCGGGCCGCAACTTTCCGACGGTTCGGTGGAATGAGGACTTCCAATGGCAGGCAGAGCGAGCACGCCGGGGCTTTGAGTTGCTTGAGCAGTCTGCTCTGGACCTCAACGGAGACTTCGCCTTTGACGAGGATCTCCCCGACCAGCAACTGTTGGACCTCATTCTTCACGCAGAAACAGACTTTGGCGACGCTTGCATCGGGTTCTGCGAGCGCGCCCCCACTTGCCAACGACTCTCGCTCCTGGCCGACGATGGGGCCTTCCTCGGAGACGAGATGAAGAGATTTCTGAATGGTGTACCTCTGTCTCGTGCAGAGGAAATTTTAAATGGCAGTCGTCCCAAGTCCGGACTTGAACGTGATTTGGCCGACCGCATCAATGCGAGTTCTCCTCCGGCTCCATCGTCAGACAGCGAGAGCGCATGAAGCAACTCGTATCTGAAGACGTCGCCGATCGACTTAGGGCATGGGCCAATGGCAGGCCGATTCCGAGATTTCAAACGAAGTGTTTAGAGATTGCCAAAGACCCGTACGTCGTGGCACTGGTTCGAATGGGAGGCGAGGGTCGCCCTTGGGCAATCGCCTCTGGTCCTGCCGGCGGTTCTCCGACCGTTCGCTCCGTTGCTGATCCACGAGTTCAGCAGGCAGTCGCACCGATGGTTGAGTCCTTCGGCCAGGATCTTCTTCGTGTCTTTCCTACGGGGAAATCGTCAAAGGTCGACCAAAACGACCCCCAACTGTGGTTGCCCGATCCAAGCCATCTAGATCTCTTGCATCAGATGGCTTTTGCGTACGCCTACGAGCGCTGGCCGTTACCTGACATGCGTCGACTCAATCGCGCAGGGAAACTTTTCAATTCATTGTTTCTTCAGTCAACCCATCCGGCGCAGAATACCGTCATGACGGCGACCGAAGTGCTGCGGTCGCTGTACACCTTCCCGGCTACCCCTGCCCGACAGGGTCACCTGGGCTTTCTGATTGCGTGGTTGGTTGAACATGGTGATCGCACATTGCGTCAGTTATCCGCGAGCAGCGCGGAAGAGCGTGCGGTATCGACTTCCATAGATGGTGAGTTCGAGCGGCGTGTGTTGTATCGGTTGTTGGAGCGCTATGTGGCTTCGGGGCGTGAAGACACCGAGACTGCCGGCCAAATCATGGAGTTTGTTGAAGAGGAAGCACGCCGACGGTGGGATATAACGGTTGCTGCTCTACGAATCATCCGTCGGGATCATCGTCCGACGAATTCAGGCGTCGTGACGGTGAAGGAACGTGGTCGCCGATCCTGGAATCAGCTGTGGTGCGAACCCGCCGCTCGCGAGGACGCTGGTGAATCTCCACGCTGGCGGGGCCGAGAGACCGATCGAGGAGCAGTTGCAGCGGCACGTTACTACCTCAGAAACGAACTTGCTGAACGCCTCCGAGTTGAGGCGTTGGCTCATGGCGACAGTGAGATTGCACGCCTTGTTGTCCGGCAAGGTCGTGGTCTCGCTGGAAAAATCATCGCCATAGACACTCAAGACGGCGCTGTACGAATGCAGTACTCCGAACCAGAACACGTGGACATCCGCGAGGGAACGTCATACCAGTGTTTCGGCAATCGTGCGCTGACGCTGCAGGCTGAAGATTCTGACCCGTCCTCCAGACAGGTGGACCTAAGAGTTACCTCGGGAAGCATCTCGTTTCGGGCTCGCCAGCAGATACTGCTCCTGGAACACGCCCCAGAGTTCTTGACCGAGAACAAGATAAACAACATGGACAGCGGCAACACTGAACTTGATCGGCAACTGCGCAGCGCTGCGCAGGACATTGACGAGGTGCCCGACAACCAGGGGGACGACGAGTGAGCGTTGAAGAGATTGAGGCGTTCCGAGTGGGACGGTGGCAATCGTGCGTCGTAAAGGCGCCACCTGGCTCAGGAAAGACTCAACTACTCGTTGATGCGGCACCGAAATGGTCAGAATACGGAAGCTCCGTGCTGATAACGGCATTAACCAACGAGCAGGTGGACGACATCTGCGAACGCCTCGGCAAGTCGAACAAACAACTGTCCATCGTCAGATTTACGAGCAGCACCCACACGATTGGCCGTGACCTTCCGAAAAACGTTCGGGTTGTTCGATCACCCAAAGACCTCCCAAATTCCTACGACATCCTGGTCTCAACGTCGGCGAAACTCGCTATAGGTGGCTGTTTCCGCAAGTTTGACGTGATGTTTGTCGACGAGGCTTGGCAGATTGCCTTAAGAGATTTGTTGCCCCTGACGAGATTTGCCGACCGGTTGGTGATGATTGGCGATCCCGGGCAGATTCCCCCGGTGCAGAGTGTTTCTCACCTGCGCTGGGACACAGCTCCGTTTCGACCGGGCGAAGCGATGCCAGAGCCGTTCCTGCGTAACCTACGACTTCGCAGAAATACGAAAACCATCGAGCTTAAGACCTGCCGACGTCTGCCACATGACAGCGTGGCTTTGGTAAACCTCTTCTACGACTTTCCGTTCGCTGCCGAAGCCAAACCCAAAGAGCGGTTCCTTGCGACCGTCGCGTCAAAAGAGAACGATCCGCTTGATCGTGCACTTGTTTCATTGCGTGAGGCATCATCTGCAATCATCACGATTCCGTCCGATGAAGGAATGGGAATCGATACCGACGTTCATCTGGCGAATGTCATTGCGGCGGCGGCCGATCGAGTCATGAAGCAAACTCAGGCCGTGAGAACCTCGGAAGCGGATGGCAAGCGCGGGCGCGCAATCAAGGCGTCAGACATTGGGATAAGCGCAACACATCGTGCGATGAACGCCGCAATCAGGTCGGCACTGCCAAAGCGACTGATTGCGGAGGGCCTCACCGTAGACACGCCCGAACGATGGCAAGGCCAACAACGAGCCGTGATGCTCGTCGCACACCCGCTGTCGGGCATCGAGCATCCCAGCGGCTTCGACCTTGAAACGGGGCGACTCTGCGTGATGTCGTCACGTCATCAGGCTGCCCTTCTGGTGTTTGCACGTGACCATGTGAAGCTGACACTTGAAACACATATGCCCTCCGCCATTCAGAGTCCCGGTCTCCCCGACGCGATCGGCAACGGGCACGCAATTCACTCCAGGTTCTGGGAGTTCCACCAGAACGGGCGCATCTTCGGCTATCTATAAGCCCCTTCAGTCTCTGGAGTAGATGACTCGCGACAAGTCAACTCTTGTCATGTCAACGCCAGCAAAGTCGACGTCGATGAGTCGACATTGGTCAAGATTGGCGCCATCCAGGTTCGCATTCCTGAAACTCACACTCTCAAGGGTCGCGCCACGAAAGTCAGTATTGGTCAGGTTTGCATTGTCGAAACTGCACTGCTCCAACTCGCCGCTGAACGACGCACCCGACAAGTTTGAGTCGGCGAAGTCAGCGGCAAACATGCCTCCCGCGAAGACAGACTTGCTCAGATTTGCACTCCGGAAGTCCACGATGTAGAGACTCACGAGCAGTCGGGACTCGGAGATGTCAGCCTCTCTAAAGGTGCACTCCGAGAACCCACCGAAGCGAGACCAGCTGAAGCTGAAAAGGCCATCATCTGGGCCCGTCAAATCCTCGTACGCGAAGTAATCAAAGGGGTCTTCGCCGTCGTCACACTCAATGTCTGGGACTTCCGCCATTGGATCAGATTCAGTGAAACTGGAGTGCCAATCGTCGAACTCCGAATTCCTGAGCCTTGCCCCGTCAAAATTGCATGACTCAAAGGTCGTACCGAAAGCCCGGACTCCTCCCCAGTCGCACTGGCTGAGAATGACGCGAATGAATCTCATGTATTGGAGCCCAAGCCCGTGGCTGGTGCTGCCACTCCAATCGGTATCCGCAATCTTGCGACCTGCTTCAATCAGTGATCGGTCAAACACAGACACCACCTCGTGTCGAGAATCCGCAAGAAGGACTCTTTGCTCTACTTGGAACCCATATCGTAGTCTCGCGCACAGAAGTACTTCCGATGAACATCACCAGCCGCGAGCAGTTAGTACCTGGCGCAAACTTGCCTGAGGCTAACTTTGGCGGTCGCTTCTGGGGCGCGGTCGTGCTGACGGAGGCCAACCTACAGAGAGCGAACCTGCAGCGCGCACGTCTGGTCGGGGCACTCCTGTCTGACTCATGCCTGGATGGCGCAGACGCCGTGGATGCCGACTTCCGAGACGCAGATCTGACCGCATCAAGAATTCCAGGTTCCGACGATCACTCAACTTACTTCTCGGGGCCCAAGTACGTAGGGGTTGCAGAGTTGCAGCCTGCCTCAGTAAGAGGGCTGCGACTGAATCGAAGCAGTTTGGCAGACGCTCGCGTAAGCGGCGTTGATTTGAGCGCAATCAATCACGTTGACTGAACCTCGGTTACTGCTCGCGTTCGTATGTGCGAGCGAGACACCGCGGCGCAACCGGACACATGTTGCACATTTCTGACGTTACGTTCTCGGGTCGCGGTGGGATGACCGCGTCAATGTCCGAACCAACGACTGACCCGACTGGGATGACGACTGCGGGGTCAAAGGATGCCTGATATGCGCGATCGACAGCACTCGTGCCCCGTCTGTTGCCCTTGAGCGTATGAACCCATTGCCATCGGGGCGTCGGACCATTTGAGACGATTCTCCGCTTTTCCAAACTGCTACGGCGCTCGCCCGGAGTTAGATGGCGCCAGAGATCAGATGCCAGCTTCTGAATGGCGTCGTTCGCACGTTGTAGACGTCCACGAAGCTGCATCACGCCGATCATGTTGCCGTAAAGCATGGTCTGCATATGGGACGGAGTGAAGGACGCTGACGGGCCAAGTGCCCACTGCAGCACGAACCTGCGACTACACGCGATAGCCGAACTCGCGGCAATTCGGTCTAGTTGGGCGAGGGCCGCGGCAGCCCCTTGCATAGCGACCTGGCTGTTGACTGGCCTGGTGGGCAGTGGCGGTCGCTGGGCGTTTACGGGTATTCCCCGGTTGGCCGGCGACAGTTGGGCGCCACCAGTGAGGACCACCACGTTGTCGTTTCGTACGGCCGGACGTGTAATCAAGGTGAGCAACGATGACGGATTCTGAAGTTCATTACCCAGTCGCGAAATCCAACTCAATGTCAAAGTTCGCCCTGGCTGCAAGCCTTCGAGAGCGAGCCAAAACAGATACAGATCCCCCAACTGCGCGGTTTGCCCTCTCGTTCGTTGTATCTCGGCAGCAACCAGCCGATCGGGATGGTACTTGAGCGATCGTTCTGAGAACGGCCAGCCGTAAGGCTGTGCTTTGGCGGGAAACATCGTCTCACTCAGGTTTGCAATGTGCACATCCGAAGGAGACTTTTGCAAGCCCAAAGCGTCGATGAACCGAACGTTGATGACCTTGCTCTCTTCGGACCTTGCATCATCATCCTCAAATCCAAAGTCCATCTCGCGCCCGAGGATGAAGAAGATCACGTCCTTGACGCCTTCAGCATCCAAGTCTTGCCCAGCCGTAGCCCCAACGACAGCCAGTTTTTGCTGAACTACGCTGCGGTCTTCGTCGTTGAGGCTGGCCATAGCTCGTTCCAGGCTCTTAAGTACATAATCAAAGTAGCGGTCAAGTTTCCTCGGTCCGTCTGCGACAATCTCCCTAATGAGTTGTTCAGCAGCGCGAATCGCCGCGACAACGTTGTGCACTTCCACGTCGGTGAGATCACACCATGACGCAAGCCGTAGTTCGTTGGCGGCTGCTCCGGCCACTCGCTGGAGGTCTGTCTGACCACTAGACCTCGGTCCGAATGCGGCAACTTCTCCAATCACCAATCGTTGCAGTGCAACAGCCCTCTGCGACCAGTCGTCGACAAACCTCACGTCGTCAAAGAAAGGCAGTGCACGACGTAACGCGGAAAGATGCCGTGAAGGTTGCGCTTTCACATTGTCGGTATCGAGGAACCCGCTGGCCGCCATATCCACCAATCGGTCTCCATTGAGAATCAATTCCGGCACGCCTGCAGTATTGAACTCAACACACTCGTGCAATGCGAGTAGGAACTGCCCGACCGGAAGATTCGCGAGGTTTACCGAAGTCGCCGTTTGTCCTAACCCAACTCGGTCAATGACACGAGCCAAGTCGGCAG
>Ga0194116_10008785_pt1 | contig 10155 bp, 14 predicted proteins | sample TA2MahsurfametaG_4_FD_148617 | JGI IMG/M metagenome (GOLD analysis project Ga0194116, IMG submission 148617) | Freshwater microbial communities from Lake Tanganyika, Tanzania - TA2015008 Mahale S9 surface | ecosystem: Environmental > Aquatic > Freshwater > Lake | place: Tanzania: Lake... | reverse complement strand
TCTAAATTTTTTTTCTTTAATAGTTTTTTTATTATTTGATGATAAAAAAAATTTTTTGATAAATTTAAATTTTAATTTTAAAATATATTATTCAAATAAACTAAAAGATTTTAAATGAAATTTTAATAAAACAGAAGCTCATTAGATAAACATTTTTGAAAATAAAATTAACAAATACTTATAAAGTATAGATTAAATTAATTTGATTAAACCGTATCAATCAAATGTTATTGATTGTTTTTTTATAATAAATGCTCAGTTGAGCTTGTTTGAAGAAAATTAACCCAATAGTCATGGGATATTATTGATTTATAAAAAAAATATCTTATAAAGAAATAAATAAAGCAAAATATTCAATCACTATTGGAATAATTTTCCATCATGGATATCCTGCGAGTGGGGAAATATTTGAGAATTCTATATTTTTTTTTTCCAAAATTGTATGAATCAAATTTGATACATTTAATTTAAAAAATCTTATCAATGACTGTGAGATATTTAGGAATATAAACTAAATTAACATGGTTATCAAAAATTTAGAAATTAACTAATTCATAAATTTAATAGTATCAATAATAACACAATGAACATTCTTTTTAAATATAAATTTAATTTAATTAAATTCTTCAAATTACTTAAAAAAATATAAATTTAAAATATTTTTTCTTTTGAAATTTTAGTTGCCATTATATAATATTAATTATAATTAATTCTGATTCAAGTTTCATAAATTTCAAATTCTTAAAAAATTTACAATCAATAATTATGAATAAAATTAAAATTTTTAGTAATTTAATTCGTTAAATAAATTAAAACGACTTATGGAAGAAACAAATTTAGAACGTAATATCGATAAAAGGGAAAGAGAAAGTGAATTACAAACAAATTTAGATGTAAAAATGGATCCTCCTAAAGCAACAGGCACTTCATTTTTTAGAGAATCTTTTTTAAACAAATCTATTAAATTTTATTTAATTTTAAAACAATCTAAAATATTTTTTATTTTTACAGTACTAAATATCATAAATGTAACAAAATTTAATAATTATTTAAAATTTTAATTATTGTTAATTTATTATCTTCATTGCAACGGGTTATCTAAGAAACATATCTAAAGCAATTTAGGGAATTATTTATCATAAAATTGAATAGTATAGCGTCTCAAAGCCATTAATAGAGATTTATTCTTATCATATTTATTCTTTCTAAATTTATTCTTAAGTCCAATTAAAATTTTATTTGAACCAAGATTATATAATGTTAACTTATATTATTTTTTATTTTACATTTTTTAAATTATTTCAAAAAGTCAAATTTTTATGATTTTAAGATTAGTTAATTAAATTTCCTAGATGATAAAATAACCGATAAAAAAGAAACTCAATTAGCAATAAATATTGAAATCCCAAATACAGAAAATATAAAGGATGAACAAAAAATGGAATTGAATTGCTTAGTTGTTTTGATTTTCTATATTTTCGAGATTATTTTTTATCCAATTATCATTATGATTATAAGTTTAATTATTACAATATTTTATGGAATTATTATACTTATATTCGGATCGTTACTGGTAATTTTGATCCCATTTTCCCCATTTTTTTTAATTTGTTGTTGCTGTGGAGAAGCCACTGCTGCTTTTGGAAGTGTTCTTTGTGTCTCTGCTTCAATTTCAATTTTCATTGTAATTTTAGGAGTGATTTTAATATGTTTTTCCCCTATAGCTTGTTTATCGCATTTTTTCAGAACATATTATTTAATATTTACTGGGCAAGTAAGCCCTTATTATACTTTCAAAAAAAATTGGAAAACAATGACAAAGTTTATTGAAGATTATAAAGAATTGAATCGAATATACATTGATATTCTCAAGCAAAGAACAATGAAGATAGATAAGAATTAAATCATTTATATCAAAAAAACTAAATTACAATCAAAATATTATTAAATATTAAATAAATAAACAATTTAATTTGTTATTATAAAAAATTTTTATGAATTAAAAGTCTTTAAGATTTAAGTAATATAAAATTAAAAAATCACAATTAATAAAAACATGAATGACAATTTTCAGCAAGAAATTGAAAAAGTAAATCGTATAGAAAGACTATTAAAAGCTGACATAACCAGTAGAGAGGATCTTTCGAAAAAAAATGAATCTACAGCAATTGTAATTCTAAATACAATTAAATATAAATTGAATATTTATCATCATCAATAATTTATAATATTTTAATAAAAGTTTATTTACTTATATAAAAAAGATAGATTCAGGCATAAGAAGCCAATTGGATCAAATGAAGACAATTTTAGCAAATTTACTTAATCAAACAACAAAAACAAAAAATAGTTTGTCTTCAAAAGAAATAAATAGAAGACTCGAGATTATTCAAGAAAATGAACTCAATTTTAAAAAATACAGTAAACTCTTTGATAACGCAGTTTTGAAAAGTCTTGAGGTAAAAATAAAATATATAATAAAAACTTTATTTATTTAAAAATTTATTAATTAAAAATTTATTTTATATGATCTAGAAAAAGAATGCTGCCTCTAATTTTAATACTTTCGATAGCACAGCATTAGAAATTAATGAAAATTTAATGAATAGCAGTTTAACTAATAAAGATTTGTTAAAAATGCAAAAAGATAAAATAAAAGGTTTAATTTAAAAGATATATAAAAATATATATTAAATTGACATTAATCTTTTTTAAGATTTTAAAATATTACTTGAATTTTTTAAGTATTTGCGTAGAACAAGATGAGGCTTTGGAGGAATTTCATAAATTATTGAAACAAACAACAAGAGCAAATAGGGAGATAAATAATGAGTTAGAGCAGCATAATCCTATGTTAAAAAATATGGATTCTCAAATGGATAAAGTTAATGGGAAATTGAAGAAAACTCAGGGCAGATTGGATAGTTATATGGAAAAATCCTCAAATACGTGTTTAATGACAATAATATGTATTGAAATATTATTATTTTTATTATTAATTAGCGTCTTTTAAAAATTATTAACTTCAAAATGTTTTGAATTTGAATTTTAAATTAAGGTCTTTATAAATAATGATTCTTTAAATAATTGATATTCAAGCGTAAATTTTTCCTATAAAAAAATTTTATAAAAAATTCAAAATTAAGATAACATTTTATATATTTATTGATTTATAAATCAATAAAAAAACATTAAAAATTATTTTTTTTTTGTTTTATAATTTATTTGAGTTTGAAATCTTATTTCAAATTATTGTTGGATATCTTCAAAATTTTTTCTGAATATTTAATTATTAATATCGAATTTTATCATATTAAATAAAAATCAAGTCAAGTAAGCAAATTTAAGTACTTTAAACTAAAATTTAGTTATTTATAAATTTACAAAATTATCTCAACGAGTCAAATATTTATTTAAAAAATGAATTTGATTCTTATTTAAAGATATGGAATTTTTGAATTAAATTGATTCAATTTTTGTCTGTTTTATTTATATGAATTTCTCTTCAAAATTATTTTTACATTTCAAAAATTATTATTCAAATTCATTTAATTTTTAAATTTTATCTACAATTAATTTATAAAATTACATTTATTTTCCAATAACTAATTTTCATAAAGGCATTTTTCAAAATAATAATCTCTGCTTCTAATTTTCTTAGTTCGAAAAATTTTTATTATCCATTTAATAAAGTTTTGTATATGTGCCATTATTCTTGAAACAAACCCATAAAAATAGGTTACTTTTTTAAATCCCATTTCCATGCTGATATTATTCGGATATGAGTTTATATAATTGTCTTCTATTGGTTCCCAATAATTATTTACTCCATAATAAGCTCTTAAATCCATTTTTTAAAATAATTTTATTTTAAATTCGACAAAAATAAAACTTTTTAAAATGATAATTTTATATTATAATCTACATAAATATCAATGTAGTATATCTGATAATCCATAAAACATAAAGAATTTAAGAAAGTTTTTTTAATGATATAAATATTTTTCATAATTTCTTGAACTTATATATTTATAAATATTGTATCCTATTGGTTTGTACTAAATAAATCAACAGCAAATTGAATAAAATTAGCCATAAATTTGGAAAAAAGTATCTAATATATACTCGAGGAATATTCTGAAAAATTTTTTCTATATTTCAATTAATAATCAAAATTCTTTTCGTAAAGACCCTTATTATGATTTAATTTTGATGGGTTAGTATTTTTCAATTTTTTATCTTCAATATTGATCATCCTAAACAAACTCTCTGTGCTTTGTAAAATCTTAAAATTTTTATTTTGGAATGATTTTTATATACAAATAAAAAAATATTTTTTTCTTACTTTCGAATATGCATTATCAGAATCTCTTAAAATTTTTTCATAAACATCTAATAAGGATTTTTTTTCAGAAATTGTGTCTTAAATGAATATAAAGAATATTTAAGATTAAAAAATAATACCATTCACTGAATCAAGCTCATTTTTGCATTCATTTAATCTTTCAAGTAATTTCTCTTTATAGGCTTCATCATTTTCAATATTTCTTATTACTGAATTTTGTGAAACCCTGAGATTATTTATAGTTTTGCTGATTTCAAGCATATTTTCATTTAAAGATCCTCTGCTGTTTATGTTCATTAATTTTATTTTCTTTAATTAAAAATATATTTGTGTAAAGCATTAAAATATTTTTTGCTTTGATTTTATTTAAAACCAAATTAATTGATATATTTAATACTCTTTAGTATTTACGAAGAATTTTTATAATCAAATATCATATAAAGCTTACTTTAAAAAACCATAAGCTTTAGAAATTTTAAATATATTATTTTTAAAGTTATAAAATAATAGTAAATATGTTAAATAACCTTTATATATAGAGTTGAGAAATTAATAAATTGATTTACATAAAAATGAATTTCTTTTAGTAAATTTATATAATTTACTTGATATAAATAATTCAAAATTAATTATTACAACAATTCTTTCTTTTTGATTTATTTTTTGCTTTAGGTAATTCTAATTCAAACTTTTTATTACCTTTTTTCACACCGTCAACCTATATTTAATTTTTAAACATTTTATTTAATTATATACTTCTTCTTCGCTATAAAATTCCTTATTTTCTAATCTGCTATATACATGATTCGCTGCATTAAAAAATACTTCATTTAACCCATAGGAGGTTTTAGCACTGCATTCAAAAAAAAATATGTTTTCTTCCTCAGCGAATTGTTCGGCTTCAATAAAAGAAACTTGCCTCCTAAAATAATAAATTAATGAATTTAATTTTAACATAAAAAAGATTGTTTTAAATGAAACAATAAATTATAAATTTACTTGTCATTTAAATCGCATTTATTTCCCACTAGAACTAACACGGTGTTTTTAGGGGATAATTCTCTACAGTCTTCTAACCATGTTTTTACGTTATAAAAGCTTTCTCTATTAGAAATATCATAGACTAATAAGGCGCATGCGGAGTTTTTATAATAGCTTCTAGTAATGCTTTTGAACGCCTCTTGACCTGCCTCATTATTTAATTATATTCAAGATTTTTTATTTTTATTTAATTTTACTGTATCCCAAATTTGAATTTTGATATCTTTATCATGCATATTTATTGTTTTTGATAGAAACTCGACTCCTATTGTTACTTCATGTTGTCCTCTAAATCTTTTTTCTACATATTGAGTCAATAGATTTGATTTCCCAACATCTAAATTTCAACATTCTTATTCAAAAGTTCTTTTATTGGATTATAATTAAAAATTTATTTATTATAATTATTTATCATACAAGAATCACCAACTATAATAAATTTAAAAAGATAATCATAATCAGACATTTATAACCTTATTTTAGTATTTTTTAAAAATTTATAAGCTAATAAATTCTCATAATTTAAAATATTAACATTTTTCAATAATAATTATAAACAACTCATTGAAATATTTAGATTTGAAGATAAATTTACATTTTGGATTTTATCTAAGTTTCATCTATATTTCACTGATTGAGAAGGAGTTAAAAAGATAATTTTAAAAGAGAAATTATATTTTATAAAGTTTTTTAAATGTAATAGAAACAATTGAATTAGATTTAATTTAAATTAGTTCATAATTAGAGTAAATTCCATCAACATTTAAAATTTTTATTTTTCCTGCTTTATTAAATTTTTTCATATAAGAAAAATTTTTCAAAATTTCGCTGATTTGATTATGATCAAGAAGCTCAACTTTTTCTTCCGCAATGTCATCTATATTGGACAAATTAAATATTTCATCATTACTCTCACTCGAATTTTTTTCTTTATTTTGCTTTTCTTTTTTTTCTAACATTTCAATAATTTTCATGCTTTCTTGATATTCGTTATAATTCATTTTTAAAATTTCTGCTTGGCATATAAAATCTAATTGTTGAATATCAAATTCTTTTTTTGTATTTAAATCATCCAGTTCATCCTTAATATTTAAAATTAATTTTAATGACTCTTCAGTTTCTTTGTTTTTTTCGATTATAATGCTGAAATAAAAATGAGATATCAAAGTAATTTTAAAGTCTTGGTTTCTTTTTTGAATTTCATCTGAACTTGCAGCATATGAAAATGCTCCCATTTCGTTGTAATTGCGGTTTATAATCAGATCACATTTTATTGTTTCAATAGTTTCAAATTTTTCTTCGATCTCTTCAGTTAAGTTTTGATTATTATTATCTGATTTATCAACTACAATAGCATATTCATTACTGTTACTATCAATATTTATATTTATTTCTGATTTCCTTTCATTCGGATGCTTGATTTTATTTTTGTTTTGCATATCCTTAAATTGATTAAAAGGATTTTCTATAATAAAGTTTCAAATTTTTTACATTTAAAAATATTTTTCGGATAATGTATTAAAAAATCATTTTAAATTTTATTTGTTTTATCACAAGTTTCAAAATTTTTAGCAATTAAAAATTTTGATGTTTTAAAAGATTTATTAATTACCAATAATATGATCTTTTAAATGTTGATAATTTTTCATATTTTTAGCAACTTCTTTACTTGGATCATATCCAATAAACATGTAATTTTTTATATCAAACAAATTAACTAAAAATTTCATTTTTTTAAAGCTCTTATTATAACTTAGGTCAAATTTGATTATATCATCATCTTCTATTCTAAAATCTTTAATGTTATCTAATTTAGATGTTATGAAATTTGAAAAATTATCTTCACATAAATCAGAAAAATCAGCTTTTGAATTAATTATATTTTCCAAATAAGATTTGGCTAGACTGACCGCCTTTACTCGATTTAAAATTTGATCAAATGGAACAAAACAAGTTAAATTATTATCAATTATGATTGATTTTTTCTTGTTTAACTGTAATGGAAAATTATCTTTAAAAACATCAAAAAATTTTTCTGTGCTCGTTAGCTTATTTAACTTTTTTTTTTCTTCTTTTTTTTTATTTGAATAATCTAAATTCTCATTATTACATTTTTTTAATTCAGATTTTTTCGGGTTTTGCTTATCATGTAAATTTCTTAATTTTTGTTTTTCTTCTATGTTTATTTGATTGTTCTTAATTTTTTCTTTGCTATTTTTAGATCGAGTATTTTGACTGTTATTAAAAAAAATAGTTTTATAGAAATTTGTTGTAAATTTTTTATTCGATAATTGTGCTATTACAAATAGCATTCCTTCTTTTTTGAAAAAAGCATTATTTAAGCCGTAATTTAATATATTAAAGGAATTTTTCATTTTTCAAATTAAATTATTTTTTACTTTAAGTTTGATTTATCTGTTTATTTTAAATTAAAAGATTAAAGCTTTTATTGATATAAATTTATTGAAAAAAAAGTAATATTCAATAAAAAGAAATCTATTTGAGATGAAATAAATTGTTATTTTAAATGCTTGATAAATCCAAAAATTGAATATTTTAAAAAAGAAAATTGTTGAGCAATAAGTCATTTTTATGAATTTTACTAAAAAGAGAAAGAAGATAAATTATTATTATAATGTGAAACCTGGTAGAGTCACATATCGAAACTTCATTTTATAAAATAATTTATGATAGCTATTCTCAACAAATAGAAGCCAAGTCATTGATAAAATAAAATAAAAATTGTAAAATATTTTATTTTGATTAAACTATGGAAAAAGAATTAAAACAAGAAGCGAAAATTGACAAATCAAAGACAATTTATTCAAATTCATTACAAAATTACAGAGAGACTAAAACTTTTCATAATTATTTTGTAGAAGAAATTAAAATTTTAAAAGGTTTAAAAGCAAAATTTTATCAGATTTTGGCAGAGAATTATTGTAAAAAAGAAAGCGAAAATTTTATTGAATTCGGGGATTTATCTAATAAAAAAATTAAAGAATTTGTTAACCAAGCTGATTATGATGATAGTTTAAAGGTTTTAGAAAACTGTCATAAGAAATATAATGCATATATAAAACCTTTGGATGTTTTCATAGATAATCTCAAGAAAAATAAAATGCTAGAACCACACAAAAAAATGTATGACTGTACTAGTCCATGTACGGCCTATTATATAATTGGAACAATCGATGAAAATAAATTGTATCAATGTTACTCTGATTGCTTTAATAAATCAGTAGAATATTTTGATGAATATATTTTTACTATAAAAGAAATGGTTGAAGATGGATTAGATGATATTAAAAACAAAAGAATTTAGAATTAAAATTGCAGAAAGAGAAAAATTTAAGATAAAATATTTTCTTAAAAAATAAATGAATTGATTCATATCATAGATGAATAATATGAAGTTTTTCTTTTTCTTTTAAGCTATATTGAAATGATGATATTATAATTGATAATTGTAAAATGTGAATCGGTAATAAAACAAATAAATTTTCTTCTCATAAAATAATAATCAGGGAAATTTTGCAATAAAAAGTAAAAATAATTTTATTTAATTTAAAATTTATATTTATATTTATAAGACTAATGAATTGAATAAATGATCTATAAGATTAAAAAATATAGTTTAGAAAATAGAGAAAATTAAAATTTAATATATTTATTTATAATATGACTATTAATGTGTAAATTTATATTTTGAAAATTAAATTATAATTAGAATTTTTCATTTAAAGTTGTAATTATTGCTGCATAAGAAACGGAACTATCTCTGGAGTTCTTAACCTGCGAAGACTGAGCATATCGAATAAGCTCTGTATTCGTGTTTAAACCGGAATATTTTAATGCATTTAAATAGCATAAGATTGGATAGCATCCACATATAGTATTGTTTGTTTCATCGAGATAATTTCCGAATTTGTCTGCATCTTGATTTTCAATATGTTCTATCCCAGTTTTATCTAGATCTTCAATATATTTGTATGCTTCCTTTATATTTCCTTCTAAAGGCTGATAATCAAAATGACTACCCCAATGACAAAAATCAGAGCTTATTATGAATAATGTTTTTTCGTCTTTTAAATAATCTGCCAAAATTTTCCCATAGTATTCTTGTATATTTTTATCAATGTGTCCCACCATAATTGGAATTAATTTAAAATCATTTTCGCCAAAAATTTTTTTAATAAATGGCAAATGCATTTCAAGAGAATGTTCATTCTCTTCTTCAGATTTTTTTAAAGAAATAAAATTTTTATTTTTTTTTAATTGTTCAATAATTTCACTGTCAATTTCTATATTACCCAATGGAGTTTCGTAAATGTCTGCATAGGGTAAGCCACAGGAGTTTATATAAATATGATGAGAAGGGCCAAGCAAGAAAACCCGATTGTAATTCGTGGGGTTAATATTAATATAAGCGAATGCTGCAGTAGGACCTGAATATTCAAAACCTGCATGAGGACCAATTAATCCTTTTAAAAATTTCCCTGAAAAATCAATAGTATTGGCTTTTGTTAAATAGCTTCTTAATGTGTTGTCCAGCTTTTCTTTACTTTTTTCATACCAGCTTCCGGAATGTGATGCTTTTCGAATTTTTTTTATGTTATCCATTTTTGATTTTACTAGTTTTATATTTTATATATTTGATTCGATGGAATAATTAAAAATTATATATGTTTTTTATAATATAAGCATTTGTAAAATTTCAAAGAATTAAGTTCAAATAAAAAATTTATTTTATATGAGACTTCAATTGA
>Ga0194116_10008784_pt1 | contig 10156 bp, 9 predicted proteins | sample TA2MahsurfametaG_4_FD_148617 | JGI IMG/M metagenome (GOLD analysis project Ga0194116, IMG submission 148617) | Freshwater microbial communities from Lake Tanganyika, Tanzania - TA2015008 Mahale S9 surface | ecosystem: Environmental > Aquatic > Freshwater > Lake | place: Tanzania: Lake Tanganyika... | reverse complement strand
CGCCCCGGGATTCGGGTTTTAACTGAGTACGTTCGGTTTCAGTTCGCCCGAACTAGCCTGAGAAACCGGTCGGTTCGGTTCTCCGGGCGAGTTTCGCTCTGGGTTCGGCTCCGCCCCCGCGCCTTTAAGAGGCGGAGCGAAAGTACCCCACCCTTAGCGGGGCAGCGTAAAGGGTTAGCGCCAGTTACGCGTTTGGACGATTCTGGTTACGGGCAATTTGAGAGATATGGAACCTCGGTTAACGTTCTCCTGTGGTTCATTACTTGCCGCCAATTGCGCATGAGAAGTGGTACGAATCCGAACTTCGAATACGCGAAATTGTCGATCGTCTCGACGACAGTTGGGTTTGTTTCCACCACATTCGCTTCCTTAAGCCTCCAAGAGAGGATTGGGGAGGCAGGCTCTTCGGGGAAATTGACTTTCTGCTTGGTCACCTGGACCATGGATTCTTCGGAATTGAAGCGAAGGGCGGGCGTTATAATTGGGACCAGGGTTCACTGCGCAAAATCGGTGGTGATGAAATTAGGCCGGATCCCATCCGTCAAGCGCAGGAAGCTCGCACTTTCTTCCTAGATAGGGCCAAGAAGAAGGAGGAGACTGGGTTCATACCCTGGAACGTATTCGCGGCATTTCCGGACATGCCACCCACAAGACCTTTCGGGCCAACTGGATTTGAAGACGCAATCTTTTGGAACACGGATGTCCAAGATCTGCAGGTATTCAAAGACAAATTACTGATGGGGAGCTTCAATTGGCGGGGTCTGCCAGCCAGTCGCCAAAAAATATTTCACTCAATGCAGCGATTGATTATGAGTGAACGCAACGTTCCCCCACTCCGGGTGCGGGTCAGTGAGACCGAAAAAGACATCGAGTCTGCAACATCGAAAATGCTCAGTCTCAATGACGAGCAGATGGAAGTGGTGAGAGAAGTAGGGCGCCATCTCCTAACCGTCACTAGTGGTCGTGCGGGGACTGGGAAGACGATGCTGGCTGTTCAACGGGCCATTCAATTGGGCATTGCTGGCTATCGAGTCCTCTTCTTCACTCCGAATGTGTACTTGTCAACGCAATTGCGAGAGGTATTCAGACAATCCGACCTCCTTTCAGGGGACAGTAAGCCAGAAGGGGAAGGATTCGGATCCGTCCACGTCATGAGCCTTGACGCCGTTACTCGAACTCCAGCCGAAATGGAAAAGTCGGCTCGTGAATTTTCGGACGAACTTCTCAGCTCTGAGACACGTTTCGACGCGCTGGTCATTGATGAGTACCAAGATGTGAGCACCGATCTATTCAATTCATTGATGCTTGTGATTGATAGCGAGACTGTGGATGTTCACGTACACGCATTCGGTGATAGAGCCCAGGCAACGGGAATCAGGGATCCTTGGCTGCCGTCGTCTGAGTTCAATGTAATGGGCCTGAGTCGACAGTGTCGCTGTTCGAGGCAAATCCAGTTCTTTGTTGACCATGTTTCGGGTCAGGCTCATCGACCCAACGACATCCATGGACCTGAAGTCGACTTCATTCCGCTCACAATTGGACCCGAACAAATCATTCGCAGACTGCTCGACTATCGAGATCACCAAGGAATGAACCTGACCGACATCACTCCAATTGTCTGTGTGCCCGGGATGTCGGAGCGAGAAATCGAGATCACTACAGAAATAGCTCTTATGGCTGCACGGAAGAAGTTTGCAGGTGCAATGACTGCAGCAAAGACCGCGGATCAGTTCAAGGGATGCGAATCCGCCGCCGTTGTTCTTTATGTGGAAGGGGACGACCTCACCGATGAATTGAAGCGTTATCTCTATATGACAATGAGTCGAGCACGAGCACATCTCGCTGTCATTGCACAGCCGACTGTTCTCGAATTCCTCAAGTCAGCCATCAATCGTTGAATGAGGAGATGCCTCAGATCTCAATAATCCCGCTCTGAAATTCGGGAATGTCAAACGTCTTGTCGCCAAAACGTGAGACGGTATCCACCCCGCCGGCCCTGAGACGTTCAATCCTCTTCTTGTTTCCTCTGGCAAGTTCAAGCTTCTTCGTATCTTGGACCATTGAGTAGTACACAATCACTGAGTCAAGAAGATCTGAGGCCTCTCTGAAATTCTTCTTGTCGTGCGACGAGATGAGTGCGTGTGCGAGGTTTGCTGCTTGTTGGGCTATTGGTCGATCCAATCCGGACTTCTCTGCGTATCGGAGCGCGGTTCGTGAGGAGCGAATTGCGCGATCGTGTTCACCATTGGCTGCTAAGAATGAGGCAACGTACATGTGCGCCGATGCTGCCTGCGCGTACCAGTCAGGCATGTCCCATGACATGTTGAGATGCTCTGGTGAGAATGGTGGGACTGGCAAGTTCGATCCCGCGGGAACTTTCCAGACCATTGATGTGCCCGGCGGGCCGGAGATGCGATATTGATATGGAATACAGCGTGTGTCGTTGCCTTCAACTGAGGAAATAGCCGAGTCGAATCGGCCGGCCGCATCGATTGCGGTGGCAATTGCTTCAGTCATCTCTGTCACACTCTCGTCTGGGCTCGAGTTCTCGAGATTTTTCAGATGCCGCCACTTTGCAATCGTGATCTCCTTGAGACTCGATGCTGACTTCAGGCCTCGGTGCATCTCTTCCGGCGACATCGATGTAGAATTCGCCGGACCCTCAGCCCAATTGATGCCCGCATCATTGAGGACTTCGTCAAAGTTAAGAAGGTCTCTACGCCACTTCTTGTTCTCCGGGATGATCATCCAAAACGCGTTGTCCTTCATTGCTTCCATAGCTGACGTGATTTCGGACCACTTGAATTGACCGGCCCACCGGAGAGCATGTACTGCGGGTGCCAATTCGAACGAGGTCATCGAGAGCGCAATCAGCATTGCTTGAGCTGAGATATCTGGATCCGCATAGGCGAGGGCGCAGACCAACTCCGTAGCCGAGGGCTGGTTCATCTCTTCTTGCGCGGACCAATTCGAATCAATTAGCTGTCCGAGGATCAAAGCTCCCCACGGGACACCGAGTTGGCAGACACGAGCAACTGCATGAAGGTCAAGGTCATAGAAGCGGTGGAGGATGCCGAAGAGAATGTGGGGCGGGACATCGCGGTCTGCGAACAGATTGGCGAGTTTGGCGAACCACTTGAGTTCGGGCTCGCCGGAAAGTTCACGGATATGCGCCTCATCATCACTCACAAGTCGGTCAACGTCATTTAGCGCTGGTCTCGCGGGACCGGCGTTTGTCCGCTTATGAGCCTTCGCGGCCTGTCTCGCCTGTCGGCGTCTCTCACTTCGCGCTTCTCCCATAAAGTACCCGCCTCATTTGGTCAAACGGAAGGGTACTCCAGTGGCGACAACGCAATGTCAATCCAGGAAGTTCAAGAAGACTCTGAGTCTGTATGGGCGAGTACGAATCTGCCGAACATTGAGGTCCTTGGCCGGTACGTCATGGAAAGGGCAGAGATGGTCGGACAAGTACAAGTGAAATTGGGGTGAGCTCTCGGACGTCTCCCTTTCAGGGAGTTGACCACGCCGGGTCTCTTTCAGGGAGGCGAAGATTGCGAAAGAAAACAAACAAGACAGCTGAATCCTTCACGATGAGTTGTTTGAGGCCAGTTCAAGTGCAACGCATTGCTGCAATCGTGAGGGCCTCGACCTAGAACAACGTCGGCTGCGACTCGTCAAACATTGTTTCCAATAAGTCTCGGTCGTACTGAGTCTGGCCAGGAACAGCTTCACTCGGTCGAAGCGCATTTCCAAGTGCGATGAATCCACCGCCCAGGCGCTTACGGCAAATCTCAACATTCTCAAGTACGAGGTCCACTCCGTAAAGATCTCTGAGCGCATCCTCTTCGTTCATCCCCCAGATCAACATCTTTGCCAGTTTCACGGCATATAGAAATTGTCCGTCTCCACAAGCGGGGTCAAGAACAAGGCGACCGGGAGAGAGAGCCTCTTTGGGAAGTGTGGAAAGAAGACGCCCTACGAGTTCAGACGGGGTAAAGACTTCCGCAGTTAATCGAACTCTCTCGGTGGCTCGTTCGACATGATGTTTGAGTCGCGATCGCTCTGTCTCTCGGACAATTTCAGTCCAAGGCTGCTTCGACATGTTGTCGCTCCTTCTCGGACAATTGGAAATAGTCGTAGAGTTTCACGTCAGAAATCGTTCCCTCTACGGGAACTCTTGGGAGAGAACGAAATACTCGTTCATTTCCAAAACCAGACCATTTTGCTGTCGTGAAAATATACTGAAACAGTTTTGAGTTGAGAATTTTCTCAAGTCGTTGTCCCTCGCGCTTGGATGCCACTCGTATGAAGTAGGCCATGTCGGTTCCTCCAAGCTTGCCTTCGTCAAAGAAAGGTTTGGTATAGCCGCTTCTGCTCCACATCACCTTGAGCATCGGTGCGAATTCCTGCTGCACCGAGGACCACCAAATCTGGCGATTTGTATGGAGCACTGGATACTTATGGTCTGGTGTTTCAGCCTTGCTCAGATCAGTTGCAGTCTTGAGTCGGATGTTATGGCAGGTGACGTAGTCCCATTCCACAGGAAGACGTTCACGCTGAGCAAAGATGACTTTGCGGTGAATGTCGATTGCTTCCTGATCAATTCTGTTTGGGAGATAGAGAAGTGTTGACTCAAGCTCAATTACTGACTCGATTCCACAATCGGCAATAACGGTCTCAAATCCAGCTTGTCTAGCGGTGTTCTCGATCACGTAATCAGCAAAGGATGAGCCGACTCCCGGGAAAAAGACACCTGAATCGAAGTTGATTCGAAGCGTTCGGTTCTTCTTCATCAGCTCGAGCACGTCACTGTTGGGACTCCGAAAGCTGCTTGGCGAAACTTGTGCCAGAAGTCCACCTGGTCTTAGCCACTTTTCGAATGACCGCTTAGTGAATTCGATCCACAACTTATGCGGAGTCTTTCCTCGGCGGCCTGAATCCTGGAATGGAGGATTCGTTACGACTACGTCAAACTTCATGCCTCAATGAAGATACCTGTCGACTCGAGGTCTACGTATGTGTTGACCGAAGTTGCGAGCTCCTTCGACTTTTTGGGACGACGTTGTCCCGAGGCGAGCTTCATGCCCTCCTTCGCGTGATGTCGCAGTCCTTCGTATGTCTCGGATATCCAAGCTCCATTCTTGTTGATAGTGAATGGTACGTGTATCGACAACAGGGGCTGGTCTGAAGATGTGAATTCAAAAGCTATGCCTTGGCCGCGGATGCCAAATCCGAATTCGGCGGTAGATCTGACACCCTCAATCAAATTGCGAAACTGCGGGACGGTGATTGAGTCGGTGTAGCGAGCTGGATCAAAGAGAAGTTGTTCCTCTTTCCCAGAGAATCCAATTCGATCAACAATCTGTTTGCGAACGTTCTCGAGAGGAATGTTCATCAACAAATCGAAAACGATTTTCGCTCCCGTTGCACCCACACGCTTTCTTTCTGTGTCAAACCTCTGCTCATCGAGATACTCAAATTCAGATGAATAAACAAATTTCTGCTTTATTTCATCATTGAGGAGATCTAACTCATTGAGATAAACGGTTGCCCATTCCTTGCCGAGCCGCCGTAGTGCTCGTTCCCTGTCACTTCTATTGGATCCGCGAAATTGTGAGTTGTCACCAGGTTGGTAGTACATGCCCACTCCGGGAGCGGGGACCAGGAGAAAGCTCAGGGCGAAGGAGTTAAATGTTCCAGCTGAAACTTGTGGGCGGGAAATTGAGTTTCTGTAGTTCTTCAGCGATACAGATCTTGTCTTCGAATTGTCGATAGTGATCGCAAAATCTCCTTTCATGGAGTTATTGCGCGACTCTCGTTCTGTGCATACAAATGAAAGACGTCGAGCTTTGGTCTGTGATGCGAGCCGGTCCACAAATGTGGCTATGTGTCTTTCGATGTTGGCGACATATTGGGGGTAAGCGTCAAAGTCGGAATTCTTTAGGCCTCTTTCGAGAACATACTCGTCGAATTCCAGTCTTCGTTCGCGCGAAGACTGTGCTGTAGAGAGACCCAGTTGCTCCGCGCGCTCCTGCATGTGGGCAACTGCGAGAAGTTCGCAAGCGTCCTGAATGTAGTGCTCAATTTGCTTCATGTGGATGCCCCCCAAATTGAAAATTGCAGAAGTTGAGTTAACCAACAGGGTGTATCGAAATAATGGGAAATCAAACTTCATCTCTCGCGTTAGTGAGATTCATTGAGTGGCTCTACCAGTCACGACTGCCCATTGGTGGACTTCATGCCAGTCCCAGATCAAAGCGGTCTTGAGAGTTGCTACTGGCTCCGGGAAGTCCCGATGCCTACGTCGCCACTCGTGGATGACCTGAGGCCGGGCCACTCCCAGACGATGGGCAATCTCGTGCGCTCCGACTAGGTCGTCCACGTCTACCTTGCGCCCCACAACCCAATCCTAGGAAATCCGTGTCCGCGGGTTGTGTACGACCGTACGCAGGCCTACTATGTGAGTACGAAGATACACACCTAGGAGATTGAAATGGCAGGGAAGCTTGAAGGATTGGTGGTTCCGGTGATGGAGCCGCTGGGGTACAGGCACGGCTGGGCGGGGGAGGTGAACCGCCGTATCGCCGACGCTGCCCATGGGGCACCAGGAGTGCTCGAGTTGACGTCCGCCGATGTGCACAGGGTGCTGACATGCCCTGGGTGGTGGGAAGCAACCCGGTCGACCGAGCCCATTCCGCCCAACATCATTGACCTTCACCGCGGCCTGATCGTGGACATCGCCAAGGCATATCTAGAAGAAAACGCGGTCTGGAGCACGCCCACCCCGATCAAGTTCGTGAGGGAGTACCTCTCCAATGAGGCGAACTTTGACCCACTGACAGCAACTTGGCTGTTCCTGCAGGACGAACTGGCACGCACAGAACTGGCCAACGGGTTGGTAGCCCGCATCTCACTGATGGTGGCGTCGTGGCCCCAGATCATGGATGCGAGCCAAGTGTCTCTCGGGCCGGTAGTCGAGAGTCTGTCGGTCGGTGGGGTGCTCCTGCGCGGACAGTACGTGGACGCTGTCTACGGCGACAGCCGACTGGGGGTTGAGGTGTCGTGGCCGGGTGCGGTGCTAGTGCGTTTCGTCGCCGAGCGAGCAACACCGGCTCATCTGGAGCAGATGTCAATGACAGCACTTGTCCATGCGCTCGCAACGGGTTGCCCACCGCAACGTCTTGTGGTCTACAGCCTCTCGACAGGTGATGGCATCGGCATGGATGTGGAACGTGAATGGCTCGAGTTGACCATCGGTGGTGTCCTCGCATCTCTTGACGACATCACAGACATCGACGCGCATGGCGTCAAGGAGTTGAACCCAGGCGAGCATTGCACGCACTGTCCGTGGAAAGACGACTGCAACATAAGTGAGGCCGATGAATTCCTCTTCTGATGTTGTTGATCGTGGAACAACACTTGACATCGTCGTGTGTGGACATGCTCTAGTGCTCCACACTGTCAAGTGCTGTCGCACGAAAAAGATCCAATACTTCCCCTGGAGAGCACACCTCTCGTTGCATAATCGGTTTGATGTGCACACGCGGACCACGACACAGAGAGCAGTTCGACTTATTCGGCTGTTGCCAGTGCGTGTTTTGCCGTGCCATGACGGTGGTGGATCGCGTGACTGACGAACGTTTTCCCACCCTCATCGAAGTCTTCTTCGCCCACATCATCGAGTACATCGCGAACTCGAAGGAAGGCGAGCGATCTACACGCCGCGAAGCGATTCGACATATCAAGCGATTCATGAAGTGGTGCAAACAGAACGGCATCACCGACATCACGATGGTGAAGCAAGACGAGATCGAATCATTTGTGCACTGGCCCGTGATGATGGGCGGACGTGCACGACGACCGGGGTGGTCGACAATGCGCAACCGACTCGGCTACCTGCGTCGTGCATACAGGGCAGCGCGGGAAATCGGCTACGAAATCATTGACCCGACCATTGATGTCGTGGTGGTCATGGACCGCACAACGGAGGCCAACCTCTGCACAGATGACGACATCGAACATCTCCGTGAGGGAGCACCGTTGCAGTTGTTCGATGTGTCTTGGTCGAGCGTCGAGGTGCTGGCCGAAGCCGGCGGTACGAACGGCGAGATTCGCACTGTCCGTGTCGCCGACGTTGACCTTGAGGAGGGAGTGGTGAGGTTCAGCGGAAATGCCCGAGTTGACGAACGGATCAACCCACTGACTGAGTGGGGCATCATCGTGCTCCGTGAACGAATGGCCGATCTTGATCCTGACGACTTTGTGGTGACTAATGGTGATGGCCGGCAGTGCTCTGAGGCGAGCATCAGCCAGATGTTCAAGCACATCGCCAACTACGCAAACCTTGGTAGCCGCGGCTTCAACATCAATTCCGTGCGTGGGTGGCGCGCTCGGATGATCTACAACGAGACGGGCCGTATTCAAGATGCTGCTCTCTTTTTGGGGAACCGTTCCCTTGATTCGACAGCGCTGCTGATCGGGCTGGAGTGGCGCGAGACACTATGACGTGGAACCCCGATGTCATCTCCAGTAGGAAGCTGCGTAGGGCGCGCGACCGACGTGTTGACCTGCATGACAACCTGCGTCAGGTTGTGAGGCGACGCTGGTTCGCGCGCCTCGTTGCCATCATCGACGAGGCACATCCCGAATCTGAAATGGGACGACCCCGTCGACATGCGCCCCAGACCGTGGCGTTCATGTACGTGCTGTCGCTCGCCATGGGCTCGCAGAAAGAAGCCGAGCTGTATCTGGCGACCGGTAACAACTGGAATGCGTACAGGCGCGCACTCTTGGCGCAGTTTCCGGACGAGCCGTTGCTGCGAGCCGGCGCCCCTGTTCCTAGTCGGTCAGTGATCCGTCACATTAAGAAACGACTTGGCAGTGCAGAAGGCACGAAGATTGAATCCATCATGAAGGCGGAAGCACTTGTCTACGCGGCAGAAATGCACATCGGCGTCAATGACGGCACGATGCTGATGCCGAGTGAGAATGCGGGAATGTTCGGTGATGGCGTGGTCATCAGGCCGATGACTAAGTACACGCGCGGCGACATGGGCTTGAACGAACGCACGGGGGAGTTACAACAACGTCGGTTCGACCCCGATGCCGCTTTCTATATAGACGGCACTGGGAAGCGGGTGTACGGCAACGAGTTTGTGCAGATGTCAGCCCGAACCGGAGCTGCAAACGAGGTCATCACTTTCGCAATCCACCCGCTACGAAAGGGAGGAACTGACACCGAAGCCAGCCTTGCGCTCAGGATGGCCAAAGATGTGAAGGCAGCACTTCCGGGCATGGCAATGATCCATTACGACAAGGCGCTTCGTGGCCGAGCCGTGGAAGAACTGTGGGACATGCAGTTGATGCCGATGATCGGTGTCTACGACAAGACAGGCCTGACGACAGAAGAAGTGCCGCTAGGGGCAAAGACAATCAACGGCGTGAAGACACACCTCTTCGCCTACCACGGCGGTGTGTGCATCAAAGCCCTCGATGGGTCTTTCATCCCACTGACCGCAACAAAGCTCATCTATCAACCAAACGCTCGCGATTCGTACCGTGTGTACTGCGACTATGTGGTGCCCGACGGCGCGAACTGCGACACCCGCCTGTGGGGCGGCAAGGTGTCCCAGCGGATGAACTCACCCGAGAAGGCCGGTTATGTCTACGGCGAATACGTCCGCGCCCACGCACCTGGCTCTCCGGAGTGGAAGTTGCTGTATGGCCACCGGAGCCTTGCCGAGTCGGTGAACTCGTGGATGAAGAACAAACTCTCCCGGGGTGAACGCGCGCGCTCCCTCAACCAGACGCACCAGTGGATCGACCTGATGATCATGCTGATGCTGCGCAATGACCAGTCGTTGACCCTCTATCGGCGCCGCACAGAGCTGGCGCGCACTTCGTCGCCACCGGCGGCCTAGCCAAACTCGCTCCGTGACGACGAGAGCCGAGGTTTCATCACGCCCCCGCACGGGTTTCGACTTCGGTTAAATCAAACGGAAGTCCGCTAGATCTAACCGAGCCCGTACGGTTCCAGTTCTCCCGAACTAGCCTGAAAGCCACGTTGGTTCGGTGCTCCGGGCGAGTTTCGCTCCGGGTTCGGCTCCGCCCCCGCGCCTTTAGCTCAGTTGGTAGAGCAGCGGACTTTTAATCCGTG
>Ga0194116_10008783_pt1 | contig 10156 bp, 14 predicted proteins | sample TA2MahsurfametaG_4_FD_148617 | JGI IMG/M metagenome (GOLD analysis project Ga0194116, IMG submission 148617) | Freshwater microbial communities from Lake Tanganyika, Tanzania - TA2015008 Mahale S9 surface | ecosystem: Environmental > Aquatic > Freshwater > Lake | place: Tanzania: Lake... | reverse complement strand
CCCCAATCCCCAATCCCCAATCCCCAATCCCCAATCCCCAATCCCCAAATAAAATCATTAAAATAAAGTTTTATAATAAGATAAAAAAGTCAAAAATTAATTTTATATAAAAAATTTCTATTTAAAATTTTTGAAATTATTATTTTTAATATCATTATTTTTTTATGATTCAGATAAAGTTAATCTTTTAAATAAATTTTTTTTTATATATTTTATTTTAGTTATTAAATATGGTTAAAAATTAGTATTTTTTTGAATTTTTAATATTAAATTTAAATTATTAATATTCAAAAAGTTGAATAAAAATAAAAATCATCATTTTCCACAATTATCAATAAATCTTTTTATTCAAAAACTAGGGAATTCTATTTTCTCCATCGTTTAATTCTTTTTTAATTTTTAATTTATTTTTAAATTTTTCTTCAATTATTCGTTCTTCTGTTTCACAATCAGATTTTTGAATTTTCAAAATATTATTTTTATTAATCTTTAATAAGTTTTTAGAATTTTTTTCGAATTTACTTTTATAATTTAAATCAGAAATTTGATTTTCATCTTCATCGTTAAATTCTATAACATTATCATTTGGAAAATTACAATTATTTCCAAAAGTTAAAATTTTCATTGACATTACTTTATTACTTGGAGAATCAGGATTATAATTTGTATTAAAATTAACACCACTCATCATTTCCTGCTTATTTTTTAAGAAATTGATATTTGAATGTAAAGTTTTTTTAGAATTTTGCTTTATATCGAGTACCTCTATTTTTTTCTCCAATATTTTTTCTGAACCAATTAATCCATCTAAATTATAATAATAAAAACAAATTATACTAATAGAATTGGCTTTAATCCTAAAGGTTTAAGTTTTATTCTTCCTTTTGGATTAATTATTATATTACTGATTATATCATTTTCATATTTCATTTTAAATTAAATACTTATCAATAACAAGCAATAAATTTAATTTAATTTTTATTATTTATTTTTAACAAGTTTATAGGTTTTTTCTAAACCGAGCCGCATTTCTTTTACTTTTAAGAATAATTCCTCTAATTTAGGGATCTCTTCTGATATAACATTCAATTTGGAGATCATTTCGTAATATCCACTTAAATTTTGATTGATCTCCTCTGTATAATCGATAATAATAGATTCGAAGGTTTTGAAATGATTATTTGTATTGTTTGCAATCTTTAAAATTTATTTTCATAAATTTTTTTTTTAAATAATTAAAAAGGCAAAAATAATACTTACATTTTCATATAAAATTTGATATTTCTTTAGATGGTCTAAAAATTCTAATTTTATTAAGTGTAAATATTTTTCGATTGTAATTAACATTTGCATATTCTTCTCTTTGAGATGTAAATTTTCATCTTCATTCATTATTTAATTTTACGAATTATAAATTTTCATTATTTTTAAAATATTTTATAGATTCTCACATCAAGAAATATTATAAATTGTTTGTATTGACGACTAATCACAAATTATTCTCAATTAATTTGAGAGTATATTAAATAGTTTTAAATATTATAGATAAAGCAACGATATAATTTATATAAATTATTTTAAAATTAAAATCATATAAAAATATAAAAATAAATGAACTCTGAAAACAAAACAATTACAAACACAAAAACTCCATTAAATTATCAAAATGGGGTAATAGATATATTCAAACTTCTCAAAGTTTATGATTTAGATTTAAATAAAGTGAAAAAAAAAGGTGAGGTTAACTCAGAATTGGTAATTTCAACTTAATCTTATATTTTAAAATTCTTATATTTTATTTTCAATAATAATTTAAAAATCATAATTAGGATTCTCTATTAGGAAAAAATATAGTAAAAATAACCGGAACATTATCTGCTTCAAATTTTTTAGAAATTCCAAATAATGAAAATTCGAAAACATTTAATTTTAGTGGAAAATTTTATTATATTTATGTGAAGGTTCAAAAAGATTTAAAATTTTCACTTCAAATGAATTTCAAAATAAATAAAGACACTGTGAGATTTACTTTTAAATTTCCGTTAAATGAGATAAGGGTATAATTAATTTAATTTAAATCAAAATGTTCTTGGTTTGTAGATTAATTTTAGTAAAAAATTATTAACATTGTTAAATAAATTAATAAAAATTATAGCTTACAAAAAGTAACTGTTATAATATTGAAATCCCATTAAATCTTGATAATAATTGGACAATAATAAAATTCGATCCAATAAATTTTATAAAAAATCATCTTGAAAAAGACCTAACTTCGATTGGAGTACTTTGTATTGAAAACTGCATTTTAAAATCTTTATGTTTTTGGTCAGTAATAAGTATTAGAGGGGTTTTTATTTCGAATAATTCATTTAATTTAGCCAATCTTCCAAAAGAAATGATAACTAAAATTAATGATAATAATACTCAAAATCAACTTAATTTCATTGATATGATAATGAGAAAATTTGAGGAAAGTCAAGATAAATTGGAAGAAAATGATATAAAAAAGAACAAAGTAAAAAAAGATTTATCAGTTGAAGAAATCATAGACATTCAATCATTAAATGAAATTGAAAAAAAAAATAAAGAATTGAAAGATGAATCAGTAAGACGATCAAGAGAAAATTTTAAAATTACTAGAAAAAGCAATGAGAATAATTCAAAAATAAAAATTAATGAAAAAGTAGATTATGATTTTAAAGAAGTTCACAACGAAATATTAAAAAAAAATGTAAATAAGTTTAATTTACTAAAATAACAAATTCTTGAGGAGAATAATAATTTAATTTAAATTCTTTTTTTACTTTTTATTTAAAAAAAATTATATTTTTTTTATGACAATTAAAAAATTAGATGGAAAGTATTAATAAAGAAGCCCTTGATAAACGAGAAATAATAAAAAATATTTTTAAAAAATCTGAAGCTAAAAAAAAAACTTTATTGCCAGATCCGATGATGCATTTAAATTATGTTTTAGGGTATACTAGTGGAGTTTGTCCTGTTGTAAGATATGATAAATCATTTGACACAAAAAATTTTATTTTATTTACTAGCGGAAATACCTTAATTAAATTTGACAACGAGAATATCAGGCAAAAATTTTTTTTTGGCCATTCAAAACCAATAAATAATTATATAATCACAAATGATGGACAAACAATTTTTTCTTGCCAAGAAAGCAAAAATGCAATTATACGTGTATGGAACGTAAATCAATTAAAATGTATTAAAATGCTTACAACCCCATATGAAAAAATAACCTCAATATCTGTTTCTAAAGATAATCGCCTCCTTTGTACAGTAGGCTTAGAGTCTTATAATAAAGAAATGATTATTTTATGGGATATTTCCTTTGTTGATGACATCAAAGTCTTTTTAAGACAAGGCTCACATTTTAATGTAAGAGCTGTAAAATTTTCTCCATTTGAACAAAATATTTTAGTCTCTTGTGGAAAAGAAAATATTAAATTTTGGCGAATAAAAAATGATGACCATCTTGGTGGTAAAGCAGTTGTCTTGCATCAGTATGCTAGGAACAATAATTTCATAAGTCTGGATTTCGACAATCCCTTCATAGGAGAAAATTGTAAAGGGAGAGTTTTTGTCGGTTCTGAAAGTGGGTGTATTTTTCAAATATCATGCACTTCAATGGAATTAGAGGCCATCTTTAAAATACAAGATTCACCAATTTTGGCTCTGAGTGTAAATGATGCCTATTGTGCAACAGGTTCACAAGATGGCTTTTTGCGTGTATGGCCAATCGATTTTAGTGAGTTTATTATGGAGGCGAAACACGATTCTGGTGTTTGTAGTGTTGATATCAGCTTTGATGCTTTGGAAATAGTTTGCGGCACACTGAATGGTTCTATAGGTACCCTAAATATTTCTTCAAAGCAATACAAAACTATATTACGTTCGCCACCAAATAATATTCATTTAATGATTGCCAATCCCAGCGGAAATATGCTTTTTACTATTGAAGATGACTATTCAGTAAGAGTTTGGGATGTGGAAAACAAAAGTGAGGCATTTCAATATGTTTCAACAAAAGATCCACCAACTGCAGTTGCAGCTCCTAATAAAAACATTTTTGCATGTGGGTTTACTAGTGGAATTCTTAAGATTTTTGATTTAGATAACACAGCAATAATTTATGAATGCCGTTCTTTTAATACACCAATAAAGGCATTAAAATATTCACAAAAGGATTCTATTTTAATATCTATGAACAGCCAAGGTCATATGAGTTTTCATGACTCTCTTAATAATTACATGCAAATAAAGCTTATAAAAATTGATACTCCGGCAATTAATGTAGACTTGGCACTTACTATAGATGAGGATTACTTTGCAACTATTGGGCCGGAATCAAATTGCGTTATTGTCTGGAATTCTAAAAGTTATTTGATGAGAAATCGAATTCCAATTTATAATTTTTTTATACAACGTGTTAGTTTTATAACTAGAAACATTATTGCAATCGTATTGGAAAACTGCTGTGTGCAATTCTATTCTTTAGCTTTATATGAAGGGGTTTTTTTAAAGGAATTTAACAATATTCACATGGATAAAATTACTCAGTTTTTGTCAACCAAAAATTACAAGTATTTGATTTCTGGAGGAGCTGAAGGTATGATAAAAATATGGGATACAAAAATGCTTTTTAGAAATTACACTTCATATCAGCAATTCATTGGACATCCCAACAGTATCAAAGCTATGATTTGTTTGGAACAAAAATCTCTGTTGATTACAAGCAGTGAAAATTCAGGAATCTTTTTTTGGAATTATTTAGGCGATTTAACATTTACTGAAACAGAAATAAACATGGAATTGGAAAGAATTGGAAATATACAGGAAGCAAATAGAGATTTTAATAAAAAGATCAAAAATACTAGAAGCTTAACTAATTTTTCAAATAATAAAAACAATTTAAATTTCTCTCAAAAAAAGCAAAAAGACCATTTAGATAAAATATACAATTCTAATAATTCAGCAAATGCGAACCTAGTTGGAAATTATTCAAATTTAAAAACAGAGTCCAGTATTGGGGGAGATAATTATGCAACTGAAAAAAGACTAAAAATTGATCTAAACAATTATTCTTCCGATGCTATGAAACTATTAAATATGTTACCAATAGAATTTGATCAAGATGATAAGGAAAACCTGCCTACAGAAATTTCCCAGTCATTACTATTACATTCAAATTCTTTTAATAAATATTATAGTAGAGAAGAAATGATTAATATATTATTATTTAAGCCTAAATACATTCCAGAAAAAAATGATAGATTGTAATGCTTTTTTTTCATTTTTACGAACTTTATTATTATTTTTTTATTTTGTATAATAAAAATAATTAGTGTTTCAACAAAAGCAACATCTAATAGATTAACAAAGGAATATGTTTTAGGATATTCAATTAATAATATTAATAATATCATATATAATAAGGATAATTATTGGTTTGCATTTAGTGTTAATAATAAAATTATCACAGAGCTTTTGGAAGAAAACAGAACTCAAATAATATTAGAAGAACATCAAGATGAAATATCTGTATTTAATATTCTTAAATAATATATTCTACTTTTCCAAAATAAATTAAATCTCCTTTCTCAAATTATAATTTTAATAAAGGTAATAACACTCAGCCCCGAAGGGAGATACTTAATATCAGGTGCAGGACTGGCAAATAAAGATGAAATTGCACCGATTTGTGTATGGGAAACATCGAATTGGAAATTAAAGAAAAAATTGAATTTTCATTATAAGGGTATACAAACGATCAAAATGTCTAATTGTGGAAAATATATGATTTCGGTAGGTAATAAAGATGAGAGATCTATATGTGTTTGGAATTTCTCAAATTTAACTGTATTAGATTCCAAGAGTCTAAAATTTCCTATAATTGATATAAGCTGCGAGAAAACACCTAATGAAAATAATTTATATTTTTGTTCTATTTCATTTGAAGTTTTGTCTTTTTGGAGAATAGGGCAGGAACAAAGACTCGATGGAATACATACAAAGATTGAGGATTTAACAATCGAAAGGGAAGAGGGAGAAGTTTTCATTTCTGTGGAAACAACTTCATATTTTGAAAATTTAAGAAATTCTTTTATTTTGATTGGCACAAATACAGGTAAAATTAATAATAATATTGGATTTTTGGTACTTAATAAACAATTTAAAATTTGAGGATTTTTAAAAAGTAATTAAATTGAAAATTATACAATTTAAAAATGATATCTTTAAAGTAAAAATATTTCTTAAAAGAATATATAAATTTTTTAATAATATGATAGATCTTTATCTATTTTCAAAAAATATTTGTTCTATATTATAAACTTTTATTTATTTTTTATAATTTTATTTTATTTTAGGAGCAATTATGATTATTGATAAAGAAAAGAAATTTATGGTAAAAAAATATTATATAAGCAAATCTCCATTAACTAAAATAATATATCTTAAAAACACTTTGATTGCTTGTGGAAATACGCCAATAATATATTCTTGGAAATTTAATAATAAAAACGAAAGTCCTGAAAACTTATTCGGATATATCGAGCGAGAGACCTCTCATGTGGTTTTTGTAGAAAGCAATATAACTTCAATTGATATAATTTCAAACGGAGATGAAGTAATCTAAATATATACGAAATTTTATAAATTTATTTCTTTTTGTAAAAAAATTTGTAATTTACATATTTATTTTAGGGTTTAATAGGAACAGATTCTGGAAATATTTATTATCTCAATTTTGTTAAGGATCCTCCTATAAAAATTATTTCTTCTCACAAAAATGCTTTTATAAATTCAATAGCTTGTGATTATTTGGATAAAACAATTTTGTCTTGTGGAGATGATGGTACAGTTAGAGCATGGACACAAGATACTTTTGATCAAAAATTTCAATTTTGGAAGAAAAATGAAAGATGTAATTCTGTAATATTAAGTAATACAGAATCAAGAGGAACTATTTTATTTAATAATAATTATTTAAGAGTTTATAATTTGGAGACTTTGAAGAGTTTAGGAAAAATTAAAATCCCTGATAATAATATTAATTGCGTTCAATATATTTTTAATAACCAAGGGTTCATAGTTAGCACTTTAGAGGATAGGCTATTTATTTTTGATATACAAAATTGGGAGCCTTTATCTGTTCTTTTTTCAGAAATTGAAAATGATTTTATGCCAAAAAATCAGTTTTTTAAATATATTGATTCTAAAAATATTGATAACAATAAATCATTGGCATTAATGTCTTTTAGCGATGGGACTTGTACTGTTATTTCTGTTGAAAAAAATTTAGGAAAAATAGAATCTACTATAGTGGATAGATTTAATATGTTTGAATACCATATTTCAAAATCAGAAGATGTACAGACTGCGGAATTATATCAAAACTTGACTAAATTTAGAGTAAGAATATATCATTTTAATTAAATATTCAATACGGTACCTGGATTATTTTTTTCAATATTTTAAGTAAAAGATATATAATATTTATTTTTTTAAAAACAAGACAAATTACATTTCTTCGGCTTGCTTTTCAAAGAAACATGAAGATTATCTATTCTGCTTTCATGAATCTCTACAATTTTTATACATGAGAAATTATAGAAAAAATGAAGTTTTCAAAAGAATTCCTATAAATCATTTCCCTAGTTGTTTAGCAGTATCTCCCAATGAAAATTATATTTCAATTGGAACTAAAGAAGGATTGATTTTATTCATTACAAAATTAGATAATTCTATAAATTCTAGTTTCAATTTAGATATATTCCCTGGACATTTTGATTATGTTAAATTTTTGACTTTCAATAATGAATGTGATAAAATAATTTCTTCATCATATTCTGAAATAATAGTCTGGAAAATAAAAATAAATTGAAATTAATTTAATTGGATAATTTTATTATACACCTTATTTTTTATATTTTTAAAATTTATAAATTTTTTTGGGATAATTATTTAAATTAATTTAAGGTTTAAAATTTTTTTAGATTTTAATTTTTTATTAAATCTTTTTAAATAATAAATACTTTCTTAAATTTTTAAAACTTCTATAAATTATAAAAAATATTAAATATGCATTTTATAAATGGATTCTTTAGACTCTTTCCCTAATTTACAAGATTCAAAACGAATAACTATTAATGATTATATTATTGATTATTTACTCGAAAGTAATAAAGAATGTTTTAAATTCTGTGTTAAAGATTTTAAGAGCATTGATTTAAATAAATCTGAATTAGATTGTGTTTCGAATTGTTATTCAAAATATTTTTCTAGTTTTATTATTACTACTGATAAAATTAATAACATATTTCAATAATTAGAATAATCAATAAATCTTAATAAATATTTTTCTAATAATTTATTACAAACATCGAATCTTTAATTAAAACATTTATTAGCGGATGTAAATTCTATTATAATATATTTCGTGAAAATAATTTTAGATAGATTAAAATTTAAAACAAAATCCATAGTACTAAAAATTTTATTTTCGGTATGTATTAACCTTTATTCAAATAAGATATTGATTATTTTTTCCAATTCGCAATTTCATTTAAAATACCATATTAAATGGCATTTGAAATAAAGTTAATTTTAACATTTTACCTTTAAATAATTAACAATTTCAAATAAATTTATTTTGAAATTTATATATTTTCTATTTTTATCAATCCAAAAGAGAATCAATAATAGTTTAATATCTGATAATTATTAATAATTATAAAATTTAATTATGATATTTTATCAATATATTTAACTTTCAACTAAAATGGTTGATAATATTGATGACGTATCAGTAGAAAATAGTAACTCAATTAGCATGATTAGACATAAAATTGTCTTTATTGGAGACGTAGCTGTAGGGAAAACATCAATTTTAAACAGATTTTTAGAAGATAAATTCAAAGATAATTATGAAGTATAATATAATATTGTTTTTAAAAAATAATGAATAGCCATCTATTGGTGTTGATTTTTCTTCTAAAAACGTTAGATATAAAGGAAAAAGCTTGAAATTACAGATATGGGATTCTGCAGGACAAGAAAGATATAGAAGTTTAATTCCTACTTATGTGAGAGGAGCTTCTTTAATATTTTTGGTTTATGATATGTCCAGTAATTACCTCTGATTTTAAATCCATTCTTTTATTTTAAAATGCTAATTTAAATCGAAGTGTATAATTTTATTTTTTAATATTTTAAATTATCTCAAAATCAAATCCGTAAAATTTTCTCTAAATTTTTAAAAAGAATTTTCATATTTTCATAACCTAAGTAAATATTTTAATTAAGAGAGAGAAACATTTGATTCATTACCTAATTGGATAAACTTTATAAAAGGAATAGAAAATCCAATTATAGTTTTAATTGGTAACAAATTAGATTTAACTAGGTATTATATAAATATATATTTCATGATTAATTTAGAAAAGTTGATTATGCAGAAGCAGAAAAATTAGCTGATAAAGAGGGATTACTTTTTTTTGAAATATCAGCAAAAACAAATGATAACATTAAAAAGACATTTTATTCTTCTATTGCCGAATTACCATTTTTTGAACAAAATAGTTCTGGAAACAAACAGAAATTAATTAATGAATTAGGTAACTTATTGAGATTTAATTAATAATAAAAATATTACTAGAATTAGAAAATGATGATAAAAAATTCGATACAAAAATTCTCACGGATATCCCTAATAATAAATTAAATATAAATGGAGATTTAAAAGAACCGAAAATAAAAAAAGATAATCAATGCAAATGTTAATTTAATTTTATATTAATAAAAGAAACAATTAACTAAATTAAAAATCACATTAAATTTTGAAGTTTATATAATTTAATATCTGTTATCAATAGTGTAATACCTGATTCAAAACAGATTTTTCTTGTGTTATTTTATCGACTGCTTATCTCTGTTAATGCATTTATATTTTGAATCTTTTTTAACAACATTATTAAATTTTTCTCTGCACATGGTTCATCAACAAATTTTCTGAAATTATTTAATTTAATTTCAGACATAAAATAATTAATTTCTGAAATTAAAATAAATATTTTTAATAAGAATTTTTAAATATTATTAAATTAGAATATATTTTGAATAATTTTAGAAATTA
>Ga0194116_10008782_pt1 | contig 10157 bp, 6 predicted proteins | sample TA2MahsurfametaG_4_FD_148617 | JGI IMG/M metagenome (GOLD analysis project Ga0194116, IMG submission 148617) | Freshwater microbial communities from Lake Tanganyika, Tanzania - TA2015008 Mahale S9 surface | ecosystem: Environmental > Aquatic > Freshwater > Lake | place: Tanzania: Lake Tanganyika... | reverse complement strand
CCATTTCGTTTATTTGTTTTGATGTTTAAACTTAAGCTAATTAATTTTAAAAATTAATTAAATGATGTTTGTTTTAAATATAATTAAAAAGGCTTTTCTGCTGTGAATATATTGAATTATTCATTAAAAAGTTTTAATATAAAAATCTTAAAAATTTTTTAAACCATTTTCCAACGATTGTATAATTTAATCAATCTTTTAAATAAATTAAAAATTTTTTATTAAGTGTAAAAGACGTTTATATTATTAAAATGTATTTTCTCTATTATTAAACTTTATTTTATATAGCTATACTTTATAAAATTATTCTTTGATTTAATTTTTGATTTTTATTTTTCTGAAATTTTAATAACTTTAAAATAATATTTTACGATTTTTAAATTTTATTTTTTATTAATTGACCTCCATTGAGATTTGACTTCCTGTCTATAATTCATATAATTATCGTAATCATTAACTCCAGCTGTGGTAGAGAGATTTGAAGGAGGATTGGCTTCTTTAATTGCAGAACCTAATTGATCATCCATTATAAAGAATGCGAATTTTTGAATATCTTTAAGCATGTCTGTATTTAATGTTATATAATTGAATTTTCCTCTTAAATCAGTATAACCATCTTTATAAAAATTGACATTTCCATTTTTTAATTGAGCGAAGCATTTTACATAAACCTTATTCAAACATTTACCTTCTTTACTTGCTACTTTAACTTCACCTAACGATTCTGAAATGCTAATCTTCAAAGAAGTTGAGAAATATGTATCGAAAGCTTTGACTGATAATGAGGAAACCTCTATCATTATATTGCTGCTTTGGAATTCTTTTGGTATTTCATAAATAAAGGTTTGTTCTTTAGTTGATTTCTCAACACAAAGTTTTTTGGAAAAATTAGGTAAAACATAGGTAAAATCATTCGAGTTCTACAAAATTTATAATAAACTAAAAGAAAATTGAAAAAGCAATTATTTTTAAAATTGACCTTAATAATGAATTAATTTAAAAATAAAAATAATTAACATTTTAAAAAATAATTTAAATTTCATATTTTTTATTTGAGTAAATTTACCTGTTTGAAGAAAGGAGTTCTTGAGAATAAAATTTCAAGATCAATTAAATAGAACTTGATGAAAATATAATCGATATTTTGGTAAGTTATGTTAACATTATGATTTTCGACAGCAAATGTAAGCTTTGGCTCTTTTAAGAAAGCTTTTTTGACATTAATTTTTTTCTTTCTCTCTTCATCAATAATGCTATCAATATCATCATTTACAGTTGTTCCATCGAATTGGATAAGCTGATCTTCAAGTTCTTCGAATAACTCTCTCCAACTAATTTGTTAAATAGATAAAAAAAATTTTTTAATTAAAAAATTAGGTTAACTCAATCAAGTAATCATAAAAATATAAACTTACTGTTCCAGAGGGAATTCTTTGTATTTCCTACATAAGCTTCTACTAATTGTGAATTCGGGATATCCTAATGAAAAATCTAGATATGCATTTATATAATCATATTGAATTTCCAAAGAAGAATATTTGCTTATTTCTGATTTTTGAATCTTCTTGAAAATCCTATTCGCTTCTTCAATTCTATCTTGTAAAATCAAATAATAACTTAATCTCAAGTAGTCTTTACTGGAAATTTCCTTTTTCGAAATCAAGCTGACGATGAATCCTTGATAAGTAATTCTAAATTCTCTATTTAAAATAGAGAGTTTATTAGCTTGTCCTATTTTATGTACTCTAGCATTCAAAAGAGGATGATAATCCAAATGATTTAAAACATCATGATTATTGGAATCATCAACTATCAAAAGTTTTGAGCTGAAACAATTTCCCACAAGACCTTTAAAATCTTTTCTATTTTCAATATATTCTTTAATGCATAGTTCTTCATTATGTAAAAATCCCATAGACCAAATAAACTCATCATAAAGTCCTTTTTTTCTTAAAATTGCTGTTATTTCTAAAAAGAATTTTTTCTCAGGCATAATCCAATAAATTTTTTGTAAATCTTTTCTATTAATAATTTTTTGTTTAGTAAAGAAAGTTAAGATATCTTCTTTTGATCCAGTTTCCAAAACATCATCTAAAGATTCAGTTGAATTGACATTTTGCTTTTCCCTCACAGAATATTTCATTGGATTTCCTTTAGAGATTATAATTCCTTCTCTAGAAGCGGTTGGAGGATATTGGGCAAATTCTCCTTCATTTGGGAAATAAAAATATGTTAAAAATTCGCAGATATTGTTTTCCAAATTTTGGTTAATTGTTTTTGTATAGTCTGAATTTCTTACAGGAATAGAACCCTCTGGAATTTGAATTAACATATCAAAGTTTATTTTTCTTGCTGATAAATTTATTACATTTGCCTTATGACAATATATTTTATTTGGCACGAATTCAGTTACGTTTTTGTTATCTTGTTGATTTATTTTAAAATTATTCAGATAAACGCTTTGTGCTATCATTAAATCATTATCTAAATTCGAATTTGATTCTTTAATTGTTTTAGTGAACAAAAGTAAGTTTGAAGCAGCTTCTATTTTCAAACCCATTTCTCCTTCACGTGAAAATTTGTGATTTTTTGTTCTTAGAGGTAAATCCAAAACAGCAAGTGTAAATAGCAATTCAGAAATATTTGAACTTGACAAAATGATGTTTTTTGATAAAAAGTTTTTCTTGCTTTCATCATTTCCACTCCAAAAAGCGGCTAAATCAGCCCAGTATTTATTAATAGCCAAATGATTATTATTTGTTAAAGTTCCATTTATGAAATGTGTTTCGCAATATTCCTTAGAAACACCAGCACGTATATCAAAGTTTCTTCTTATTGCTTTATCTTGTAAATCTCTAAATGAATCTTCCTCATTCCCATAAAATAAATCATCATTTAAACATTCATCTTCCTCCATTTGAAGTGATTCTTGTTGTTTGACTCTTTTTTTTTTTAATTTTTCTCCTTGAGGACCATCTGCCATAACTCGAGGAATAAAAGCTTTTGGACTTGCTCTACATGCAGAGCGCATTACTGGAGCATTCATCATCATACAATTCATTGCTCGAGGAATATAATCACATTGTTCAGCAAGTACATCTCCAAATGCTTCATTTACTGCTTCTTTATCTCCTTCATTTTTCATATTCATCAATATATCAAAGTATTTTTTAAGCTCAGATTGGTTAATTATATTCTGAGTTTCAGTTTCGATTAAATTAGAAATATCTTTTGCAAGATCAGGATTGGAATCTTTAATGGAGAATATTAAAAGACATTTTTCAAATACACTCAATTCATAAATTCTGTTTGGTCCAGTAAATTTTGTCAAATTTTCAAAATCTCCCAATAAAAAGAAATCCAAGAAAGTTTTTTCAGCTTTAAATTTTAAAATAGGTAAAATATGCTTTTGGAAAAGATCAGGGTATTTAAAATACAAAAACAAATTCAATTCATGAGAGAAAAACTTAGTAATTTTATTTTTCTTTTCTTCTTCACTTAATTCATCCATATTAAGCAAAAATTTAAAGTCATTCCAATCATTTTGCAAATTTTTATTCAAAAGAATTTTGAATAAAGCAATTTTTTCGATTGAATCCATGATTTTAAAACTTGTGGAAGTTATATCTTCAATTTTAACAATCGAATTTTCCAAGAAGGATTCTGTAATTCTTAGTTCTGCAAAAGACTTTGCGGCTTCAAGACTTTCCTTAAGTGTTAAATCTCTTTTTTTAATTGCATTTTCCAATAATGAGACTGTTTCTTCATAACAGCTGCTTTCATTTACTGCAAAGATTTGCAAATGAGAATAATTATTTAGATTAAGATTTGAAATTTTAATTGCTTCATTATCTTTTCCGGCAGAACAGTTTAAAATTAGGGCAGATGCTTCTGATAGGAAATTATTGAAATTTAATATTGCATTTGGATAGTTTTCAGGCGCATTAATTGGCCCTGTTGCTGAAAGACTTGATGTCATATAATTTGCAGATCTTCCTTTTGACTTCATAGCAGCACACTTCAATCTCATATTTTCTTTTTTGCAATACATTTGAGGTTCAATCATATCAATTTCCCGTTTTTCATAGTTGGTTCCTTCTTCCAAAACTTCTTTATCTGTTTGGGTATCACGAACATACTTTCTTTTTAGTAACAAAGATGGCTTCTCTAGCGAATTTCCCATTTGTCTTTCGAGATTTTTGCGATCTAAAACATATTGAATTTCATCGTTAAGTTTTCTGTTAGATAAAAATATGTTTTTCCAATTGTTGATTGCTTGTTTAGTTTGTTTAGAATTTGAATCCTGATTATATAGATCAATTAAAATATCTAAAAAGTTTTTCTGACAAGGATTAATAAATTGATATGCATAGACATGAAGTCTGGTATTTTCATTAGAATTTTGCAATGTAATTGAAATTTCGTCTTTACTTTGGTCAATTTTTAAATCTGAAATACTTAGAATCTTTTGTGTAGATTTCTTATTCTGTATAATAGCATCAGAAGTAATAATGTAATCTTCAGTTTCCCAGTATTTTCCTTGATGAACTTTTATTCCAATCATTTTTTCTGCTCCAAGCATTAACATATATGATCCTTTTTTAAGTCCATTTATTTCTAAATTATATCTTGTTTTATCTTCATTAACCTCTTTGTAAAAAATTTCATTAGTTAAATTATTCACCATTGTATTATCATCTTCATATTTCATTAAAATCGTTCCTTTAGTTTCATTATCCTTATCCTTTACTGGAATGCTAATTTTTTCATTTTCCAATACATCAAATCTATCTGGATAGAGGAATTTCTTTTCATCACCAATTTCCCATTTTTGCGCTATAAATGAATATTCTGTGTTCATTAATGAAGCTGAAATTCTGGAAATATTATTAAGTTTACCAAGGAAAATTTTTCCTTCTTTATCTGTTTGTAATTTTATTTGCTCTTGCGATTCTGAAAGATATTTATTTTTAAGCTCCAAATTTACCACACAGTCTGATTTCACTTCTCCATTTTTACCTAAAACCAATAAATTATATTTCCCTTCGGATTTTTTTAAGAACATCTTAACAAAGTTTTCCTCGTTTTCATAATTTTTAAAATTGTAAGAAGAATTAAGCTTTTGTGTCTCTTGTTTTGAGCTATTAAATACTTCAGCTTCAAGATTGAGCTCGATTGATACTAATTTTGGAGGAATTTGTAATTCAAAGCTATATTCTTCATTTTTCTTCAAATTTATTTTATCAAATATTTGCGAAGTAGGAATCACTTCTCCATTTACAACTTTTGAAACCATAGCATTTAAAGTACAATTTTTTAGTTTTGCTAAAGAAATTTCTCTTCCATTTAATGTTAACATAGCTTTTATTATAAATTTTGCAGTGTTACCCATAGTTAAAGACTCGTGATTAACATTGAAAGCACAGTCTAAATGATATTGTTCCATATTTATATTGAGATTTCCGATTTCTGAAAATCCGTTGTGATTAATAATACAAATATCAGTTTCTTCATTTTTACCATAAGGAATTATTATTAATCCTGATTCATTTGCAGAGTAAAAAGTGCCTTTGAACCAGATACCGGTTGTATTATGGCTTTCATCAACTCCAATCAAATCAACATTCATTTTATTTTCTGAGTTATCAACTGAAATTTTTTCGGGCTTGCATATTTCTGATTTTTCATTTAATATATAAATGCACTTTCCTTGAGGTGTTTCTCTGCCGATAATTGAAAGATTCCCTTTTTTTATTATTGCACGAGAGGAATATCCTCCTCCTATGAATTCAACTATAAACAATCCTCTTTTATTGGGAATTGCAGTTAATTTAAATTCTTTTCTTTTTTGAATTTGGGGTTTTTCGTTAAAAATATAAGTTTCATCACTGCAAGCAACCAGGCCTTCTAAACTAAGTGATGTATCTAAAGCACGTTTTTGTGTATAATAATAATTTTCTGTGTTTATTTCAAATATTTTTACAAAAAGTGTTTGAATGTTTTTAATATCTAAATCAAGATTGACTTCCTCTTCAATTGAAAAATTGTCTTTATTATGTTTGCAGATTGAAATTTCTGCTTTGTTAATTAATTTCTCATAAACACTTTGGGAAAGAAAAGCAATCGCTTCTTCATTTTCTTCACCTTTTAAAATTAATGATTGAAAATACTGGGTTTTAAGCAAATTGATATCAAGAAAATCTTCAAAAGTTTTTATATTTTGGTTTTCAAGAAGAAAGAAATAATCCAAGTGATCTTTAATAACTTTATGATCTGAAGTTGTTGCATGAATTACTGGTAAGTAAAATCTTTGTTGAGAGCACAATTTATTATACTGTTCCTCTGTGTGTTTGAAAATAGAATAATTTGGAGAAACTGGATTTTTTATGTATTCCAAAAACAATGACAAATCGAATTTATTAAGGAGAATATTTAAATTTAAAATTTCCAATAAATAACTTGATTTGAGAGATTGATATTTAGGAGGGAAATCTTTAACTTTTGAATAAATTTTAAGCAATATTTCTTTTTTATGTGAGTTTTCTTTCGCTTCTGAAAGTTCGCTTTGATAAGTTTTTTGTATAATTAAATTCATAATTTGATTTTTATCACAATATTGACTAGTAATGTTATCTGATAGTTTTTGTAAAAGGTCAACTGACAATCCATTTAAAAAAAGATTAATATTTGGGAAGTATTTATTTTTTTCACTTTCATCATCTAAAAATTTTGTAATTTTGGGTATTAAATTCAAACTATCATCAAATAAAAATAATTCTATCTGATTCTGAATAATCCAGTTATTAAAGAAATCATTTAAATTCAATTTTTCCCAATTAATTAAGTGCAAGTAATTATAATTACTAATCTTTTTAAGTAAAGAAATATCATATTGATTTGCATAAAATTTTTCCAAAATTTTTTCAGGAGTTTGGATTAAATCTTGATCTAAAGCATTTGGAAAATTAGAGCTTTCGCCAGATGCAGCATTTAAGTTAATTTTGGAATTTGTTGGTCGGGTAAAATTGAAATTCGTATTAGGACAAATAATGTTTTTTAGCTCTTTGATAATTTTTTCTTTATCTACTTGATTTTCTGTCAAATCATAAGATTTCAAAAGCTTTTTGAACTTAATTTCTTTAAAGGCCTGAGAATTAAAGGAGTTTAATTTTTTCATTAAAGCTTCAAAGTTTTCAGGTTCTTTTCCTTTAGATTCTAATTCACTTAGTGCTTTTACTAATTGAAGGTAAATGTCTGCTTCACTTCCAGGAATTATAGACATAAGTGAATCTTCCCTTTTATCAGAGAGAATGTAGTTTTCAAATTCTTTTACAAATGATACCATGTTTTAAATTTCGAGATGTTTAATTTATTATATTTTATTATCTCATGGGTTTATATATTTTAGGTGTAAGTATTTATTGAAAATTAAAATTATAAATTAGGGTTTTATTTTTTCTTTAATTTATAATAATAAAATATAATTTACTCTTATTCAAATATTTTATAAAAGGAAATCTTTAATTTTAATTCTATAATTTAAATAAATTTTTGTTGATTATAAGGTTTTTTTATTCAAGCTTTTGTTTCTTAGAAATAAATTTTATAACTCGAATTATCAAAATAAAGAGTTTGATAAAAACTGTTAAGAATTTTATAATATATTTTAGATTTATTCATTAACATTATTTATTATCTTAAAAAGAAAAATTAAAAAAATTAAAAAGATTCCAATAGACTTTTCAAATACAAGTTTCTTTGAAATTTTATTTTTAAAAGTAAACTGACTTTGCCTTTTAACGCATCTCTTGAATATCAAATAAAAATTTTCATTTTTTTGTAAAAAATATAATGATTTAAATAAACTAAAAATGGGAAATGCACAAAACCCTCCTACTAAAAGAAATGAATCAGATACATATAATTCAAATATGAAAGTAATAAATTCCGCACAAATAATGCAAAATCAAAACATGGATTATAGTGGTATGGCAGCTTTTGACATCAATTCAAAAATGAGATCTACATTGAAATATTTGGAAAAAAATAATTTTGTCTCCTTAAAATTTGTACTTTCTTAATCTTAATTCTAGGAAGATTTAAATGCTTTTTATATTCAAATGGCTTGGAAAAAAAATATCGCAAATAAAAGTAGAATCGAAAAATTAGGAATGATTGAGGTTATTTACACTTCAATGGAGAATAAAGCAAATATTACTTCAAAGCAAGAAAGATTATTTACTATATTAGATAATAAATTTCTTCCATATAGAATTTATGATTTGGTGGTTTATACAAACTTAAAAAAAGTTGTGAATGTAAACTTAAGTTCTTTGTAATTATTTCAAAGCTATCAATATTTGTTTATTTATTAAATATTTGAAAAGGAATTTGGTGGATATGATAATCTTCCTGCTGTTTTTATCAATAATATATTCATTGGTTCTGCTGATAATTTCCAACATTATGAAGATTTGGGATTTATTAATAATATTGTTAAAAAAGAATATGAAAGAAGATGTTTGATATGCAATATTATTAGAGATAGTAAAGATAATGAAGTTTGTTTGCATTGTTACAGGCCATATCAATTTTTCGCAAAAGCAGATCAAAAAATAAATATTTTCAGAAACCGACTTACATCTTCTGAATTAATCTTCGATGAATAATTTTTTTTTGGAAAATATCAAGGTAAATAATTTACTGTGAGTAGTTATTTTAATTTTTAGTATAAATGAACTGGAGATAAGAATAATTAAATCATTCTCTTATAACGAATATTTTTTTCTAAAACAAATATTATTAAATTTTAAATTTAATCATAAGTTAATCTCCATTCTATTTTTTTTCAAACATACAAAAAATTCGAAACCTAATTCTATTAGAATTATTTAATTATTAAATAGTAATTTTATAAATAAATATTTCAAATTAGAAATTTTATTATCTTAATTTTGTAATAAGTGAAATTTATATTAAATCTTAATCAATTTATAAAAATTATGAATTTTCATTAAACAATGAAAAAATAAATAAATTATTATTACAAAACACTTAACTGAAGATTTTGTATTTATCAGAAAATGAATTAAATGAAAAATAAAATTTCTATTAATTTTTTAAATTTTCTCATAATTTATTAACATTAGCATTTAAATTTATGTATGTTTTAGTTCAAATATTATTCAGATTTTAATTATTCACAAAGCTTTATATTTATATATTTTATCTCCTATAATATATAAAATTAAATCATCTAAATTTTCTTATTTTATTAATTTAAAATAAAATAAATAAAACAAACAACTCTTTTGTTTCATCATTTTGCTTTAGCGGCCCCAGATTTAGTTGCATAAGGACTTTGGCCTTTTAGAGATTGATATTCATCAGCATATCTAGTAACATCACAACTATTTTTTGGATGCCTTTTCATATGTCGATTTAAATAATCACTCTTATCCCAACCGAACTCGTGACTTGAAGTCAATGGAGTAACATATTTATCACAAGGCGTTTTAAAATGATATTTTATTTTATCTTTTATATATGTTGGAATTTCTTCAGATTTTTTTTGAATATCTATTTGCTCAAAATTGTTCGGCTTGTCAGTTATCATGTTTACTAACATTTATTAATTGATCTGTTATTTAATAGTTTATTTTACATCGTTTTAGATTCAAAGTAAAAGTAGTGTATATAGAGTGAAATCTTTTTTCTCTTTTTATTATTTCGTTGATTAGAGATACTTGCTTTAATCCTCCTCTTTTAGATCCTTTATCATCTCCTTTATCGTTTTTCATTTTTTCTGTGATTTTATAAAAATTTTTTAATAAAAGCTTTAATAATAAAATACTAACTTTAATGAAAATAAATTAATTTATAATTTTTATACTATTGAGCTTGAAATTAAACATTCTATATGATTTCAATTTCTAAATAATGTATGAATATTTAATTCTATAAACTTATCTTTAAAATTTTTATATTTAAATCCTATTAAAAAATTAAGAGTTTAAATTGAAGTGATAATCTATCTTTTTGGGGATTGGGGATTGGGGATTGGGGATTGGGGATTGGGGATTGGGGATTGGGGGTTGGGCCCAATCCCCAATCCCCAATCCCCAATCCCCAATCCCCAATCCCCATTTTATAAAAAA
>Ga0194116_10008781_pt1 | contig 10161 bp, 9 predicted proteins | sample TA2MahsurfametaG_4_FD_148617 | JGI IMG/M metagenome (GOLD analysis project Ga0194116, IMG submission 148617) | Freshwater microbial communities from Lake Tanganyika, Tanzania - TA2015008 Mahale S9 surface | ecosystem: Environmental > Aquatic > Freshwater > Lake | place: Tanzania: Lake Tanganyika... | reverse complement strand
AGGACTTTTTATTCAGCTGCCTGAAGGCTATGAGGCACAGGTTCGTCCCCGCAGCGGCATGGCTTTGAAACAAGGCATCACCTGTTTAAATACACCCGGCACCATAGATGCTGACTATCGTGGTGAAATCAAAATCATTCTTATAAATCTAAGTAACGAAGTGCAGGAGGTTTGCTCCGGCGATCGCATTGCCCAGCTTGTAATTCAGCAGGTTTCAAAAGTATCATGGCAGCTTGTGGATGCGCTGGATACAACGGAACGCGATGCGGGAGGCTTCGGACATACCGGCAAGCAATAAACATGAAAAGCTCATCCCTCTTTTATTTATTGATGGCAGCCTGTATGCTGCTCATCATTTCCTGTCGCTCTACCAAAAAAATTCAGCAAGCGATCGTGCGTAAGGATACCGCTGCGGTTGTTATTAAAATGCCCAAGCGAGAAGATACCGCAAAGCTGGTATCCGGTCTGCTAGAGAATGTGAACAAGCAACATATAGCATACCAAACTTTTTCTGCAAAAATCAAAGTCAACTATACCAATAGCAAAGGCAAGAAGCCTGATTTTTTCGCGAATCTTCGTATGAAGAAAGACAGCATTATCTGGGTATCACTAAGTAATGATTTGGGTATTGAAGGCATCCGCATCATGATATTGCGCGACTCGGTACATATGCTCGATAAACTTGCCAATAACTATGAAGTGCGGCCGCTCTCGTATATTCAGGGAATCAGTCAAATTCCATTTTCAATGCAGGAAATACAGGAGTTGCTGGTGGGTAATCCCGTTTTCTTTCGTACCGACAGCATCACTTCCTACTCTCAAAACAACAGTGGTTATACACTACTCAGCGTAGATACACTTTTCAAAAACTTACTTACAATCAATAATGCTTTTCTTATTGAAAAGAGCAAGCTCGACGATCAGCATCCTTCACTCAACCGTACTTGTGACCTGTTATTTTCAGATTTTGAAAACAAAACCGGACTTTGGTTTTCCACTTCCCGAGAAATCAATATTCTGCAGGAAAACAGATTGGAAGTGCAACTAAAATTCAAGGATTATCGTTTTCAGGAGCCACTGACATTTCCATTTGCGATTCCTAAAAAAATCAAAAGAAAGCTGAATACTGCAATACAATGACGTGTTCAGCGTTCAAAGAAGCGGTTGTTTCCCCGTATTTTTGTGAAAATCTCTGCCAATGATGATGCGTTTCTGTTTTATGCTTCTTACTGTGTTGTTTTGCAGTGTTCAGGTACATGCGCAAAACAATGAACGTGAAACCCTGGAGAAGCGTAAGCAGGAAACCCAGCGTGAAATTGATGCCCTCAACCGTCAGTATGAAGATCTCAAGAAAAATAAAAAGCAGAGTCTGGGCCAGCTGGCTTTAATACAGAATAAAATCAAACTTCGGAATCGGCTGATCAGTAATATAAATGATCAGGTGCGCATGATTGACGGCAATATCAATGACTCCTACCGAGAAATTCGCAGGTTGCAAAAAGATTTGGATACCCTGCGTATGCAGTATTCAAAAAATGTGGTTTACGCTTACAAAAATCGTAGCAACTATGATTTTTTGAATTTTATATTTTCTGCTTCCAGTTTTAACGATGCGTTGCGGCGTGTAAATTACCTCAAGGCCTATCGAAATTACAGAACACAACAAATGGATGTAATTACCAAAACAGAGGTATTGTACAAGCAGAAAATTGAAGATCTTACCAATAGCCGCAAAGAAAAACAAGTGGTGCTGCAAGATCAGACAAAGGAGATGTCGAAGTTGGTTGATGACAAAAAGGAGCAGGATGCCGTGGTGAACAATCTCAAGAAAAGAGAAAAGGAAATCAACAGCATGCTCACTGCCAAGCGTAAACAAGCCAGCGCGCTGGAAGCGTCCATCAAAGCAGTAGTGCGCAGAGAAATTGAGGCTGCAAAAAAAGAAGCTGAACGCAAAGCAAAAGAGGAAAAAGACAGACTAGCAAAAGAAGCCGCAAAAGCTGTTCCTTCCGAAGCGACATCTTCGGGCGCAAATGCTACAAGTACTGCGCCTGCAGCAACAAAGCCCGTCACAGTAGTGAAAAAAGCAGGTAACTATTTAGAATACAATAAAGAAGATCTGGCTTTAGGAACCAATTTTGAAGCCAGCAGAGGAAGACTTCCTTTTCCTGTTGACAACGGTTATGTTGCCATCGCTTTCGGTCCATATACCATTCCCGGAACCAACTTAAAAGGCAATCAGGACTTCATCACGATTGCTTCTCCGGAGGGCACTGTAGTGAAAGCAGTATTTGATGGTGAAGTTGCCAGTGTGTTTGATGTAGGTGGCATGAGTGCGGTAACCATTCGGCATGGAAAGTATTTTACTACGTATAGTAATTTGATATCTGTCAGTGTAAAAAAGAATCAGCAGATTAAAACTGGACAAACGATTGGTCGGGTTGGCACCAACTTAGAAGGAGAGGGTCAGATCGATTTTATTCTCACGCGTGAAACGCAGATGCTCAATCCCTCCTCATGGCTGCGTAATCGCTGAGGGCACAAATTTTTGGTAAAGCGCTTCGTACTGTGGTACAATATTGTGTATGTCAAACTTCTTTGCGTGTTTGGCTGCATTGGCTTTGAACTCCTTCAGCTTCGTTTCATTTGTTAGCAAGTCAATGGCATAGTTGCTTAGCGGTTGAATATCTCCCACCTGGTACATGAAACCGGTTTCACCGTGAATGTTCACTTCTGTTAATCCGCCTGCATTGGTAGAAAGTACCGGCACTCCCGCTGCCATGGCTTCCAGCGCAGACAGTCCGAAGCTTTCATACTCAGAGGTAAGCATGAATACATCTGATATCGCCAGTATCTCGTCCATTTCCTGCTGCTTGCCCAGGAATCTTACATCATCGCATATTTGCAATGCGCGACATTTTTCTTCTGCATCGGGCCTGTCTGGTCCATCACCCACCATCAGCAGTTTACAGGGCACTTTTTTATGTATAATGGCAAATGCTTCAATTACATCCATCACTCTTTTTACTTTACGAAAATTGGAAGCATGCACCATAATTTTTTCGCCATTGGGTGCCAGTGCTTTTCTGAATGCATCCAAGGGCTTTTTCGAAAAGCGTTTAATATCTACAAAGTTGTAAATGACTTCTATTTCCTTTTCAATATCAAATGAGTGATAGGTTTCCTGTTTCAAATTCTGTGATACGGCAGTAATGGCATCGCTTTCATTAATGGAGAAAGCTACCACCGGAGCAAATGTTTTATCTTTTCCTACCAGCGTAATATCTGTGCCGTGTAAAGTAGTGATGACAGGAATATCTTTTCCTTTTTTTCGCAGTATCTGCTTGGCCATATATGCAGCAGAAGCATGTGGTATAGCATAGTGTACATGCAAGATATCTAGATCGTTATTGGTGGCTACATCAACCATGGTGCTGGCCAGCGTAGTTTCGTAGGGAGGGTAGTCGAACAATGGATAATGCGGTACGCGCACTTCATGATAGAAAACATTGGTAAAGAATCCGCTGAGCCGAACCGGCTGCTGGTAGGTGATAAAATGCAACATATGTCCCTTCTCCGCCAGTGCTTTTCCCAACTCGGTCGCCAAAACACCGCTTCCTCCAAAAGTAGGGTAGCAAACAATCCCAATATTCATCCGGTAAATTTGATGTGAAGGTACAATTTAATCGGCAGTCGCTATATGCACAAAGGTTTTCCAAAGGTTTTTTCAGCTGACAGCTTTCATGTAACTTTCCTCAAATTCAATTGCATGAAGCGTATATTTTATTTTTTGTTTGCAGGGTTTGTTCTTTCTTCCGCCCCTGCGCGTGCTCAGGAAACAGATGCTGACGTCATTAAAAAAATTTCCAACAATATCCTTACACGGGGAACCGCTTATGAAAACCTGCGTGTATTGTGTAAAGAGGTGGGTCCGCGTCTTTCTGGATCTGCTGGTGCAGCGCTTGCAGTGAAAGAAACTTTTCGCATGATGCAAGCGATGGGTGCCGATACAGTTTATCTACAGGAAGTGATGGTGCCACATTGGGTGCGCGGAGAAAAAGAAATTTGCGATTTGCAATTAGGTAATGGAAAAACTTATCCGTTAAGCGTATGTGCATTGGGCAATACAGAGGGAACGGGGAAAGCAGGCATCAAAGCTGGAATTGTGGAGGTAAAAAATTTCGAAGAGCTTGCAGCATTGGGCACAGCAGCTGTGCGCGGTAAGATTGTCTTTTTCAACCATCCCATGGATCCAACTTTTATCAGAACATTTGAGGCATACGGCGAAGCCGGACAATATCGCAGCCGCGGTCCCGCCATGGCTGCAAAGTACGGCGCAGTGGGTGCGATTGTACGTTCGCTCGCTAGCAATATCGATGACTTCCCACATACAGGCAATACAGCGTATAACGATTCCTTTCCTAAAATACCTGCTGTAGCTGTTTCAACACTTGATGCGGAATACCTGAGTGCTGCTTTGAAAAAACAGCCCGGCGCGCAAGTGTATATGCGTACCACCAGTACCATGCTGCCCGATGCATTGTCGCACAACGTAGTAGGTGAGATCAGAGGAACGGAATTCCCTGATGAAATCATTACAGTTGGCGGACATCTTGATTCCTGGGATTTGGCAGAAGGTGCACACGATGATGGCGCAGGATGTGTGCAGAGCATGGAGATCATTCGCGTATTAAAAGAACTAGGTATGCGCCCGAAGCGCACCATCCGTGTGGTGATGTTCATGAACGAAGAAAATGGTTTACGCGGTGGTCGTAAATATGCTGAAATCGCCAAGACAGAAAATAAAAAATTCATATTTGCGCTTGAAAGCGATGCGGGTGGATTTACACCGCGTGCTTTTGCTTTTTCAGAAGGCGGTGCAACGCTGGATCGTTTACGCCGCTGGGCTTCGCTGTTTGAACCCTATGGTATATCCGCGTTTACCTGTCCGGGCGGAGGTGCCGATATTGGTCCGCTTCGTCCTTTGGGCACAGTGTTATGCGGATTGCAGCCCGATTCACAACGCTATTTCGATCATCATCATGCCGCCAACGATGTGTTTGAAGCAGTGAGTAATAGAGAACTGGAACTCGGAGCCATCAATATGGCAGCGCTGGTATATCTCGTTTCAAAATACGGACTGTAAAAACGCAGATGAGGTGATTGGGAAATTACTTTCCTAGTAAGAAAATAGCGGGACGTTTGTGCAGATCTATTTTTTTCTGCTTCCATGATTTGATATCATCCGTATATATCCATTCACTAGGAGCGGTAAGGTCGACTGCAATACAAAGTCGGGTGGTGGGCTGACAATGATTTAAAAGTGTTTCAAGCAGCTGATTATTTCGATAAGGTGTTTCAATAAAAATTTGTGCACTTCCGTTCTGTCGGATCAAATCCTCAAGCTGTCGGATTTTCTTAATCTTTTTTCCCTGTTCAATCGGCAGGTAACCGTGGAACTGAAATTGTTGCCCGTTCAGTCCACTTGCCATCAAGGCCAGTAAGATTGAACTTGGCCCTACCAAGGGCTTTACTGTTGCGCCTGCTCGGTGCGCTGCTTCTACCAGTAGTTGTCCGGGATCAGCAATGCCGGGGCATCCGGCTTCACTGATGATGCCGATATTACGATTTGTTTTTAATTGCTTTTGAAATTGAGTAAGGTAGTGCGTGTTTTCTTTTCCCATTACATGCCATTCAAAATCCTCAATCACAATTTGTTTATCCCATTTTTTAAGATAGCGTCTTGCCGTTCTTTCGTTTTCAACAAATAAAACGCTGCAATCTTTTATGGCAGCTAATATATAGGCAGGCAGGGCCGATAAAGCATCCTCTTCTAGCGGTGCAGGAATCAGATAAACCAGTGCCATTACTTCAATTCATTTTGGTGATACAGACTGATGGTAGCAGCAATTACAGCATAAGAAGGTGCTAGTACCCAGCCAACAACAGGAACCAGATGCATGATAAAAAATATCATGCCGTTGCCGATGGCCAGTCCTTTCCGATTGCTGATATACGCAATACTTTGCGCCGGCGAAAGTTTGTGGCGCTCACAGCTGTAGTCGAGCATGGAAAAGCCGTAATAGTAACATTCCACCATCAGTGCAATCAGTGGAGAAATCCAGCCAATCAGTGGTATAAGCGATAGCAAAAGAATACTGATGGTATAAACAGTTTGCCAAAGGGTATTGCGCAGGGCAAGTTTAATGCCGCGTATGATATCAGTGATGAGCTGTTTGAAGCTGAAAGGAAAATCTTTTCCTTCCAGTATGGCTTCCGTTTTTTCACTCAGGTAAGCAAATACCGGCGATCCGATGATGAGAAAAAGGTATTTAAATAAAGAGAAGTAAAAGAAAAGCAGGATTAGGCGGAACATCAGCGTGCCGAGAATAAGAATGAAATTCAAAAAATCCCAGCCGATTCTTTCCAGCCTGCCTTTCAAATTGATCAGGTTGAAAAGATATTCAATCGCTTCCCCTGAAGAAGTCCAGAAGAACCAAATTCCTGAAATAAACAGCAGGGCATACAGGGCACCCGGAATAAGGATCCATTTCCATAAATTGTGTTTGGAAATAAACCGGTGAGCGGCGAAATAAGCCTGTACGGCGATGACGAGTTCTTTCAGCAAAATCTACATTTTTGTGATGAACAATGGCGTGTATTTCGCAGGAAGTGTGGGCAAGATACTGAAATTGCCGGCAATGCATGTCCTCATGTTATGGGCAAGGATCAGTATAAATCTACTTATCTCAATTTTTATTTTCTATGCGTCCATTAAAACGATCCTTTTATCTGCAATCCGATGTGGCTTTACTTGCACAAATGCTGGTAGGGAAGTATCTTGTTTCCCGACTGGGCGGCAATGAAATCATCTTGCGCATTACCGAAACAGAGGCTTATGCGGGTGAGTGCGACAAAGCATCGCATGCTTATGGCGGCAGAAGAACTGCAAGAACCGAAGTGATGTATGGAAAAGGAGGGATGGCTTATGTTTATCTGTGTTATGGCATGCATCATTTGTTGAATGTGGTTACCAATCGGGAAGGTATTCCGCATGCGGTCCTTATTCGGGCAGGTATGCCTGTAAAAGGCGAAGCGATGATCATGCAAAGAATGAAACGCAATAAGCCGGATTATAAAATGACAAGCGGTCCGGGAAATATAGCCAAAGCAATGGGGGTAGATACTACGCATTCAGGTTTGGATCTTACAGGTGGGGAGCTCTTTATTGCTGAAGCGCCTAGTTCCGATAAGCCTATTAACTTGATGGCATCGCCTCGCATAGGAGTAGATTATGCCGGAGCAGCAGCACGCTGGTATTATCGATTTTTTGAGAAAGATGCTCGCTGCATAACAGCGCATCCTATCAATAAAAATGCCATACGGCTTTATTCATTTGATGAATGAGTGCTACAGATGTACTACATTCATTTTTTAGATAGAAATACATGATGCAGCATAAGCAACGCAAATACTTTGCCTCAGTTTTAGCCGGTCTGTTAATTGCAGCGGTGCTGCTTCTATGGAATCCATTTTCATTAGCTGAGCAAAGTAATATAACCCTTGCAGTGGCAGCACTCATGATTGCCTGGTGGATTTTGGAAGCTTTGCCAATGCCTGCTGTAGCGCTTATTCCGTTGGTATTACATCCGCTACTGGGTATTGCCGGCTTTGAAGAAACGGCAAGAGCTTATGCTAACCCAGCTATTTTTCTATTCATGGGGGGCTTTTTAATTGGACTTGCCATTGAAAAGTGGAATTTACACAAACGCATTGCATTACTGATTGTCAGTAAAACCGGCAGCAGCGGCAATCATATTATACTTGGGTTTATTCTGGCCACTGGCTTTTTAAGCATGTGGCTGAGCAATACTGCTACGGCCATGATGATGCTTCCGATCGGACTTTCCGTTGTTGCCGTAATGAAAGAAAATCCGCAGCCGGGAAGCAATTTTAATCACTTTGCACTGGTATTAATGCTTTCCATTGCCTATGCAAGTAATATGGGTGGTATTGCAACCATTATTGGAACGCCTCCCAATGTTGCTTTTGTAAACTTTGTAGAGAAGAAATATGGATATGCCATTGATTTTGCAGACTGGATGCTGGTATGCACGCCGCTTTCTATTCTGCTGCTCTTTTCTATTTATTTTTCACTCACGCATGTATTCTTTCCAAACCGTATTGCAAGCAATGCAGCTGCTAATACATTTATTCAAGCCGAGTTAAAAGCACTGGGTCCGCTTTCCTCCAACGAACGAAGGGTGTTGTTTGTTTTTTTGCTAACTGCAACCTTATGGATTACAAAAGATCTGATTAATGCCTTCGCATCCCTTAAACTTGATGATGCAATGATTGCCATTTTTGGCGGATTGCTATTGTTTATGATTCCTGCTGCCGATGATGGAAGACAGCCAAGTGGTATGCTGCTGGCTTGGGAAGATACATCGCGACTGGCATGGGGTATTTTATTGTTGTTTGGCGGTGGCATTGCATTGGCTGCATCGCTTGAAAAAGTTGGCATCATGTCGGCCATTGGCACATGGCTGGCAGGTTTCAGTCATATCAATGGTTGGATGCTGGTCCTATTGATTGTTGTGGTTTCAATTTTTTTAAGTGAAGTGATGAGCAACGTGGCACAGGTAATCGTTTTTGCGCCGGTTGTTACTGCACTTGCAGATGCGCTGCAGCTAGATCCATTGCTGTTGGGTATTCCCATGACGCTGGCTGCTTCATGCGCATCCATGCTGCCAATGGGTACGCCACCTAATGCCATTGTTTTCAGCAGTGGTTATATACAATTGAAAGACATGCTAAAAGCGGGCTTCATAGTAAACCTGATTAGTATAATACTCATCACGTTGTTTTGCTGGTTCCTATTACCCGTGGTGATGAAGTTGATTTAGAAGCGCGGACAATTCATTTTTTTGCGATTGGGATCTTTGTGCTGCTGAATATATATCAGCGAAATTTCCATACCACCTCTTCTTTCAGAAGCAGTACGAAGCAAAGAAGTATTTATATCATAGGTAATGCCTAACTGATAATTTCCAAACTCCATACCGATGTAGGGAATGAGCGCATCTTTTGTGCGCCACCAGCCCCCCACATAAAGCGTGGTTAAATTTTCTGCACCACTGTTTACATCCATGCCAATGGCACCACCTATTATGGTTTCAGCAGCAGCGGCTTGTCGCTGATGCATGGCGCTTACAAAAACGGTTAGTGCCTCTCCTGCAGGAAGATAACCGCCGGCATGAACCGTCACGCGCGGCTGCAGCGTATAGTCTGCTCCCTGAAAAGAAACTTTAGGGCGGTTGATATGATACACCGATGCGCCCACATAAAAACTGTTGTAATCATTCGTGGCACCGGTGTAGAGTATGCCTGCATTTACATCGGAATAGCGAATATTCAGAAAGTTATTGCTTCCCAGCAATTCAGCGGTGCTGCCCGTAAATCCAAGGTTGGTAAGTTCGTCTTCAAAATCAAGTTTCGAAACATCTACTCTTCTTTGTGCGTAGGTGCCGGAAAAGCCGATGCTGAGCTGATGGTAACCACTCTCGTCTAATCCTTTATGGTAGGCAAGAGAAGCAGATACATAGTTGTTTTTCATCACCCCATCGCCATTGATATCATACATGCCCATCACGCCGGCTCCAAAACGATCCAGACTTCCGGTTTTGTTTTCGAGAATACCAAAGTCTGCAGAAGCCGTCGCTGTTCTAAAAGCATTGTTGATGGTAGGCCACTGGTTGCGGTAGTTTCCCGCCACGCGCATGCTGCCATTGAATTTTCCCGTGAGGGCCGGATTCAATGTAAGGGGAGAGGCAAAAAACTGTGAAAAATTAGGATCCTGCGCCCTGCTAAACAAAGCAGTGATCAGTCCTATAAATAACAACCCTTTTTTCATCGGCTACAAGATACGATGCTAATTTGTTAAGATCGCGACAGCTATCATCTTATTGCTGTGTTTTGGTGCCATAGGCCAAATCGCCTGCGTCGCCAAGGCCGGGTACGATATAGCCCTTCGCGGTAAGTTCATCATCAATATCTCCACACCAGATGGTTGCTTTTGGATCGTGTCGCTTTACGTATTCAATACCTATAGTACAAGCAATGGCTGCAACCACATGAATTTCTTTGGGCATGCCCTGATCTCTT
>Ga0194116_10008774_pt1 | contig 10164 bp, 10 predicted proteins | sample TA2MahsurfametaG_4_FD_148617 | JGI IMG/M metagenome (GOLD analysis project Ga0194116, IMG submission 148617) | Freshwater microbial communities from Lake Tanganyika, Tanzania - TA2015008 Mahale S9 surface | ecosystem: Environmental > Aquatic > Freshwater > Lake | place: Tanzania: Lake... | reverse complement strand
GGATCGGCACCATAATACATCTAAATGTTATAAGGACTTTGCGGCTATACTAGAAATCTGCAAAATCGTATTGGAAGCAAGCAGCATGAGGAATGGCAGCGAAATATTTCTAGGACTACTAAAAAGTAAATATTATATTCGATGTTTATTAAAGATGTCAATCAACAATGCACTATGTTCATCTTGCATGATTAAAATGACACTCAGGGCTGTAAAGACACCATACACCCTCTTGAACATCACTTTTATACAGATAATTTCAGATAAAATTAGGAAAGGAGTTAAGTATCCTATTGAAATCTCTACAAATATTATTCGATTAGTTCATAAATAAATTTTGAAAAAAAACATGAAAAATATTTTATTAATTGGAGGAGCAGGTTATGTTGGATCAATAATCACATCACATTTTTTAAAAGAAGGATATAAGGTAACTGTTCTTGATAATTTTATCTATCAAAATCATTTTTCAATACAATCATTTATTGGTGATCCTAATTATAAGTTTATAAAAGGTGATTTTACTGAAAAATATAGTTTAGAGCATGCTTCTATTGGGATTACAGATGTTGTAATGCTTGGAGGACTAGTAGGTGATCCAATTACTAAATCCTATCCAAATGAATCTGAATTAATTAATTCAATTGGAGTTAAAAATTGTATTGATTATTTTGATAATAAGGAATTGGATAAATTTATTTTTATTTCAACTTGTTCCAATTATGGTCTGATTAACGAAAATGAATTGGCTGACGAAAATTTTGAATTAAATCCTCTTTCTTTATATGCAAAGGCTAAAGTGTCAGGCGAGCTTCAATTGTTATCAAAAAAAGGAAAAGTAAATTACACAGGTGTTGTATTAAGATTTTCAACTGCTTTTGGCTTATCTCCAAGAATGAGATTTGATTTAAGTGTTAGTGAGTTTGTAAAAGAACTATTTTATGGAAATGAATTATTAGTTTTCGATGAACATACTTGGCGTCCTTACTGTCATGTTAGAGATTTTGCCCGATTAGTTGATATTGTCATCAAATCCCAAAAGAGTAATATTGATTTTGAAATATTTAATGCTGGTGGGGAAGCAAATAATTTTACAAAAAAAATGATTGTAAATACTATTGTTAAAAATATACCTCATGCTAAAGTAAAATATGGCTATAATGGATCAGACCCTAGAAATTATAAAGTTTCTTTCGAAAAAGTAAATAATATATTAAACTTCAAACCAAACTGGACAGTTGAAGATGGCATCAAGGAATTAATTAATGATTTTGAAATTGGTTTGTATTCAGATGTGAATCAAAACAAAAACAAATATGGTAATTATGAAATAAATTATAAAAAATGAAGAATGATTTAATAATTTCTTTTATCAAGGAATGCTTTAATACTTCCAATTTTATTGGATTACACGAACCTAGATTTATTGGAAATGAAAAAAAGTATTTGAATGATGCAATTGATTCAACTTTCGTTTCATCTGTTGGAGCCTATGTTGAAAAATTTGAAATCATGATGGCTAAATTGACTAAAACACAAAAAGCTATTGCTGTAGTAAATGGGACTTCAGCACTACAGGTTGCATTGCGACTATGTGGTGTTCAAAATGGTGATGAGGTTTTAACTCAAGCATTAACATTTATAGCTACAATTAATGCAATAATATACAATGGAGCTTCTCCAGTTTTTTTAGATGTTGATTTGGATACAATGGGTTTGTCGCCAAAGTCCGTTGAATCATTTTTAGAAGAATTTGGTGAGTTAAGAGACGGTGTTTGTTTTAATAAGAAAACAAATAAAAAAATAGCAGCATGTATGCCAATGCATACATTTGGATTCCCAGTACACTTAGATGAATTAATAACTGTTTGTAAGAAATGGAATATTCCTGTCGTTGAAGATGCTGCAGAGTCAATAGGCTCCGAATATAAAGGTACTCCTACTGGAAGTTTTGGACAATTAGGAGTTTTTTCATTTAATGGAAATAAAATTGTAACAAGTGGAGGTGGTGGCGTTATAGTAACAAATGATATAGAGCTTGGTATACAAGCTAAACATTTAACAACTACTGCTAAAGTTCCACATCCATATGAATATATTCATGATCAAATCGGGTATAATTTTCGTATGCCTAATTTAAATGCCGCATTGGCTTGTGCACAACTTGAACAACTTAACTTATTTATCGAAAATAAAAGAAATTTAGCAAATCAATACAAGGCTTTTTTCAATTCTATTGGTGTAAAATTTAGAACTGAAACAAAAGACACAAAAGCAAATTATTGGTTAATGTGTGTTGAGCTTGAAAATAAAAAAGAAAGAGATAATTTTTTAAAGGAAACAAATGAAAATAAAGTGATGACAAGACCTATTTGGCAATTAAATTTTAAATCATCTTTATATTCAAATTTTCAAAAAGATGCACAACTAAATGCAATTTATTTAGAGGAAAGAATTGTAAATATCCCAAGCAGCACTAGAATATGAAAGAGTTAAATATACTTTTCTTGGGCGGTGGAAAACGAGTATCACTTGCTGAAAGCTTCATTTTAAGTGGAAGGAAAAAGGGAATTGAGGTAAATATATTTTCTTATGAAATAAATAACGAAACACCAATTTCATTTATTGGAAAAATAATTATTGGAAAAAAATGGAATGATAGTAAGATTTTAGAACATCTAGAAAAAGTAGTTAATGATGAAAAAATTGGATTGATATTACCAAGCGTTGATAAAGCAACGATTACAGCTTCAAATTTCAAAAAATATACGAAAAGTAAATGTTTTATACCCGTACCAAGTCCAGAACTTTGCCAAATATTTTTTAATAAACAACGCACGTATAATTGGTGCTTAGAAAATGGAATTCCAGTTCCAGAATCTAATGTTAAATTTCCAATGATTGCGAAGCCGATTTACGGCTCTGCTTCGATTGGAATCTGCAAAATTAACAATAAAGACGAGTTTGACATTTTCAAAATAAATAATAAAATAAGTGAATATAATATTCAAAGATTTATAGATGGAATTGAATATAGTGTAGATGTTTATGTAAGCTTAAAAAGTCGAAAAGTGATTGTTGCGGTACCTCGAATAAGGTTAGAGGTGACAGGGGGAGAAGCAACAAAATCTATTACAAAAAAAGACATAAAACTTATTGAGTTAAGTAAAAAAGTTGCTTTAATAAGCGGTGTAAGCGGTCCAATGGTAATTCAATTCATTCAAGATAAAAATTCTAAAGATTTTTACCTTATGGAGGTAAATCCAAGATTCGGAGGTGCCGTTTTATGTTCTATAGCTGCTGGAGCAGATTTTCCTGGTTATATAATTGATGAAATTCAAGATAATAATCTTTCGCAGTATAACATAGATTGGGAAGATAACATGTTAATGGTTAGAAGATTCGCTGAGTTTTATAAAAAAATCTAAAGTATGCAAATTATCATTGATTTAGATGGTACAATATGTACTGAAGAAAAAACTTATAGCCGTTCTTTGGCAAAACCTATCGAAGGTGCTATTGAATGTATAAATAATTTATATGAAGCAGGTAATATAATTATAATATATTCTGCTAGAACTTGGATGGAATTTGAAATGACTACAGTTTGGCTTAAGAAATATGGAATTAAATATCACCAACTTATATTGGGTAAACCTATAGGGGATGTATGGATTGATGACCGCGCAATAAATTTTAATGGTTGGGGTAATGCCATTGCGAGTTTAGAAAAAAAATAAAATTATAGTATGAAGAAGGTTTTGATTATTGCTGAGGCGGGGGTAAATCACAATGGTGATTTGAATTTAGCTAAAAAAATGATTGACGTTGCTTTTGAGGCAGGTGCAGATATAATTAAATTTCAGACAGCAATTCCCGAGTTAGTTATGAGTAGTTCTGCTCCCAAAGCAGAATACCAAATTAAAAATACTAAAATAACGGAGTCACAACTCGAAATGTCAAAAAAAATTCACCTTCCTTTATCTGATTTTAAAGAATTGAAAAAGTACTGTGAAGAAGTTGGGATTAAATTTTTGTCAACAGCTTTTGATCATATTTCAATTGATTTGTTAATTGATTTGGGGCAAGACATATTTAAAATTCCTTCAGGCGAGATTACAAATATCCCTTACCTTAAAAAAGTCGCAACATTAAAGACAAAAATTATTATTTCAACTGGTATGTCAAATTTATCAGAAATTGAATTTGCGCTTGATATCTTAATTCAAAATGGTTCAACTTTAGATAATATAATTGTTCTACATTGTAATACTGATTATCCCTCTCCATACGAAGATGTTAATTTGTTGGCTATGAATACAATTAAAAATGCATTTGGTGTAAGAGTTGGATATTCTGATCATACTCCTGGAATAGCGGTGCCTATCGCCGCAGTGGCTCTAGGTGCAGAAGTTATTGAGAAGCACTTTACTTTAAGTAAAAAGATGAATGGCCCAGATCACTTAGCATCACTTAATCCTGTAGAACTAAGAGAAATGATTAAAGCGATAAGAAATATAGAAATTGCATTAGGAAGCGGAATAAAAAAACCAACACCTTCTGAGATGAAAAATTTAAATATTGCAAGACGTAGTATTCATTTATCAAGTGATATTCAAGAGGGTACTATTTTAAATGAGGAACATTTGATAATGAAAAGACCAGGAAATGGGATATCTCCAGTTTTAATAAATAATATTATTGGTAGAAAATTAAAAAAATCATTACATAAAGATCACATGTTGACATTTGATGATTTTTTTTAAATTAAAATTCACAATTGAAAATAGCATTACTTACAAGTTCTAGATCGGATTATGGTATTTATTATCCCTTAATAAATGAAATTAAGAGACAAAATATTCATCATTTAGATGTAATTGTATTTGGTACTCATAATTCAATTTTTTTTGGTGAAACAATAAAAGAGATTGAAAATGATGGCATTGAAATTAAATACAAAATAAATAGTTTGATTCTTGGAGATGGCCCCGAGACTTTATCAGATTCAATTGGTATAACATTCTTAAAATTTTCAAATATTTGGAAGAATAACAATTATGATTTGTGTTTTGCATTAGGTGATCGTTTTGAAATGTTTGCCGCTGTATTTTCATCCCTGCCATTTAATATTCCTATTGCTCACATTTCTGGTGGAGAAATAACCTTGGGGGCTATTGATAATACATTTAGAGATGCTTTAAGTGTTATTTCAAAATATAATTTTGCATCCACTGAAATTTATAAAAATAGAATTATTAGTATTAAAGGAAAATATGAAAATATCTATAATGTGGGGGCGTTAAATATAGATAATTTACGAAGAATTAATTTTTTAACTATTCAAGAGTTTGAAAATTTATACAAAATTGACTTAACAAAACGAACTATTTTAATTACATTTCACCCTGAAACTGTCTCATTTGAAAAAAATTCAGAATACGTAAATGAATTAATTGCGGCGCTATCTGAAATTGAAAATTATCAACTGGTAATTACAATGCCAAATGCGGACAATATGGGTAGTTTAATAAGGGATAAAATGCTGAGCTTTATCAACTCAAGATCTAATGCTTATTGCATAGAATCGTTTGGCACAATTGGTTATTTAAGTTGTATGAAGTATTGTACTTTTATGCTTGGTAATACGAGTAGTGGATTTGTTGAAGCATCATTTTTCCCTAAATATGTAATTAATTTAGGAAATCGTCAAACAGGAAGGATTCTGACAAAAAATATAGTGAATTGCCCAGTTGAAAAAGAATGTATACTCAAAGCTGTAAATGAATTTTTATACTTTAATCCAAATAGCGATGAATATTTCATTTATGGCGATGGAAATACTGCAAATAAAATTGTAGATATTTTAAATAATTTATAGTAGTGCTAAATGAAAAATATCAATTTAGAAACATTACATAATTATACATTAAGTATTAATTGTACTTTTAAAGATGCATTAAAAAAATTAAACAAACTGTCTAATGAATTAACTCTTTTTGTAATTGACAATAACAATAAACTACTGGGAACCATCACTGATGGAGATATAAGAAGAGTAATAATTGCAGGCTCTTGCTTAGAGGAAAACATTGTTGTTGGAATGAATAAGAATTGTAAAAAAATTCATGAAAATCACATAGATAGTAAACAATTAAAAAAATATGCTGAGGAAAAAATATTTTTAATACCTATTATTGATGATCATAACACTTTGAAAGGCTATTTAAATTTAAATATAGTAAAAATAGTTTTGCCATTAGAAGTTGTTTTTATGGCTGGAGGGAAAGGTGAGCGACTAAGACCTTTGACAATTAACACTCCAAAACCCATGTTACTATTAAATGGCAAACCTATTTTGGATCATAATATTTCAAGGCTGATACAATTTGGAATTGATAGTGTGACAATTTCAGTAAATTATTTAAAAGAAAATATCAAACAATATTTTGGACTTAATTATAAGGGTATAAAAATTGATTATGTCGAGGAAGATATGCCTCTTGGAACTTTAGGAAGTATTTGTTTGAAAAATGAGTATGCTCATGAAGATTTGTTAGTAATGAATTCTGATATTTTAACAAATTTGAGCTTTGAAGAACTATTTGATTTCTATAAAAGAAGTAATGCTGATATGGTTATTGCAACTATTGGATATAGTGTAAATATTCCATATGCTGTTATTGAGACTTCTAAACATGTTGTTACTGCTTTAAAAGAAAAGCCAAGTTATACCTATCAATCAAATTCTGGAATATATATTTTCAAGAAAGAATTCTTAAAATATATTCCTGCTGGTAAAAAATATGACACAATTGATTTAATTGAAAAGTTGATAAGCGAGGGTAAAAGAGTACTTAGTTTTCAAATATTAGATTATTGGTTAGATATTGGTAGACATGAGGATTATGAAAAAGCACAACAAGATATTAGATTTTTGAAATTATGAGAATTTTATATTTAATCCCAGCTCGCAAGGGATCTAAAAGACTACCAGGTAAGAATATCAAAAAATTACTTGACAAACCTCTTATTACTTATACAATTGAATTTGCTTTAACAAATAAAAAAGATGATGACGAGTTGTGCATTTCTACAAATGATGAAGAAGTTCTTAAATTAATGACTGAGTTAGGAATACATGTGCCCTTTATTCGTCCAGAAGAACTTGCGACTGACACGGCAAATTCATATGATGTAATAATACATGCCTTAGAATATTATGAAAGTATTAATAAATATTTTGATGCAGTATTACTTTTGCAGCCAACATCTCCAATAAGAAACCAAGAAGATTTTGATAATTTAATAAAATTTTATTCTAAATATATTGATATGGTTGTAAGTGTAAAGACTGTTAAAGATAATCCGTATTTTAATTTATTTGAAGAAAATAATTTAGGATTTCTAGAAAAATGTATCACTATAAATTTTCAAAGAGGACAAGATGTGCCTGCTGTATACGCTTATAATGGTTCAATGTATTTAATGAATGTCAATTCACTAAAAAAAACATGTATAATTAATTTTAAAAAGGTAATCAAATCTGTTATGCCTGGTGAACGAAGTGTTGATATTGACACAAGAGAAGATTGGGAACTTGCTGAATTTTATATAAAAAATAATAAGAACATCATAAAGAAAGTATAGTATACCATTCTTAATTTTTAAAATATTCATTATATGGACAATCAGTATTATTTAAATTATTTTAAATCAATTGAAAAAGGATTAAAAAGTTCAATTTATTCTGTAAATCAACAAATCTCATCTCCTGAGCATTTTTTTCAGAAGATAAAACAAACGCTTTATAAAATTAGAAATGAACGAAACAGAATCTTTTTTTTTGGCAACGGAGCTAGTGCTGCTTTTGCAAACCACATGGCATTAGATTTTTCAAAAAATGGTAAAATTTTATCTAGGTCACTAAGTGATAGTGCATTATTAACAGCTTTATCCAATGATTACTCATATGATAAAGCTATGCTAGAATATTTAAAAATTGAAGAAGTATCAAAAGATGATTTAGTAATAACTATAAGTTCAAGTGGTAATAGTCCAAATGTAGTTAGTGTATTGGCGTATTGTAAAGAAAATAATATTAAATCTTTAGCATTGTCTGGTTTGAGGAACGAAAATAAATCAATATTACTTTCTGACTATTCGATTTATGTTCCGATGAAAACATACGGAATTGTGGAATGTATACATCAAATATTTTTACATTTAATATTAGACGAATCTATGGATATACTAGAATGGGATAGAGATGAATTTCAAAACATGAATGCACTAAATTTAAAATAATATTTTTATATGAAATCAATTGTTACGGGAGGGGCAGGTTTTATAGGAAGTCACCTGGTAGATCAGTTAATTGAGCTTGGTCATGAAGTAATAGTTTTGGATAACTTTAGTACTGGAAGAAGAGATAATTTATTTCATGTTAAAGATAAAATTAATTTAATTGATTGTGATATTTCAATCTCTGGTGACTGGGTTAAACAATTTATTAATGTAGACTGGGTTTTTCATCTAGCAGCACTTGCTGATATTGTGCCTAGTATTCAAAATCCAGAAGCATATTTTAAAGTTAATGTGAATGGAACATTTAATGTAATTCAAGCCTGTAAAATTGCAGAAATAAAAAAATTTCTTTATGCTGCATCTTCTTCTTGCTATGGAATTCCACAGAATTTTCCAACAGCGGAAACTTCTGTAATTAGCCCTCAATATCCTTATGCTTTAACCAAAAGAATTGGTGAAGAATTAGTTATGCATTGGGCTCAAGTCTATAAGCTACCTGCAATATCATGTAGGTTCTTTAATGTTTATGGTACTAGATCAAGAACATCTGGAACTTATGGGGCTGTTTTTGGTGTATTCTTGGCTCAAAAACTTGCAAATATGCCAATGACTATTGTTGGTGATGGTAATCAAACAAGGGATTTTACTTATGTAACTGATGTTTCAAATGCTTTAGTTTCAGCTGCAAAAAGTAATGTAACTGAAGGAATTTACAATATTGGAAGTGGAAAAACCGTTTCAATAAATAAATTAGTTGAATTACTCGGAGGTGATAAAACGCATATTCCTAAAAGACCCGGTGAGCCTGATTGCACATATGCTGATATTTCTAAAATAAAATCAGAATTAAACTGGGCCCCTAAAATTTCTATAGAAGAAGGAGTAAAGTTGGTTTTAGATAATATTGATTTTTGGAGAAATGCTCCAGTTTGGACGCCTGATTCAATTGCTTATCAGACAGAGGATTGGTTCAAATATCTTGGTAAAAAATAAAATTAAAAAATATGACAAAAAAAGTACAGAAAAAAATATTTATTACTGGAGGTGCTGGTTATGTAGGCGCTATGTTAGTCCCTGAACTATTAGCAAAAGGATATTATATTACTGTTTTAGATTTAATGATGTATGGTGATGATGTAATTAAACCTCACACAAATTTAAAAATGGTAAGGGGTGACATTAGAGATGTTACCTTGTTGCAAAATGAAATTCTAGGTCATGATATATTAATTCATCTTGCATGTATATCTAATGATCCATCTTTTGAATTAAATCCAGATCTGGGTAAATCTATAAATCTCGATGCATTTGAACCTTTAGTTAAAATAAGTAAAGATGCAGGAGTAAGAAGATTCATTTATGCTTCGTCTTCTTCAGTTTATGGGGTAAAAGAAGAATTAGGAGTGCACGAAGGCATGTCACTAGAGCCACTAACAGACTATTCAAAGTATAAAGCTGATTGTGAAAAAATATTAGCGCTATATGAGTCACAAAATTTTACAACCGTTACACTAAGGCCCGCAACAGTATGTGGTTATTCAAGAAGACAAAGGCTTGATGTGGTGGTAAATATTTTAACGAATTTAGCATATCATAAAAGAGAAATAAGTGTTTTTGGAGGTAAGCAATATAGGCCTAATATACATATCAAAGATATGATAGCTGCATATCTAATGATAATTGAAGCACCTAAAGAAAAAATTGCAGGTGAAATTTTTAATGTTGGATTTGAAAATCAAACAGTTTCTGAATTATCAGAAACTGTAAAAAAAGTTATAGGAGATGATGTTAAATTAAAAACTACACAAACATCCGATAATCGATCCTATCATATATCATCAAATAAAATTAAAGAAA
>Ga0194116_10008772_pt1 | contig 10164 bp, 6 predicted proteins | sample TA2MahsurfametaG_4_FD_148617 | JGI IMG/M metagenome (GOLD analysis project Ga0194116, IMG submission 148617) | Freshwater microbial communities from Lake Tanganyika, Tanzania - TA2015008 Mahale S9 surface | ecosystem: Environmental > Aquatic > Freshwater > Lake | place: Tanzania: Lake Tanganyika... | reverse complement strand
AAGTTCAGATTGGCGCGATGGCCCGCATCCGTGAACGCTTTCCGTACGCTCTCGAGTTGGAACAGACAGCTATCAACGATGATGGCACAATCCAGGAAATTGTCGGCGGAAAGCAACGCTCGGTTGCCGAAGACGTTGCCGACTACATGGCTCAATACTTTGCAGTTGAGCAGAATAAATTCAAGCACGAGCTCGCCGACCGAGCAGTCGCTGATGTCATGAGTTCCACGGAGGCGTAAGTCATGAAACCCAAATTGCTAAGGATGGCGGGAATTGGCGCCTTCCCCCATGAAGTCACGATTGACTTTGAGCATCTCGACGCCACCGGGTTGTATCTAGTGGTTGGGCCAACAGGTGCCGGCAAGACAACAATCTTCGAGGCGATGTCTTACGCATTGTTCGCACAGGTGCCATCCCGCCGGGATGTCAAGTCCACATTCCCACACAAGCGATCCTTCATCGAGTTCACGTTCACTCACAATGGAGCCGACCATCGCGTGTTTCGGGATATTACCGGGGCGGCCGGCGACTACTACGAACGACTTCCAAAGGGAAGACGAGTTGCACAGCGCAAGGCAGTAACAGCACATGTGGAAGATCTACTGAAGCTGACTGCTGATCAGTTCATGAAGATCATTCTCTTGCCACAGGGACAGTTTCAGGAGTTTCTTGTTGCAAAGACCGGTGACAAGGAAGAGATATTACAAAGAATCTTCGGCACAGAAGTTTACGATGCTGTTGCCGAGCGAGTGGCTACGCTCGCCAACGAACTCGCAAACGAATTCAACATGCTCGAGTTGAAGATCAAGACTGAGTCGTACACCACCGCCAGTGAAGTTCTTAATGTCCGGAACCTGTACCCCGATTTGGGGCTACCTGATGAAACCTCTGACTTTGCTCGAGCAAAGAAGGCTGTCAAAGCGAAGATTCCCGGGTTAGAACTTGCAAGCAAGGCCGCGGCAGACCGAATGCACGAACTCAGCGGAGACCTAGCGCGCGCGAAGGACCTCAAACAGATCTACCTGGATAGCCAGCGATTGAAGGAACTACGCGACGACGCGCGAGCGGAAGCAAGTCTCGTCAAAGAAGCGACCGAGTCCATTGAATCCCACAAGCGCGCAGAGCGAGCTCTTCGCCAGAGAGATGACTACGACCGCGCGGCATCGGCGCTCGAAGAAACAGAGTCGCTACGCAAGGAAGTGCTACGTGACGTTCGTCGTGAATCAACGCGGCTGAGAATCAATATTCCACAAGTTAGGGCCTTCCGAGGCGCTTTAGAGTCGTCGAGAAACCTCCCTGAAGACTATGGAGTGCTGTCTCGTGCAGTAACTGCAGCACTAAAGGCCCTTGACGATGATGCAACGCTCAAGGATGAGCTCGATGACGCCCGAACACGGTCTAACGAACTCATCGGAGACATAAAGAAACTGACAGCTGCAATAGCGCTGCTAGAGAACAAGAAGGCACAACTGGGCGTTAAGCGGAGTTCAACCAATTCTCAGGTCAGTAAGCATGCCGAGTTGCAGCGGAAGGTAGATGCTCTTGATCGACAACTCGAGTCTGCGGACGTGGAAAATGCGACACGTCGACTCACCATTGCTACCAATTTGCTCAATCGAGCCAATATGGCACTAGCCAAGACAGAGAAGGTACTACTGAAGTCACAAGCCGCTCACGAATATCATTTGGCCGGACAACTCGCCAAACATCTCAAGGATGATGAGCGTTGCCCTGTGTGTGGTTCAACTGATCACCCGAAGCCTGCACCTGTGACACGGAGAATTGACCTACAAGCATCGATCGATAGACACGCTGAAGCTCGAGCGACGGTCGCGGATGCTCAGCGTCCTGTGTGTGGTTCAACTGATCACCCGAAGCCTGCACCTGTGACACGGAGAATTGACCTACAAGCATCGATCGATAGACACGCTGAAGCTCGAGCGACGGTCGCGGATGCTCAGCGTGAAGTCCGTGAGGCCGAAAAGGCACTCGCCAGCGCGGAGACTGCGAGAGCGAAGCTTCCCACGACTGCCGCCCAAAGGAAGTTACGTGAGCAGTACAAACAAGCGCAAATCGCAGCGAAGGCCCGCGACGGAATTGAGTCCAACTATGAGAAACTCACCGACAAGCTCTCGACTGCTAAAGAACACATAGCGACCTGCTCTGCTGAACTTCGTAGTACAAAAACGGCTATCAACCGTGTTTCGGCTGCGATCGAGCGGGCCAAAGCAGACTTGCCTTCGCACCTAAGCGACGTGCAACGACGTGAGACAAAGCAAGCCTTAGACAAGCTAAGCGGGCTAGTTCGTCGAAAGCACACGCTCGACCAAAAGTGCGACAATGAGACGACGCAGGTCTCCACTCTTGATCGGGCTGTCAAGAAGGCGTTACAGAAGGAAGGGTTCCGAAGTCTCGAGCAGGCAGTCGACGCGCAACTAAAGGATAAAGAGCTACGAGAGAAGAACCACTTGGTTGCGCAAGCTAAAGAGCGTGATGACAAAATCATCGGGCTCGCTGCACGAGTCGACGGCAAGAAGATCCCAAAGGAGCTACCCGATATTCGAGCACTAGAACGTGATCTAAGCACACAACGGGATACGCAAACTGCGGCGGTGACGAAACTAGAGAAAGTCAAGTCACTACGTGATCGCATTGGGAAGCTCGAGCGCGTGCTCGCCGAACTTCGACCAAAGGCTGAATTCGCCGAGGAGTGCCTCACTGAGGCAAGACAGCTTGAGAAGGCCATGAATACTGGACAGGGTGTCGGAGCCCACCGTGTTTACAGGCTGCAGGAGTGGGTACAGCGTCGACTCTTCGAGCAAGTGTGTCGTGTGGCAAGCAAGCAGTTACATGAACTGACCGCGGGAAGGTACTCAATCACACTTACGCCAGATGCAGACTCGGCGGTCAAGCACGCACAAGGTCTTGACCTTTATGTACTCGATTCGTTTAACGGCAAGAAACGTGGTGTGGGATCACTGTCTGGTGGCGAGACCTTCCTTGCTTCACTGGCTCTGGCCTTAGCGCTCGCCGAAGTGGTACAGAGTCATGCAGGCGGTATCAAGATTCCAAGTCTGTTTATCGATGAGGGTTTTGGAAGTCTTGATAGAGAGACACTTGAGAATGCAATGGACGCCTTGCTTAAACTACAGAACAGCGGAAGGACAGTCGGTGTCATCACTCACGTAGAGACGATGCAGGACCAGCTGCCGATTGGCATTCGTGTAATCAAGAGTGACCAAGGAAGCAAGCTTGAGTTTCCGTTACTTCAGTAGTTCCCCACTGCTCAAACCAACTCAAAGTGATTCGCAGATCGGCTAAGCGGTTGTTGGCCCGATAGGCAATCCTCACATCATTACGACTATTGCCTACTGGCTCGGCCAACTAAACTGAGTCATGCGAACATCCAGACACCGGTGAGTTCTGCGCCAATGAAGTTTGCGTCGGTCATCTTTGCCGCAGTCAGTACTGCTTTGTCGAGAAGTGCGTCGACGAAGACCGCCCCGGTGAGGTCGGCCCCCCAAAAGTTGGCCTCACGAAGGTCGGCACCTTGAAAGTTGGCATACCGCAGGTTCGCACACGCCAGATCGGCGTTGCGCAGGTTCGCAAACTCCAAGTTGGCGTGCGAAAGATTGACATATGCCAAGTCACATGCGCTTAGGTCTACGCTACGTAGGTCAGCGCCGGGTGCTAGGCGGTAACCGCGCACAAGACGAAACATGACCGTCATTTTCTGCTCTCGGCGACTTCTACATATCTACAAAGCATGTTGGCAAGACGAACCTGCTCAATTGTCTTGCAATTCACGTCAAGCAGTTGAGGGCTCGCAAAGACGACCACCAATGCTCTCGCACGCGAAACTGCGACATTGAACCGGTTCTTGCTATAAAGGAAAGCCATACCGTGTGAGATATCTTCCGCACTCGAACTCGTAAACGACATCAGCACTACTGGCGCCTCGTCTCCCTGCGCCTTGTCCACGGTTCCAACGCGATTGCGCATCAAGTCCTCGGTAACACCGTGTTTTTTTGCATCAGCGTGACCGGCCAATCTCCTTAAGATCTCAGTGCGCTGCATGTTGTAAGGGGCAATCAGGAAGACGTCCTCCGGTGCAATCGTTGATTTCAATCCATCTTTGTTGGTGAAGTCGCGACCAAGCATTGAGTAAAAGGTCTCAACTACAGAAGAAGCTTCCTCAGGCGCCACCGTCGTACGACCAGAATGCTCAACCGGCCACCACCGCAAACCCGATCCAGACAGCCAATCTGTACCGCTCACCGCCTGACGCTCGAGACCTGGTGCTGAGTGCAATTTACCTTCGTACACCTGCTCTGAAACAAAGGCAGTGATTGACGGATGCATGCGCTTTGTGGTGCTCAGCAGAATGCCGTAACCCTCGGGGACTACATCGCGACCGTGATTGATGTACTCAAGTGCAGACAAGCCTGACTCGCCGGGATGCGCGGCTTTTGTTGGTTGCTTAAGCTGCTGCGGATCGCCGACGAGCACGAGGTCTTTGGTGGCTAATGACACCGCCAGCGTGTCAGCGAGCGACAGCTGCCCCGCTTCATCGACAAAGAGTACGTCAACTGAATTGCGCATTTCAGACCTAGCGAACAAGAAGCTGGTTCCAGCGACAATCTGATAGTGCGACTGTTCCTTCGCGACTTTCTCATTCTTCTCGCGCCGCGCAATCATGACTGTTGATCCTGCTTCGCTTTCGGAATCGGGCTTACCCGTACCGACAATCACCGTGACTGGCTGCGCACCGGTAAGGCCATGGTCGCCAGCGCGCACGGCAATCTCGTCGAGCAATTGGCGAACGGCACCGTGCGTGTTTGCGGTGATACCGACTCGCTTTCCTCGTTTCACGAGATCGAGAATCATGTTCGCTGCCGAGTAGGTCTTTCCGGTTCCAGGAGGGCCCTGAATGGCGATGTACGAGTCGTCGAGCGACTGCACGATAGACGACATGTCTCTCCACTCACGCTCCACCTCAACCGCTCCAATCGGAGCGCTACCTCTCTGAAGTTTTGTGGGAAATCGTTTCAGTAGGTCGATTGTTGCACCGAGGTCAGCTTCATTGCCTGCTAGCACCGAGGTGGCGATCTCTTCTAACCCCTTTACAAAGACACTCTTACCGATGAAGTCGTTTAAGAACACGGCTGTGGGGTCTTGTATCGCTGCGGGGTCTTGCATAAGTGATTTAGCGAACTTGAGCCGAAGCTCAATGACGCCATGGTCAAGATCAAGCGACACAACTTCCAGGCTCGGGAAGACGGGCTTTTCGGCACCTGGTTCGAGGTATGGGTGATAGTTCGGCGCAGTTACTTGTTTCCCGAGGGCGATAGTGGTCGTTTGTGAAGGGTCAAACCGGTATCGACGAATCTGCGAACACAGTCTCTTCTTTCCGGTCGGCTCTTCAATATCACCGGCGCTCTCCAGTTTGAGGCCTGCGATGGTATTCGAATTCTCAAAGAGCTCTTCTTGCGTCATCCCTCGAAGTTGAATGAATTCAAATTTGCTGACAGCGTCTTCGCGCTCATGGAAGTCGAGCAAATCGGCAAGGAGCCACTTGTACTCCAAGAGCGCAGCTTGGTCTTCGGGTAAGCGATCAAATCGACCTGCATTGAGCTGTTCGGCCAAACCATCACCGATTCTCGGTTCATCCTCAAGTTTGTTGAGCGACGGGCGGACGAGATCGTTGAGCTCGGGTGTGGGCAATGCATCGGCAAGCAACGCGCGCTGGGACTCCAACCACGTGCGCAACTCGATGGTCGAAAGGCAGTCGTTCATGTTGTACATCTTCAAGTCGTCAAGATGCTTGATGTTGCCTTCTGGCGCATACTCTGCCGTACCACGTGATGCAAGCCATTCCTCGTAGCACACGATGCTGAGCTTCCCCTCTTCGACTAGGTCGTTGCGCTTGAAGCCGTACATCCTTTCGAGTTTCTTGATTGAGTATGACTCGACTCCGATACGCATGCCTTGGGTAACGATGCGGCTCAGGTCTACAAACCGACCCTCACGCAGTAGCTTGCTTAATTCCGTCTCGCATGTGACGTGCCGAGTAGCAAGCCGTTTCAGCGCCGACGGCTCATAGTGACCGAAGTGATAGATGCGCAGGTTCTCATGGTCCGGCATCGCAATTCGACTGTTGATGAACTCGATTACCTCGATCAACGCTTTGCGCTCTTCCTCCGCATCATGTGCCCAAATGGCCTTGTATTGCGGTGTGCCGTCGGTGTCGACCCAGGCAAGCCCGTGCAGGTACTCCAGACCCTTGCTTCCCCGGTAGGCATGACCCTCAATGTCGTAGAAGATGTCGCCGGCATTCTTCTCCGGCAGCAAGCTGAATCCGCGCCCACGTTCGACTGGGCGGACGAACTCCGTCTCGGGCAACGTTTCTGGATCGATCTCTTGCTTCGATTTGGTTATGAGTTGCAGTGTCGCTTGCTTTCTGAGACGAGACAACACGTCGGGGTTGATGTCAGTCTTGACTTCATTGCGATTAGCAAGTTCTTCGAGTTTGGTGATACCCACCGCACGAAGCTTCTCTCGGTTTGTCGCCGACATTCCCGCCACGAAGGTGAGGTCGTCGGCCTTGCGCCAGTACGCATTGCACTCCGCGCGCCAGCGACAAACATCGCAATGCTCATTGGGTACGGGTTCACTGTGCTCTGGAGATTCGAGTAGAGCGTCGACCAGCGACTGCTTAACCCGCCGGTAGTAGGCAGATACTTCTGAAAGGCGAACCGACACTGTGCCCTCTTCTTCTGAACCGGTGACCACGTGAATGAACTCGGGTTCCAAACCTTGAACTCCCTGAATCTGCTCGGCATAGGCACACAACTGAATCAATGCATTGACCTTGGCGATTCGAGCGAGCTTGGTGTCATATGGCTGAAAGGCGTAGTTACCAAGTTGAGAAATAATTTCGTCAACTGCAACGAGAAAGTCGGCACGACCCACCCAGCCAAAGCCGTCTTTCTCGGAGTAAAACGTGGGCTGATAAAGAGCATCGGGGCCGGACTTCATGGCCGCCACGGTGGTACTCATGCGCTTCATCAGTTCGTCGCGCGTATAGGCAGAATCTTTGTCACGTCGGGCGTCGAGGTCGACGACTGTTCGTTTGAGTGACTGCAGAGATGCCTCAAGCGCCGCGAGGTACGTTGCCTCGTGTTCTTCGCCATAGCTCTTCAAGACCTCGAGTAGGTCGTCATCGAGTTTCCGTGGCGCGATGCCAGTTTCGAGTGACTTTAGGTTCAGCCACGTAAGGTGCTTGCAGGCAAGATGGTTGGCGAGATCCGTTGGGCTAATTATGGTGACGCCGTCAATGCGTTGCATGGGCTATATGACCTTCTCTTTCAGGGGTAGTGGATTGACTGTGAAGCTCACCATTGGGTCACGTGGTCGCGGACACGACGCACCGCGCTCTGGTCCGCCTTCTCTACTCGTCGAGATGACGACCGTAGTACCGCGGCGCTCGGCAGTCCTGGTGATGGTGTATGCGAGCATGATTGTCTGCACGGCGATGCACGCCACCAACATCTTCAACACGAATGGTGCTTCGCGCGGTGAATCCGCAGTCATAGGGGGCTCTCATCCTCATCTGCAAACGGTGGTTCGTGGTTCTCATGCCATGCGCGCCATGAGTTCTCGTCATAGGGATATACGGGGCCTTCTGGCTCGGGACGGTCGTCGCGATCACGGCGACGAAACATTCGCCGCAGCGGTATTGATTCGTCAGCGCCGTCGAATTGAATGAAGGTATCATTCTCTTCTTCATCGTCTTCATCGGGCTCGGCAAGATGGGCGACAGCAATTCCCAAAGATGCACAGCCTGAGATGTCGATTCTCGCGCGAATGATGCCGGCCGAATCAGGCTCACTGGCCCAGTACGGTACTGACTTCAGATCAAGTTCGAGTCGCTGCATGTATCGCGATGGAAGAATGTTCTCGATCGCGTCCAGTGGGTTTTCATACCGGTTCGCGAGATGTGAGTCACGGAAGATGTGTGTCATGAGTATTGACAGCGCAAGTCGGTGACAGACGTGTTCAATGCTTGACGCTTCGTCATCGGACACTTCCAATGACACTTGAATGTGCTCGTACAGTGCGGCAGCCATACGCACGACCGCACTTCGCGTATCAGAGCGACCTTGGTCGACCACCGCCTTGTATGCGTTGATATGCGCGATGGTCGCACTGAGATCCACAACGCCATCCGGGCAGTCTTCGAGAGTGCTGAGACGTTCGATTGTGTTAGCTAGTGACAGTTCGAAAATCATTAGCAACTACAGATAGCCAGGCGTCAAGCCCGACCCCTCGTCGTCGACATCAGATTCCTCATCGGAGGGTGCTTCAATATCGTCGTCATCGTCAGCGCCAATGTTGTCTCCACTCGACCCAAGTTCTGCTGTGGTGCGGAGAATCTTAAAAGCGGTGCCCTGAATCAATCCGATCAGCGGCTTCATCGCAATTAAGCCACTTAGGCAGCGCGGTGTTAAACGGCCGCGATCAATCTCACGCGTCACGTCGCGCGCGAGGCGAACCAACTCGTTAGCGAACGGCTCGAGGCCGGCAACATCTCCAGCAACCTGGTCTGCCTTCTTCGACTTTGGCCGTGCCGCGGTCTTTGGTGATAATGCCTTCTTTCTCGGCACGCGTTGTTTGTCGGTCTGAATACAACACTTCTCGAGCGCGAAAGTTGTCTTGTCGACTTTTTGGAGACGGAGCGGCTTATTCATCGTCGCTGGCTCCAGCCAAGTCACCGAGCTCTTTTTCATTCAGGCGACCCAGGACATCAATGACGGGCAGTACCGCTTGCGAGATGCTGGTGCACACCACTCGCACAAGATCTTCAGTTGACATTGTTTCAGTTGCTTCGAGGTCAAGCTCTTTACGAGCTGCTTCCTCATTAGCGATAACTGATACAGCCGTAATCGCGAGACCGAATTGAAAGCGACGATTCAACAGTTCGGCATTCTTCGGCTTCTTGCGACGTGCCTGCTCGAGGTAACGGTTGTCCATGTTGATTTGGAATGCTTCGGCTTTGCCATCGAGCATCGTGACTACAAGTGCGGTCGAGTCGTTCCAGCCGAGGGTTGCCCACTCGTCGCGATACACGGGGATGATCCGTGGGAGGTCGATGCCAGGTCGGGACGAACCACCCTTTTTTCCAGTGGTCACCGTCGAGCGCTCACCTTCGCCACCTGGCTCACCAACCTTGGTCTCCGGCAACACCTTCACGGTGAGCGTGTTAACGAACTCCATTTCGGTGTCAGGTGCAGAGATGACCAGTCGCACCTTGTATTCGTCGTCGACGACCGCGGCACTGGGATGCTTCAACCGAACCTGCAGGCAGCCATCGTGCAGGGTGCCAATGACACCGCTGACTTCTCCGCCGGCCGGGTGCTCGGTAGTAATCGTGAACTTACCGGCCATCAACGCGCCTGCACGGTTAAAGAAGTCATTGACCACGTCGGTCTCGAACTCGAGGTTCATGGCGTGATTGATTGGTGATGTGCGGTTCAGGGTGCTCTCTCCGCCACGAAAGCGGAAAAACGTCGGCTGGTCTTTGCCCTCGAAGATGCTCGGCGCTCCGGTACCGCCACCACCACCCACGCCGCCAGGGATGCGTGAGCCGTGCTTGAACAGTGCCGCAAGGTCGGGGTTGCTGTTCACGAGGTTACGCATCATCTCTGCGAGTGGTTTGTCTTCGGCCAGGGTCTTTGCGAGCTGAGCCTCGATGTGCCGACGCTTGAGGATCGCGAGTACCTCGTTCTTCTTCAGCCAGTCAGCGAGCTGCTGATAGAGCTCACTCATCATCGCTGATTCGGCGAATCGATCGCGACTGTTCATAAAGATCTGGTTGCGGGCATTGTTGTCAAGTGCATCGCAGTCGACCACGACTGCGGTCTTGGTACGCAAGACACCCAAGTCAACTTCTTTACGAGCGAAGAATGTCTCAGGCAGATGCCCATGCTTCTGTCCATTGAGGGAGAAGATCACGCCGTACTCCCCGCGATATGTGCTCATGCGTTCGTCATCGAACTTGAAGACATAGGCACGCACGGGCAGAGCGAAACCATTCACCACGATGGTGCCGGCCACCGGAACCTCGGGCTCGAGCCGAGGACGCACATCTTCGTTTTGCTCGAA
>Ga0194116_10008770_pt1 | contig 10167 bp, 9 predicted proteins | sample TA2MahsurfametaG_4_FD_148617 | JGI IMG/M metagenome (GOLD analysis project Ga0194116, IMG submission 148617) | Freshwater microbial communities from Lake Tanganyika, Tanzania - TA2015008 Mahale S9 surface | ecosystem: Environmental > Aquatic > Freshwater > Lake | place: Tanzania: Lake Tanganyika... | reverse complement strand
CAATCCCCAATCCCCAATGTTGATTATTTTGTTTTTATCGGGTCTAAAGCTATTATAATTAAACCTATTTATCTAGTTAATGAACTTAAATTTTTATTTGTTGTATAATATTTAATAAATTTAATGGAAGAAAATCTTGAAATATCAAATATTAAAAGAGTTCCTTCTTCTCATCATATTATTCCTGAAAAAAAAATTCTAATAATATATTCATCTGGATATTTTGGGATGCAAAAGACTGAGACAGGTTTTTTATGCAAAAAGAATTTTTTATTAAATTATATGAGAAATCATCCAAATTTTTGCGATAGAGATGCACTATATACATATCATGAAAAAAATCCAAGACTTCACAATTTTTTAGTAAGTCCACCGAGTATTCATAATAGGAGAATTATATATAAAATATTAGAAACAGAAGAAATAAGTGATTCTTCAAATATGAATTTAGATTTATGGAAGAGTATCGGAGGATTAATAAAAGAGAATTATGATGAATATGATGCTTTTGTAGTGATTCATGGTACAGATACAATGAATTATACCGCAAGTGTTTTGAGTTTTATGTTAGAAAACTTAAATAAACCAGTAATATTAACTGGTTCACAAATTCCTCTAATTGAGATGAGAAATGATGCTCAAAGAAATCTGATTGATACCCTTACAATTGCAGGCAGTTATCATATTCCGGAAGTATGTATAATGTTTGATTCTGTTTTGTATAGAGGTAATAGAACTATTAAAAATGATAATATGAGATTATCTGCATTTGAATGTCCAAATATGAATCCACTTGGTGAAATTGGAATTAAAATAAATATTAATTGGGAGTATATATTACCTCCGCCAAAAGAAGAATTTTCCTATTTTGACGTAATTAAAAAAAAATTTTATATATAAATATTAAAAATTTAATAAATAAATATATTCTTATACTCTTTAAAGAATCTGGAAAATCAAATTTGCATCGTAAAATTTTTCCCTATTATAAAAGATGAAACTTTTCAATCGTTTTTTGCTCCTCACATTAAAGGTAAAATTTCCAAATAACATTTGTAATTTAGATTAATTATTTATCTAAAACTTTGTTTAAAATAAAAATACTAAGCTGTAATTCTTGAAACCTATGGTTCAGGAAATATGCCTAGGGACAGACCTGAAATTTTTGAGATTATGAAAGAAGCAAATGATAGAGGAGTTATTATTGTAAATGTATCTCAATGTAGGAAAGGGCTTGTATCCACAAATTATGAATGTGGAAAAATTTTAGAAAAATATGGAGTGATATTTGCAGGAGATATGACTGTTGAGTGCGCATTAGCAAAATTATCATATTTACTTGGAAAAGTAATTTGAAAGATTATTCAATTAAATAATTTTTTAATTCTTAAATCCCAAAAATATATAATTGATTTTAAATCAATATAAAAACTGTAAATTTTTTACCCTATTAATAAAGGATTGATATTATAATTAATTATAGAATTACGAAAATTCAAAAATAAAAAAACTTATGCAAGAAAACCTTCGTGGCGAATTAACAACTGCAAAAGTTGATGATTATTCTATTGAATCGAACAAATTTATAAATGCATTAATAAGTATAATTGACAAAAAAGAAGCGAAACAAGATGAACAAATTTTTGCGTTGAATTTAATCCCAAAAGTGATAAATGAACTTGCTGAAAAAAATAATATTACAATGATTAAAAAACTTAAAAATTATATCATAAATATTAATTTTTCAGAATTTAATAAGCGAAATCCATTACATATAGCAACTATAAAAGGCAATTTAAAATTGGTGAAATTTTTATTAAAATTGCGAATAGGAATTAATGATATAGATGAATCAAAATCCACTCCTTTAAATTATGCTTGCTTATCTGGTTATAAAGATATAGCTTTATTACTCAAAGAAAAAGGAGGGATATTAAATATGACAAAATTTATTAGTAACAAAATTTTGGAATATGGATATAAAGGTGATGTAGAAAAATTAAGACTATTTTATGAATGTGGAGCAAACTTAAATATTGAAGATTATGATAAAAGAACCGTTGCGCATGTTGCTGCAGCAGAAGGACACACTCATATTATTAAGTTTTTAATTGAAGAAACTAATGTAAATATTTTGGTCAGTGATAGATGGGGTAATACACCTTTTTCAGAAGCAAACAATGAAAAAATTCGAGATTTGATAAAAAATAAATATAAAAATTGTAAGTTTTATTTATTAATAAAGATTATAATATTCTATAAAAAATTTCTGAGAATCTTATATATCATGGAATTAATTCAAAAATACAATTTTGTTTTATTATAATTTTTATCTATTATAAATTTATTTAGTAAATTTTCTTAAAAAGAAGAGAAAGAGACAAACATTTGTATTCACTTTGATTGATCAATAAGAATTTATACAAATTAAAAATAAAAATAAATAAAATTTTATCAGTTATTATTGTTATAATTTATCAAAATAGTATTAAAGTATAATTTAAAAAATTTTATTAAATAAATTTTGATTTTTCATTAAAATTTAATCTCTTAAAAGTTTGATTGTTTGATTTTAGTCTTTTATAAATACTTATAAGATTATATAATTTGGATTATTATCTTCAGTCTATATTTAAGGACAGAAAAAGAAAGTTCGATAGTTTATTTGTAATATTAAATTAGATTTGAATTTTATCTTTTTCAAAATTTAATTTGTTTTTTTCTTCTTTTTCATTTGATAATTTTTTTAGTTCTTGATATCTTAAGTTATTTTGAATCATTTTTATATGCTTATTTGAACTTAAAATATTAAATTCTTTCTCTCTTGAGATATAATTTTTATATTCAATGTGATTTTTTTCATAAGTTAAATAATAAACCTTTTGTAATGTTTCATCTATGAAATTAGGTTCATATAAATATTGATCTTTAATTAAATATGGATCTCGAGGTGGGGGTTCTAAAAGCCAATCAGGTTTATAAATATTTGGTACTAGAGCTTCTTCTCTATTTTATAAATATTTGAAAATTTAAATTAATTTCTATTTAAATATTAAAATGCAATAAATTTTACAAATAATTTATATATAATTCTTCATCATGTTGTATTTCTTTAATACTAACTATGGCAACTCCTCTATAACCCTTTTTGTAAAATTTGTCTGCTGACTATTTTATCAATTATTTATTATAAATATTTTAAATACCTTAAATATTTTAAAGTGTTTTTATTATTAAGATTTATGAAACTTCGGAGAAAAAAATAATTTCTTTCATTTTGAATATGATAAGAATAAGATATAATTGGATTTTTTTTAATAAAAATAATTAAAAAATAATAATTTCAAATTTTAAGAAATTTTTTACTTTATTATATGTATTCATAACATAGGGAAAATATCGAAGATAATCGGATGGGAAAAAATTGAATGGAATTTCAAAATCAATAAATTTGACATTGGCTTCTGTTTCAGAAGGAGGGTGATTAATATAATTTCCTAATGCAAATGGATTAATCAAGTTAATTGGAATTTCTTCATGTAAGAAATCATTTCTAGCAAAATGCTTTTAAATCATAAAAAGTTTTTATTTTTATGAAAGAGGAATTTTTTTTTTATGATATTTAAAAATTAGCAAAATAAATTTTACTTTTAAAGCTTCAGTTTCTTTTTCATACCATTCTTCTAAACTTAAAGAATGATCAAATTGGCGGGGAATTTTATGAATAGGATCTAGCCATGAACCGTCATATCTTTTAAGGTATGGTATTACTGTGTTAATTTCCAATTGAGGAGGAGGAATGTTTTTTGAAAATAAAACTCCTGGGTAAAAGCCCAACAAAGTTCCAGGTAATATAAACTTGCGTTTTTTAGCAGATAGAAAAACTCCATCCCCAGCTTCTATTTTAAATATTGAAATATTATCTATCTTAAAAGAAAATCTAAATTTAAATTAAAATTGTTAATTATAATTTATTTATTTGTTTTAAATATTATACCCGAATGCTCGATTCTAGAAAGTTTTTTAATTAAAAAAAATCCTAAATTTTCTTCTAATTCTTCTTTAAAATTTGGATACATTTCCCAAATTGTTTTATACTCAGGTAAATTTCCTTCATAGCTCAAGTCATATATAGGAAATAAATCAGGATTATTTTTAAAAAACTTTTTTCTATTCTCTTCCAATTTCATATTATATACTAAATCATATTTCCTTACTAAATTATGGATATCATGAAATAAATCATAAGTCTGCTCTAACATATCAGAATTTAGTAATGTCCATTGTTCATCAATGTAGAGATTTTTTATTTCTTCAAATGTTTCTTTGTAAAATTTATCTAATTCATCTTTAAATTCATTAAAAAAGAATTAGTAATTTACCTCTATTTGGAAAGTTTTTTAAAGATTTCGAATGATAGGGTAGTAATTTATTTCTTAATATCGATAAAAATGCACCTACATAAGCAATATCTTCATTTTTTATTAATTGGACTCTCTTCGTCATAGTTGTTAATAATGAATTTTGAACTTTATCAAGAACTTTCAACATTTATGATTTTCTTTAATTCTTTTTTTAAATAAATAGAGATTAAATTTATGATTGAAATTTTAAATCATATAAATTTTGAAATCAATTAATTATTATATGATAATTTATTTGACATTTAATAAAGAGTTCATTTTAAAAAAAGATTGTAATTAGATATTTAATAATAAGTTGAATTTTTTTCCATTTATCTCTCATAGAATTCAAATTTATTCTTTCCAAATGAATTTCTTATCAATAATGGAAGAAAAACAAAAATTAATTTTGAACAATTTATTGAAAAAACAATAATTTAGTTGAGGAAAATTAATTATTCAGATATTTCAATCACAAATAACTCTTAAAGTTAAATAATAAATTATAAAAAATATGAAATTATTAAAAAATAATTAATTTCAAAGTCTCTCAGATATTTGAATAATAAAAAAGTAGTTAATGATTGAAATTTTTTATTTAATATATATTAATAATAAAAGTACGAGGAATAAATCATTATAATTTATTTTTTACAGTAAAATATAAAAATTGATAATATAAATAATATATTGAATTTGAAAAATAAAACTTTCTCATGTATAGTTAATTTTAACAAAATTGAAAAATATTTAAAATTATCATGGATATATTATAAAATTATTGAAACATTTTATAAAATTTATATTTTTTTCCTAAAATTTAATATAAAATTAATTTTAAATAATATATTTTAAATTTTATAAATTTAAAGGATTTTAAAAACTTTGTATGAATAATTTTATTTATTTTTTATTTGTATTCCTTGAACTTTTACTCTCGTTTAGTTTAAAATTTTTACTGGCTTTATTTGATTCATTTTCCAACTTTTTATTATAATCATCTACGTATTTATAATATTTTGCTAAAAGTTTTTTAGTGTAAGTAGCTGGTTTTTTATCATCAAATATTAAGCTTGTGTTTCCAGAGGTATTAATACTGATATTATTTATAAAATTAAAGGAAAATGAATTTTGACTTTGATTATTGATTTTTGAAGAATCGTTTAAAGAAGTGTCTATTTTTTTTCTATTATCATTCTCTATATAAATTTAATAATTTGAATTTAATCAAAATTTGATAAAAGAAAAAAAATTACTTTGAGATTTTTGTAATTTTGAAGTTACAGTATATTTTTTTTCTGTCTTTTTAGATTTACCTAAATTGCATTCTTTATCTTTTAATTTTATCAATATATTTTTTTTATGTTTGTTTGTATTATCTTGAGTCACGCATTCTTTATAAAATTTATTTATATCTATATTTTTAATTTCACTTAAATTTGCATTTTGCATAATTGATTTTTTATCAGAAACCTTACTTTTGAAATCCACTAAAGAATTACACCTTGCAGATATTTTTTTATTTTCATTAGATAAATTATTTAAATAGCTTTCTTGGAAATCATTCGAGAGCAAAAAATTTTTAGAAGAAAGTGTATATTTATTATTTAAATCATTTATTTTTTCTAAATTTGAATCAGCATCTATATCATCATTATATATATTTAGCGCTTGAAATTTTAATGAATTATTTATATTATTAATAGAAGTTTTTTCATTTTCTGTGGAAATAAAGTTATTATCTTCATCTTTACAAACTTCATTTTTTGTGCTATTTTTATTCGTTAAATATTCATTCTCAGAAAGGTTTATAATTTCATCAGGTTTAAGAGAAAAAACACCTTCTTTGTTGATATTAAAAAAAATTTCATTATTATTAAAATCACAATTTGATTTAGATAAATTAATGGTTTTTATTAAAGCAGAATTCGTTTTACTGATCAAAGGATCAGTTGTATCTAAGAAAATTTTAAATTTATCAATATTTATTAAATCTTGTTTTTTATGAATGAAATAATCATGTTGATTTTTATTAATTTTATCTTTCAAATTTAATCTATTTTGTATTAAAGACTCTTCATTATTTTTACTAGTTTTTACATAGGATATTTTGCTTTTATTTTTCAAATTAAAATTGTTCAAATTATTTTTTACGCTAGGATTTGCTGAAATGGCATTTTCTAAATCAACCTTTGACTCATTTTTTATCTTGAAGAGCAAATTCTTTTTTAGATGTTTGTTTTTTAAAAATTTAATATTTTGAGAATTTTCTTTTGACTTTATTGTTGTGTTTTTAATATATGAGCTTTTATAATCATTATAATCTCCACACTCTTGAATTGTAATATTCGTATTATTATTTATTGATTTTTTGTTTATGACGCCATTATTAATTTTAATTTTATCCCCAATTTTATTATTGGAAAAATTATTTTTATTATAATCTAAAGAATAATTTTCAGTTTTTTTTTCAGTATTTATTATCTCTAATGATTTTCTTTTCTTTAAATTACTTTTATTGGGGTCATATTTTTCATTCTTTATTAATAAATTTTTCTTTACAAATTTTTTATCTTTTTCTACATTTTGAAAAATTTGATTATTATTGATTATATCTGGATTAATAATGTCATTAATAGTATTTTTTGAATTATTAAAAGAAAAATTCAAATTTTCTTTTGGATCTGTGATATTCAATTCCAAGGGTTTTTCATTTTTATCAATTTTAGAATTTTCTTCAGAATTTAAATTTATAATTTCTTCTTCATTTTTAAAAAGTGTATTTTTAATAAATCTATTACTTATTTTATTATTTTTAGAAGTCTCAAGTTTGAGCCTTTCTAAGTTTTCCAAATTAATTTCAAAGGATAATTTTTCTAAGTAAAACCTTTCATTTTTATTATTAGTTGGCTCAGTATTGACATCTTGTTCTGAATTTATAAGAAAATGATCTTCAGCAAATTGTTTTTCAATCTTACTTTTTTCTTTCATTTTTAATAAGTTGAATTGCTTAAAATTTCTCGTACTTCTATTTTGAACAATAACTGAATTGGATTGATAATCATTATTGATTTTATTTTTATCATAAGAGTTAAAATTTATTTTATTATTTTTTGAATTTTTTTGATTTACTGAATTTTTTACTATATTGAAATTCATAAAGTTATTTTTATATACGTCTTGACTCAAATCAGAATTTTTATCATTTTTTTTTGATGAATCATAATTTATATTTTCCATTGAGAGATTTATTTCATTTTTTTTATATTTAAGTGGATTTGAAATAAAGATCTTATCCATTAAATTCAATGAATTTATTTGTTCTTCTTGATTTGTATTATTATGATCATTTAAATTCTGGTTATTATTTATTTTCTCCTTATCTTTATTTATTTCAAGATTTTGAAATTCTTTATTACTATGATTCTCAATATCAAGATTTTCATGTTCTGAATCGTAGTTATTAAAATCATTTAACATTTTTTTTTTTATGTTTTTTTTAATCACAAGCATGGTTGAATAAGAAAAATTTTGGCTTCTACGAGAAGTTTTGTTCTTTACATCACAAAATGAATTATTTTTTATATCTTCATTCTGAGAATTAAAATTATTCCTATTTTCGAATAAAGAATTATTTTTCCTTATTTTGTTTTTCTCATCTTCTATTCGGGTTTTATTTTTTATGCTTTTATAAGAAGTGTTAATCAAGCTGTTATTTAAGCTATTATCATAGCTTGAAAGAGAGAGAAAGTTGTCTTTAATAATATCTAGATTATCTTCCTTTTTTTTTAAATTTTCAGAAAAGTCTAACACATGATTGTTATAAATTTTTGAAATTCTATGGCTCTCAAAATTATTTTCGTTAATTTGTGATAAATTAATCCCATTTTCAATATTATTATCAGTAAAACTATTATTTTTCAAATCTATATCAATTTCTATTAGTTTATTTAAATCATTTTTATTTGAATTGTTTAAATTTTTAAAATCCGGTAAAGAAATATTCTTATTCTTGACTTTTTCTTTGTTTTTATAAGCCATTTCAATATAATTTATATTTTTAACAGTTTCCTGATTATTTTTTTTTTCGTCATATTTATTTTTTGAGCTTTCGAAAGTTAACATATTATTATTTTCATAATTTACTTGAATATTATCTTTGAGATTTTTAATTTCAATAAAATCTTTTTTATTAAACAAATTATTATTTTTTTCAGTTTCATTATTTTTACCATTTTCGTTTATTAACGAATTATTTAAATCAAATAAAGAAGAATTTTCATTATTTCCATTTTGATAGCAAAAAGATTTAGATCTCAAACTATCGTTTAATATATTATATTTTTTTCTTTGGTATAAATCAGGAAAAAAAACTTTTTCTTCGGAATTATTTTCTACTAAAGCAAATTTATTGACAGCATTCAAATTTTCATCTTTGATCTCTTCTTTTAAATTTTGTTTTATTCTAGTATTATCATATTTATGATTGTTTTTGGTTTCATTAGATGAAGAATTTTTAAAAAATGATATTCTTTTGGAAGTATATATAGAATTTCTTGCAATATTTACAAAACCATTAAAAGGGATTCTTTCAGGTGAATTGTTTTTTGAATCGAAACTTTTGTCAATTTCTACTAAAGGCTCTTCTTTATTAATTATTTCATTTTTTTTTGAATAGATTGAATTAATATATTCATCTTTTTTAAAATTCTCAATATCATTTTGAAGCTTTTTAATAAAATCATCTTTTTCTATTAATTTCTTTTCTAATTCGTAAATCTGAGAAATTAATTTATTTTTAATTTTGAATTCAAGTTTATCATCATTAGAGTATCCTTTATCTTTTATAAAATGAAAATTCTGCTAAAATTTAAAATTTTAATAATCCTAATTTTTTTATAATAATTTTATATTAAACTTCTAATTAGAAGTATAAATAATCTTTAAATACTCTCATATAAATATTTAATTTTTCCAATAAAGTAAAAATTTTTTTTGATTCTTTATGATACTTCAAATCTGTTCCATTTATAAGGTCATTAAATTCTTTTTTTAAATTTGTAAATTCATAAAATATATCTTTATAGTATATTTTAATTTCATCAAGATGAACTTCATCTACTATATTATTATTTTTATTTTAGTTACTTGAAAATTGTTCTTTTTCTAATAAATCTTCCTCTTTCAAAGAATTCCTTAAAAATAAACTTCTGCTCCTAAACAATGGTTTTGACAAATCATTATCTATTAAATTTTTTTTATTTATTAATATAGGTTCTTCTTCTATAGGAAGTTTCTCCATACTTTTTAATTTTATTTTAAATCTAAAAAGTTATCTAAATTATAATCTTCTTATTTTATAATGTAAAGTATAAATAAAATGAAGTTTAAATTCATTTTATCTCAACAAACAACAGTTAAATTTTATATTAAATAAGAAAATCCATCTATTTCAAAGAATAAAAATTTTCATTAAAACATTTAATATACAATTATTAAATTTTGCTTGACTTTGAGTTTTTTTAAATGGTTTTAATTAGTTACATTACATAAATATTTAAATTTAATTATTAAATTTTGTTTTATAAAATAAGTATTTTTATCATTATAAATTTCTTATTTTTTAGAAATTGACCTACTTTTTTTAATTGTAGAAAATTTTGGGGATTGGGGATTGGGGATTGGGGATTGGGGATTGGGGATTGGGGATTGGGCCCAATCCCCAATCCCCAATCCCCAATCCCCAATCCCCAATTCCCAAAAA
>Ga0194116_10008769_pt1 | contig 10168 bp, 7 predicted proteins | sample TA2MahsurfametaG_4_FD_148617 | JGI IMG/M metagenome (GOLD analysis project Ga0194116, IMG submission 148617) | Freshwater microbial communities from Lake Tanganyika, Tanzania - TA2015008 Mahale S9 surface | ecosystem: Environmental > Aquatic > Freshwater > Lake | place: Tanzania: Lake Tanganyika... | reverse complement strand
AGGCAGCTCAGGCAACGCGGATTAACCGTGGAGTTGGATTCCTCGGGTTCAGCCTTTGGCAAGCAGTTCAAGCGAGCTGATCGAAGCGGTTCAGCCTGGGCTGCCGTGCTGGGCGATGGCGAGGTGGAGCAGGGAATCGTGACCTTGAAGGCACTGCGTCAGGATACGGAACTGCAGAAGGAGCAGACCCTGAAGTTGACTGAGATTGATCAGCTGTTCAGCATCCTCTCTGCTTGAGCATGTCGGGCACACAGAAGCGTGTTGCCGCTCCCAAGATTTCAATCTTGATGGCGACCTGGAATTGTTCCTCCTTATTGGCCACGTTCTTCACGAGTCTCGAGGAGCAATGTTCAAGGGATTGGGAGTTGTTGATTCTCGATAATTGTTCCTCCGACGGCCTATCTCAAGTGGTTCGGCACTACCAATCAACTCACCCTGATCACTTGATTCACTTCAGCTCTATGGTTGATGCAGGGATCTATGACGCCTGGAATCGGGGAATCGAGATAGCAAGGGGGACCTATTTGTGCTTCATTGGCGCCGACGATGTCTTTGTGAGTTCTGAAAGCTTGCAGCAGCTGCTTGATCTCACCAGCTCCTCTGCAGAATTAATCACCTGCCGAAACTCTTATTATTCTTCAGATGGTCGTTTTTTGCGAGAATGGGGTTCCTCCTGGAATTGGAGACGGATGCGGGAGTCGATGAATATTGCGCATCCAGGAATGCTTGTGCGTCGTGACTTATTTGACCGATTTGGTTTGTTTGACCCAAGTTTTGAAATCTGTGGTGATTATGAGTGGTTCTTGCGCCTTCCACCCTTATTGCATTCTGTGCATAGTCAGGCGTCCATTCTCAAGATTGCTCAGGCCGGGGTGAGTCACACCAAGATTGGCGCCGTGTATGCGGAAACCTTTCGTGCCCAGGCACGTCATCTCAACGTTCTTTGGAGTGCCGGATGTTGGCTTCTCAATTGGTTGAAATATGGTCGCCGGCTTTTGATTGGTCTGGCATGAGAGCATGCTTCTTCTGAATTACAAGCCCGTTCTGCATCAGCCAACGGGAATCGGTGTGTATGCCAATGCCGTCTTGCCGGAGTTTCAGAAGTTCGAGCATGTTCTGCTTCCTGGCGGAGGCTCTGGTGGCAGTAAAGAGCGTTTGAACCGCTTGGCCTGGTCTCAGATGCAGTTGCCAAGGCTGGCAAAGAAACTGAAGGCAGATTTGATCTTCACCCCTGCACCCGAGGGATATCTCGGCGAACAGTCTGTGCCGCAGGTTGTCATGGTTCATGACTTAAGGCCTTTAAGTCATCCAGAGTGCTCGATGCAATCGCTTTACTTTAGGCACTGGGTGCCACAACTTTTAAGGCAGTGCAGGCACATCATCACCAATTCTACATTCACTGCTTTAGAAGTCTGCAAGGCCACAGGTGTACCTGAAGGCAAAATCAGTGTGATACCTCTTGGTTATAATGCTGATCATTTCTATCCATCAGAGATAAAGCAGCCGCTGCATTGCCGTCCCTATCTTCTTCATGTTGGGCAGGCTTACCCCCATAAGAATCTTCACCGCCTGATTCATGCTTTCAATGCGATCAAGTATCGCTTTCCCGAGGTTGATTTGGTTTTGCTTGGGAAGCCGCACCCCTCTGAGACGAAAAAACTCCAACATTTGACATCCGACCTGGGCTTATCTACGCGCGTGATATTCAAAAGCTACGTCTCTTATGGGGATCTTCCGAATTGGTATCGAGGAGCTCTGGCCTTTGTTTACCCGAGCCTTTGGGAGGGATTTGGTCTCCCGATTCTTGAGGCGATGGCTTGTGGTTGCCCTGTGGTTACAAGTCTTGGATCGGGTACGCAGGAAGTTTCCGGCGGACGGGCAATGCTGGTGAATCCATTCAGCACTCCCGAAATTCAAAACGCCATTTCAGACATTCTGCATATGGAATCCAATGGTTTGTCGGCCATGTCAGATGCTGCTCGTCATTATGTGAGTCAGTTTTCTTGGCAAAGAACAAGAGATGCGACGTACCATCTCATGAGAGATCTGATTTAATTATTCGGATAGAGTGGCAGGATAATTACGGTCGCTGCTCGTGTGGTATTTGCGTGGAGGCTACGTTCGAGCAGCTGTAGTTCTTTCCTTTGTCGGTTTAGTTGCTTGCGCGGTTGCCTGGGGGCCGTGCCTTGCTCCCTGGCAAGTCGAGTGCTTCAAGATTGGTGATTGGGGAGACTATAAATTCCATTATCAAGGCTGGATTTCCTATCTAAGAGGGCCAACCTGGATGCCGCCATATTTGCTGAGCTTCTCGTGGCCGGATAAGAGCAGTGTGATGTTTACAGACTCGATACCACTAGCAGCCATTGTCTTCAAGCCGATCACTCTCTTGCTGCATCTACCTGATTGGCAATACTTCAGTTTACTTTCAGTCTTGAACTCGTTGGTGATTGCCTACTGCACTTGTTGCATTGGCCAAAGAATGGGATGGAAAGTTTTGACAACTCTCGGTTGTGGCCTTGTGCTGCTGACGAGTTCTTTGAGTTGGACACGACTAGCTGTACACCATGAAGCACTTCAGCTACACGGGCTTTTGATTCTTGCAATGACATGGGTCATTACACGTCAATCTTCAATTCGAGCTTGGCTTAGTCTGATCGTGGCTGCAATTGGAATCCATGCCTATTACCTTCCGCTCATACTTACGGCGATGTTGCCCTACTGGCTCACTGCAACTCAGAAAGTTCAAAAAGCACTTGCGATTGTCTTAGTCATCGCAGCTTCTTGTTTTTTGTTTGGCTTTCTGCCCGGTTCTCTCAGTTCGAATTCAGATGTCTGGGGGGCGAACCTCTTGGCTTTGATTGACCCACAACATCATTCGGCAATCTTTGCACAGCTTGCTAAGAAAGAACCCTATGAAATCGAGGGATATGCCTATCTTGGTCTCGGCATTATATTCGGCTTGCTACTTGTCTTCGCAAAAGATGAGGAGATGGTGTCGCAAGAGAGTCTTTTCCCACTCTCTTGGTGGATTGCTTCAACAGCTCTATTTATTTTTGCGCTTGGTCATACATGGAATATTGCCGATATGCCAATAACTCCCCACAGAGCACTGACGGCAATTCCAGGTGCCTCTCAAATCTATGATATCTTCCGCAGTTCTGGTCGGTTCACTTGGCCTATTTCTTACTCAGTCTGCATATGGACTTTTCACCGTATAAATCTCTTTGGATTGTATCGACCTATCCTGCTTCTCGTTGTTCTGCTCCAGTTCTTAGATAGTAATCTGAAGCCAATATATCGTCAGGGTACAACCTACTCAAATATCTTGAGATCTTCCAGCCGTTTCAAGCAGTGGTCTAACAAAAACCCTGACGTAGCCAGAAAAATATCCAAGGCGAGGATGTTTATTGTTGGAAATGTTTCGGATAACTCTTCTTTGCCTCCAGCATATAGCCCTCAATATCTCAATCCGTCTATTGCCAGCAACTGGGGAGGAGAGGGCATTACCCGTGTTTCCAGTCGATATTCTTCAACAGCGCAGTTCAACCACTTCTTGCAATTCTTGGATAATAAGCAGTCTAGGGTCGGCTACTGTCTCGACCGAAATGCCTTGCCCTGCTATTCAGTTGTCTTCACAGATAGTCAAGACCAGGTGCGTGATCTCTTCAAGGCAGCTGCTCGCAACAATCTTGAAATTAATAGAATAGCAAAGCATCTCTATACAGTTATCCTATGACATCCGCCAAGCTAAATCTGACTGACGCTTTTTCGACAAATATTACGAGGAAAGTATTTCATGGTTTGACTCATATTTATAGCTCTACCACTATTCAGAACACTTCCAGATAAATCCAAACCGCTTACCCTTCTTGATGCAAAGACTACCTTTTGTATTGCCTAAATCCGCATATCCGATCACTCTCGAAAGATGCTTCATGCTAAATACATAAGCAGTGCTCGATCTATTGACATCCATGTTTACTTCTTGAAATCTTTTGGCATCTACTCTCGATCTATCACCAATAACTGAGCGATTTCGATAGCGTGCAAGTACTGGAAAATCTATTGGAATCCCTAGAAGTGACGCACTCTTGGTAACATCTAAGAGTTCAAGCGGCTTATCAAGCCCGATACTCCTAAGATTTCTATCTCGAATCTCATGAGGAATCTCTACAGCTATCTGTTTAGCGTTTAGTCTGTCAGAAAGGCTCGACCTTAAACCATGTGCACCGCCAGATAAATCCATTATCTGAATAGTCAGTAATAAGCATAAAAGACCTTTGCCAATCCATTTTTCTCTCTGATCCAGGAATTGAGCCAATAGAATAGCGCAGTACAGTAAAGATGCATAGATGGCCGGAAGTGCATAGCGTGATGATGCCCTAAAGATCCCCATGAACTCTATCAAATCTCTGGGGATGTAAAACTTGGATGCTAAAAAGTATGTATAGGGACCAACTCTTATTTCGTGAGTAACTGCAATGCCAAGCATTATGCCAATACAAGCCAACACAGGCATCCTGATCCTTGCCCCAGTAAATCTCTTAGCAAGAGTATTATTGCCGACCATTAGTCTTTTAGTAAAGATGATCCAACCCGCTATTACTAATACGATTGCTCCCAAGCCTATGAAGTAGAATCCTTCGTAGTTTTGATCGTATCTTATACTATCTAGTATTGTTGAAAACCCTACAGACTCTGTCGAGGTCTTGTCGACATCCCAACCAGTTGGGTCTATAACATCAGCAAGATTATACCCAAAAAAACCATATCCCCAGCCCTCTGATGAGGTGTTAAACCCTAAGTATCCACTCATGTAAATTGATACAGCGGACATTGTCGCCATGGTTATTGCTTCTATCAGAAGTATTCTTATTGTGTTCTTAAATCGCCTTCTAAACGTTGATTCAACCAGGCTTCCGATCCAGTATCCAGTCCATAAACAAAATGCTTGTATCCCATAAGTAGCATTTATTGAAAATACTATTGCTAAAAATAGAGCACGTTTCGCGATATTGCTAGGAATCCTAAATACAAATAGCCCAAGTGCAACGATCAAAGACCACTGCGATGTGAGGCCTATGTGGCCAATATTAGGCATTAGTCTCCATGCAACCAATGGCGTTAAAGTAATCAAGAGAGTGAGAAGAATTGCCGAATAGCTTCTCGTCACATATCTCTTTAGTATCCATAGTGTGCTGGTAGAAAAAAGCAGATAAGATAAGACTATAAAAATCCCGTAAATTTGCAAATTACCATTGACAATCCCAATGCTTACCAATAACTTTAGCAACAAGCTTGCAAGTGGTATTGAGTCTGAGTAAGCAACTGAGCTTGATTCTTCTAGGCCATAGTTAGGGTTACTCGATATGAGCGGGAACTCCCATGGACTATTTATAAAATAAAGTTGTGATGCAAAATGTACGGCTGCATCTCCACTACTAAAAAGCCAGCTTATATTCGAGGGATCTACTATGCCTATAGGCGCATAAAACAAGAAGGCAATCAGTCCACATAATCCGCCCCAGAAGAATAGCTGTCGTGAATTCTCGATCTTTACCTTCATCTCAAGCGTCACAGGCCCTTTTATTATACGCCATTGAACATCTCACACTTACACCACTTAGATATCCTCAGTTATCCCTGATTCTTCCAAAAACACCCCTAAAGCTGCACAGTTAAAAAAGAATTACCCACGCTTGAGTCACTGGTTCCATGCTACAGTACTCACATATACTCTTAATGAGCTTGGAAAAGTTCGACTATTCTCAGATAATTCCTGGATATTACGATCAAGTCTATCAGCGAGGTCGCGGAGTTCAGAGCCGATGGCATCACAAAAAATTTGAAGCGGTACGGTCTTTGATGCCAAGCTCGGGGACTCACCTTGACGTTGGATGTGGTCCAGGAACTTTCATTGGCTCCTTGACAAACCATCAATTAAGATCATTAGGCATAGATATTGCACAAGATCAAACCACGTACGCCAACTCTCACTACAAATCATCAAATAAGCACTTTAAAAGTCTTTCCCTTTTAGATCACTCACTAGAGAAGCCACCTCAGTACGACGTGGTTACATTTATTGAAGTTCTAGAACATCTTCCTCGAGAAGAAGCTCTAGAACTCTTGTCTCTTGCGCATCAACTACTCAAACCTCGCGGCTGCATCATAGTTACTACACCTAACTATCATTCAGCATGGCCAATAATTGAACAGGTCGTCAACTACTTGGGCGAAGTTAGTTATGCTCATCAGCACATCAATAGATATTCAACTAAATCTCTCTTCGCGGACCTTGCCAACTCTGGCTTTGTAGAGATCAAAGTCAGTTCGTTCATGAGCTTTAGTCCGTTCTTGGCATCACTTAGTTGGCCGCTAAGTAAGTCGCTGTCGAGAATTGACCATTACACTAATATATTCAGGCCTGCAGGTATGCTTTTGATTGCAAAAGCAACGAGGCAGGATAATTGCTGAGCAACATCGATATTGATCATGGGGACGACAGCTTTAGCCTTGATAACTACTCTCTTCAGTCGCTGAACTATGGCCAATCTAATTGCACCTGAGCATGGCTCATTCTGGAAAAAAATAGTCTTTTGTATTCTGACAATCTTAGTGCCTATCTCTATCGTAGCCCTTCATCACGGAGGTCCCACATGGGATGAGATCCTTGACTTTGAAGGAGTGAATGGAGCCTTCTGGCATGGTGTTAACACAATTAAGGGCCTTAACCCTAGCCTTCAATCCATCACGTTTGATCTTGAATACTTTGGCAACGCTACTCGGTGGATTACCTACCTATTCTGGCGCTTTACCCATACTCCACTATGGGAGTCTTTTTCAGGAATTTCTAGAACTTCTTATGTATTATCGAGTGGTTATATTACCCTCAACCATCTTAACGCTATTTTCTTTGGTTTCTTGGGCTTGGTCTTTACAGGGCTATTAGCTCAACTACTTTCAGGAAAAAAAGCCGCAGTAATTTCAATTTGTCTGTTGATGGCCCTGCCAGCATGGCTCGGCCACTCTTGGATGAACAGCAAAGATATACCTTTTGCCACATCTTATCTTCTTTACACACTATCTTCTACACTTATTATTAATCTGCATCTTTTTCCTCGGACTGCATCTTATTGGCGTCGTCTTCCTTTTGTTCTAAAGTTAACGTCTGTCGCACTTCTTGCGGGTTCGCGAATTAGTTCAATACCATTTCTAGTCATCTCGGAAGCTGTTTTTGTCGCTATTCTAATAAACCTGAATGCAAGGAAGTCGCTGCTCCCCTTCATTCTTACATTTTTCGCCGGTTTAGCCTTTGCGCTTTTCTTGACACCTCAGGGTTGGTCAGATCCTTTCGGATATCCCTTCGAAGCTATTTCTTTTATTTCATCTAGGCAATCTGTAGATTCACCGGCTCAGGTCTTTTTCTACATAGGCGTCAATTTATTCGAGACTATTCCGCTCGTCCTGCTTCTTGGAATAGTCTTGTTACTTCTAAAGCTAGCCTCATTTGGCTTAACACGAGACCGATTTCTTTTGCATACTCCTCTTCTTTTGCAGTTACTCTTGGTGCCAGCACTATTAATTCTGACAATGAAAACAGTATACAGCGAGCTTCGACACATCATGTTTATTTATCCGGCCATAACCATCTTTTCCGCATCGGGATATTGCTGGGCTATCTCTGCAAGCAGGCGAAACCACCGAGCATTGAGCAAAATAATACTAGGCTCATTTGCAATTCTTTATGTCTTCCTTGCGTCTGAAAGTCTATTGCTGACACCATATCAATACGTTTATAAATCAGAGCTTGCACGGATTTCAAGTCCGAAAGATCTTTTGAGAAGAGACTATTGGGGCTACAGCTTTTATGAGACTATGCGGTCGTGCATGAAAAATCTTGAATGTTCTGGCCTCGCGGCGGGTGCTCAAAATTTTGAGGTGGTTCAAAGTGCCTGGAATCCAGACCTTGCCGCAGCTTCTTCTGAGTTAATCTTTGGTCCTTCAAACTTCAAGAAGCCTACTGATCCGAGTAATCCTTTGAGTGTCTTATACTCTGATGACTTGCCAGATAAGTGCGTCAGTTCTGTCACTACGAGAAGATATGTCTTGTTCCCCCAGCCGGCTTCGGCGCATATAACTGGAGTTGCCGCATGTCAAGCAGGTTCTATCTTGCTCCGTGATTAACCTTGATGGCCCATTCATAAACCGTCCACTTTAAAATGTTTTTATTAGCGACTTCTTTATTGTTTTAGCTCTTCACCCTTTCGGGCTCCATTAGCTATTTAAGCTCGATCTTATTCTGATTGCCAGTCATTGCTCCTTTCTTGCTGGATTTGTCATCTGGTCCATTTCGTGGCTATTGTTATTTCTCTTTGCTGTTTGTGAGACTTATATGTCTTTCCTTCAACGGAGCGCTCGGCCTGCCTCGTTGTTGGCCTAAAACCTATTGACTTAGCCGACTGCTGCGTTGATAGAGCTGCAAAGCTTCTGCTTAGGGTCGTTGTTCAAACCTTTCTCTGATTAAGTAGAGTGGTCTGTGTTTTACCTCTTCAAAAATCCTTCCGGCATATTCACCAAGTACTCCCATCCCTATCAGTTGGATGCCGCCCAGGAAGAGAACTGCTGTCATAAGTGATGCATAGCCTGGCAAGTCAATCCCAAAAAGGAGTGTTCGTAGGACCATCCAGCTTCCGTAACCCAAAGCTAGTACTGCAATAGCCAGCCCTGCATAACTCCATATTTGCAATGGCATCCGACTAAAGGAGGTGACACCGTCAAGTGCGAAGTTCCAGAGCTTCCAATAGTTCCAGCTTGTTTGACCCAGTTTTCGTGGATCTCGGTCGTAATAAAGCGCGGTCTGTCGAAAGCCAACCCAGGCGAACAGGCCCTTCATGAACCGACTGCGTTCGGGCAGCTTGAGTAGTGCATCCACAACACAGCGATCCATTAGCCTGAAGTCTCCCGTATCGGCGGGGATTTGTGTTTTGCTCAACCGGCTCATGAGCCGGTAGAAGCCATAGGCGGTGAAACGCTTCGTCTTGCTTTCTCCAGCGCGCTTCCGTCTCAGGCCATAGACAACGTCGTAGCCCTCTCGCCAGCTGGCCAGCATTCCTTCGATGACTGAAGGCGGATCTTGCAGGTCTGCATCGAGAGGGACGACAACATCACCATTGGCGGCCTCCAAGCCAGCTGTGAGTGCCGCTTCTTTGCCGAAATTCCGCGACAGGCTGATGATCGTTGCCGTGATCTGAGGCCGCTTACTTAGCTCTTCTTTGGCCACTGCGACGGAGCGATCTCGGCTTCCGTCGTCGACGAGCACCAGCTCGAAGCCAATACCAATCCGAGTCAGGCTGTCATCGAGCTCTGCAATCAGTGCAGGGATGCACTCTTCTTCATTGAGGAACGGGATGACCGCGCTGAGCAGTGGCTGTTTTCGGCGTTGTTCAGCTTCCATGGCCATAGCGCAGCGTAACCTCCCAAGTGCCTGCTTGCAGTGGAATCATCGTCCATCCGTCAGGAGCTCTTGTTAGTTCAATCGGTTGTTGATTCCATCCCTCGGACGGATCAGATGGTCTGACCAGCACCTTCCAGCGTGGATCCGACCACTGCATCAGTCTTAAGTTCCCCGGGGTCTTTGCGTTCACCAGTAACCGCCGTTCCGTCGGTGAATTGAACGTCATTTCGACCGTGCCCGAGCCTAAGAACTTGGACCAGGTGTGCTGAGGCCAGTTTGGCAGCCAAAAGATGGCAAGCCGCCTGTTCCACGAGGTTTCCGGAATTGTTGCCGGACTGTAGTCCGGAACACCCGAGAGGGCGATACGGCCATCTTCCGTCGCTGCAAACCGTTTGCTCAGCTCACCAGTTTTTGGCAGCGCCTTCAGACCGCCTGGGCAAGCAAGTAGGGGTTCACAAGCCAGGAGCGTCCTATTCGCTTGGATTTCCTCCCTGCTTGGTGCATGTCCGACGAGATTGGTGCGAAACCTCCAGAGCGAGTCGAACCATGTTCCAACTGCAGCCTGTGCAGTGAGTATCAAGACCACGCATCTCCACGTCGACGGGCTTAGTTTCGCGTTGGGTTGAGTCCCCACCGAGGCCCACCAGAGCAAGGCACCCATCCAGGTTGGACTGAGCCAGCGCCACGGGAATTGAATCCGCTGCAGTGGAG
>Ga0194116_10008768_pt1 | contig 10169 bp, 10 predicted proteins | sample TA2MahsurfametaG_4_FD_148617 | JGI IMG/M metagenome (GOLD analysis project Ga0194116, IMG submission 148617) | Freshwater microbial communities from Lake Tanganyika, Tanzania - TA2015008 Mahale S9 surface | ecosystem: Environmental > Aquatic > Freshwater > Lake | place: Tanzania: Lake... | reverse complement strand
AGTAAAAAAAAAAATCTTACTAATATTTTAATAGTTACAGGAAAAGGTTTAAGGTCTAAGGCTTTTGAAGATCCTTATAAATCTGAAGACTTAAGCCTATTAAGATATGCTATACCCAATTATATAAAAAAAAATTATCAAAATAGAATTATTTCAATTTCAATAGCAAGTATTGAAAATGGTGGAGAAGGCGCTTATGAACTTAAACTTAGGAAATTATAAAATAAATTTTGAAAGATCTTTATCCCCTTTAATGTCTCCGAGATTTTTTTGAACATAAGCTTTATTAATTAGCACAACTTCACCGCTTCGATCTGGTGCATTAAAACTTATATCGTCTAAAATTCTTTCTATAATTGTGTGAAGTCTTCTTGCTCCTATATTTTCGATAGTAGAATTTACGTATGTTGCAATTTCTGCAATTTCATCCACGCCGTCATCTAAGAATTTTAAACTTACATTTTCAGTCTTCATGAGAGCTTCATATTGTTTAATTAGACTGTTATCTGGCTCTTTAAGTATTCTTACAAAATCTTCTTTAGTTAATGGATTTAATTCTACTCTTATGGGTAATCTCCCTTGAAGTTCTGGTAGTAAGTCAGAGGGTTTTGCAAGTTGAAAGGCACCGGATGCGATAAATAATATATGGTCTGTTTTAACGGTACCATACTTTGTATTGACTGTTGTTCCTTCAATTAAAGGAAGCAAATCTCTTTGAACGCCTTCTCTTGATACATCAGCTCCGATCCTCTCGCTTCTTGCTGAGATTTTGTCTATTTCATCTAGGAAAACTATTCCATTATTTTCTGTTGCAAATTTGGCCTCTTTCAAAATCTGATCTTGGTCTAAAAGCTTTTCTGACTCTTCATCTACTAAATAATCGTAAGACTCTTTAACACTTATTTTTCTTTTCTTCTTTTTTACGCCTATGCCTTTTCCAAAAATATCACCAATACTAATCATTCCAACAGTTCCTGAAGCGCCAGGTATTTCAAAAGATGGTGTACTAGTATTTTCTTGTACAGAAATTTCTATTATATTTTCATCAAGATCCCCTGCTCTTAATCTCTTTCTATAACTTTCTTTTGTTGCTGAACTTGCATTTTTTCCAACTAAAGCTTCTAAAACTCTTTCTTCCGCTGCAAGCTGAGCTTTAGCTTTAACCTCTTTTCTTTTTTGATCTTTAATCATTGAAATGGCAATTTCCATTAGATCTCTAATAATTTGTTCAACATCCTTTCCAACATATCCAACTTCTGTAAATTTTGTTGCCTCAACCTTGATAAATGGAGCCTGCGCAAGTTTAGATAATCTTCTCGATATTTCTGTTTTTCCTACACCTGTTGGGCCAACCATTAAAATATTTTTAGGAAGAACCTCATCTTTCATATTATCAGTCAGCATTTGACGTCTCCACCTGTTTCTAAGTGCAATAGCAACAGCTCTTTTTGCTTTATTTTGTCCAACAACGTATCTGTCAAGTTCAGACACTATTTCTCTTGGGGAAAAACTTGTTATTTGTTCTGCTTCCTTGCTTCTAATTTTAGAGTTTTTCAATTGTGACATTATTATTTGTGAATACGCAGATTTCAGCCGCAACTTTTAAAGATGCTAAAGCTATTTCCTCTGCTGTTTTATCAGTATCCATTAAAACCTTTGCTGCAGCAAGAGCATAATTACCACCTGAACCTATAGCTATAACACCGTGTTCAGGTTCAAGCACATCTCCATTACCACTTATCATAAAACTTTTTTCTTTGTCCGCAACAGCCATTAATGCTTCTAAACGTCGTAAGTACCTGTCGGATCTCCAATCTTTTGCAAGCTCAACAGCTGCCCTAGTTAAATTACCAGCATGCTTTTCTAATTTCGACTCTAACCTTTCAAACAAAGTAAATGCATCAGCAGTTGATCCTGCAAATCCAGCAATAACATTTCTATTTTCGATTTTCCTGACTTTCCTTGCAGTACCCTTTATTATTGTGTTACCAAAACTTACTTGGCCATCGCCAGCAACAACAACATCCTTACCTTTTCTGATAAGCACAATTGTGGTTCCATGCCATTTTAACTCTTCGGTCATATTTGATTAATTACTTTAAGTTACATGGTTATTAATTTAAAATATTCAAGTTTAGCGAGAATTTATTGATAAACTTAATTTTTATTTATATATCAAACCAAATACATGAGGTGTGCAAAAATAACGAGAAACACAAAAGAAACATCTGTCAAAATAAATATTAACTTAGATGGTAAAGGAAAATCTAAGTTAAAAAGTGGTATAGGTTTTTTAGATCATATGCTTGAACTTTTTTCCAAACATTCTTTAATAGATATAAATTTAAATGCAAAAGGAGATCTTCATGTTGATAAACACCATACAACAGAGGATATTGGAATCGTTTTAGGTCAAGCAATTAATAAAGCATTAGGGAGAAAACTTGGCATAAAAAGATATGGCACTTCATATACTCCAATGGACGAAACTCTAACAAGGGTATCTCTTGATATCTCGAATAGACCATACTTAGTTTGGAGAGTTAATTTGAAGATTGAAAAAGTAGGAGATATGGATACTGAACTGTTTAAAGAGTGGTTCCAAGCTGTGGTTCAAAATTCTGGAATTACTATGCATATTGAAAATATTTATGGAGACAATAGCCACCATATAATTGAGTCTTGTTTCAAATCTTTTGCTCAGGCTCTAAAAAAAGCAATTGAAATAGATAAAAGAGTAAAAAAACAAATTCCATCAACTAAAGGTCAACTTTAGTAAATGGATGAAAGTAGTAATTGTTGATTGTGGGTCTGGAAATTTAAATTCAGTATACAGATCGTTATGTATAGCTGGAAAAAACCTTAAAAATTTTAAAATAAAAATTTCTAACTCTCCAAAAAAAATTTTGGATGCAGACAAAATAATTCTACCTGGACAAGGGTCATTTAGACAGTGCGTACATTCAATATTAAAAAAAAAAGGTTTATGGGAAACGCTTGATTTTGCTGTTATAAAAAAAAAAAAACCCATTTTTGGAATTTGCGTGGGTATGCAATTATTCTCACGTGAAGGTTTTGAGGAAAAGAAAACAAAGGGTTTTGGCTGGATAGATGCAAAAGTTGAAAAAATATGTTTTAATAAAAAGAAGTTAAATTTGCCTCACATGGGTTGGAATAATATTGCGATTATAGATAAAAAAAATATTTTTAATGGAATAAAACAAAATACACATTTTTATTTTATTCATAGCTATGAAATTAAAAATATTAATCCTAAGTTTATTCTTGCCAAAGTTATGTATGGAAAGCAAATAGTTGCTAGTATTAATTATGATAATATTTTTGGCACACAATTTCATCCGGAAAAAAGTCAGGCCCCTGGAATAAAAATACTTTCTAATTTTTTGAAAATATAAAAATGGAGATTTTTCCAGCTTTGGACCTTAAAGATGGAAAGTGTGTTCGGCTTTTGAGAGGAAACTTTAATAAGATCACAGTTTATAACAATGATCCTATTTTACAAGTGGACTATTTCGAAAAGATGGGTTTTAAAAATTTACATTTAATTGATCTTGATGGAAGTCTTGGTAATAGTTTCGTAAATAAAAAAATTATCAAAAAAATTATAGAATATTCAAAGCTAAATATTCAACTTGGTGGAGGAATTAGAACATATTCAGATTTTCATTATTGGATTTCTAAAGGTGTGAAAAAAATCGTTTTAGGTTCGGTTTTTTTCACAAATTTCAAAGAGTATCAAAGAATATCTAAAACATATTCTAATTATATTGCATTTCCCTTAGATTTTAAAAAAAATGTTTTAGCTTTTCAGGGTTGGAAAAGAACAAAAAATTTTTTGTTACAAGAAATTTTGTCGAAGCTAGAAGATTGTAAAACATCTAGAATCATATTCACAAATATTGAAAAAGATGGAACAGGTAAAGGAGCAGACATCAATTACGCAGAAAAAATTTTAAAAAAAACTAAAATACCTATTGTTTTATCTGGTGGTATATCCTCACTTGATGAGATTATTAGAATAAAAAAATTAGATAAATATGAGGGAATTGTGATTGGTAAGTCTTTATATGAAAATAAAATACATATTGATGATTTAATTAAATTGCAAAATGGAAACAAATAAAAATTTATCAATAATTCTAGAAAAATTTTCTGATCTCAAAGAAAAAAAACAATTTAAACAATTAAAATTAAATTTAAAAGAATTAATCAAAAATAATAAAAATAACCCTATAGTACTTAACCTATCTGGAATTTTTTATAGTGATATCGGTGAGGAGATAATTGCTGAAAAATGTTTTAATGATGCAATTAACTTTGATCCTAATTTTTATGCTCCTTACTATAATATTGGAACTATTTACTATAAAAAAGGGGATATATACAAAGCAATAAATTTTTTAAATAAAGCAATAAGTTTAAAGAATGACTATTATGATGCATTAATAAACATATCCAATTGTTATAAAATTTTAAAAAAAAATGATGAAGCTATAAAATTTCTTAATAGTGCAACCACTATTCAACCAAATTCATATGAGGCTTATAATAATTTAGGTAGTATTTATACAAGTTTAAAGGCTTTTGATGTTGCTGAGAATTTTCTTAAAAAAGCAAGCGAGTTGAGTGATAAAAATTATGGAGTTGAAAATAACATTGGTCTATTTTTTGCAGCTCAGCATCAACCCTTAAGGGCAAATAAACATTTTGAAAACTCAATATTATTAAATCCTAGTTATTATGATGCTTATATAAACTCTGCACTTAGCCTTGAAACTCTTAAAAAGTATGGTGATGCGTTAGATGTAATTAAAAAAGTTATTTCGATAAATAAAAATTTTCCGAGAGCTTTTTATATTATGTCAGTTTTATATGAGAAATTAGGAAAAATTGAAGATGCAATTTTTGCTGCTAAAAAAAGTCTTAGTTTAGATAAAAATTTTTTACAGGCTTATTCTCAATTAACAATTTTATATTGTATGTCCTTCAATCATAATTTAGCAAAAAAAACTATAAGCGAAATTTTGAATACAGATATTGATAAAATATATTTATTAAATTCCTATGATATTAGTAACCTTTTTTTTTATTCAAATTATATAGAAAATTTTTCAAAAAAAAGTTTTGATAAGATAATTTCATTCCAAAAAAAATATTATATTAATGAAGAAAGAGTAATTATTCAAAATTACAATAAAAAAAAAATTCATATTGGTTTTGTTTCAGGTGATTTTAAACGTCACTCAGTAATGGTTCAAATGTATGGTATTTTCAAAGAATTACAAAAAAATTCTGAGGTTGAAATATTTGCATTTAGTAATACTCCTGAGAAGGATGAATTAACAAATATTTTAAAAAAATTTTTTAGGAAATTTATTGATATAAAACTTTTATCTGCTGCCTCAGTTTCAAAAGAAATTAGAAGAAACGAAGTTGATGTCTTAGTCGATTTATCGGGTCATACTTCAGAAAATAGGATAGATGTACTTAGGTTAAAACCCGCAAGGATACAAATATCCTGGTGTGGATACCTTGCAAGTATTGGACTTGAAGAGATAGACTACATAGTAGCTGATAAATACGTAATTCCAGAATCAGAGAAGTTAAATTATTGTGAAAAAATAATTTATTTGGATTCATGGAGTGTGTTAAGTTTTTTTGAAGAAAATATTAAGGAAACATCAGTTTGTCCTTATGAAAAAAATGGATATGTAACTTTTGGTTGTACAAACCATCTTTTCAAGATTAATAGAAATTTAATTTCAATATGGGCAAAGATTCTAAAAGAGGTAAAAAATTCTAAACTATTAATAAAAAATCGCCACTTTAGTAAAAAGGAACTAGTAAATAAAACTTTCGAGGAATTTAAGATTTTTGGCATAGATAGTAACCGTCTAGTTCTAGAAAAAGCGGAAAAAAGAGCTGAATTTATGAATGTTTATAATAGAATAGATTTATTATTTGATACTTTTCCTTATGGAGGTGGGACTACAAATTTAGAGTCAGCGTATATGTGTGTTCCAATAATCACAAAAACGGGAAATAACTTTTTATCCAGATGTGGTGAAAGCGTTAATAATAATTTAGGTTTGAAAGAACTTATAGCAAGGGATGATAAGGAATATGTTTCAAAAGCTATTTTTTTTTCTCGTGCTGAAGAATTAAAAAAAATTAAAAAACATTTAATTAAAAATAAAAAAAATAATATTCTTTTTTCCTCAGAAAAAATTGCAAAAGATTTCTATTTTGAATTAAAAAAAATTATAAAAAATGTTAAAGCATAGAATTATACCTTGTCTAGATGTTAAAAATGGAAAAGTTGTTAAAGGCATAAATTTTAAAAATTTAGTATATGCAGGTGACCCGGTAGAACATGCGAAAATATATGATAAAGCTGGTGCTGATGAATTGTGTTTTTTAGATATAACAGCTTCTTCTGAAAATAGAAAAATATTATTAACTAAAGTAAAAGAGACAGCAAAAAATTGTTCAATACCTTTGACAGTTGGCGGTGGTATTAGATCAGTATCTGATGTAAGAGATTTACTTTTAGCTGGTGCCGATAAAATCTCAATAAATACATCAGCAATATTAAATAATTATTTGATAAAAGAATGTTCAAAAAAATTTGGATCTCAGTGTATTGTTGTAGCTATTGATGCGAAAAAGAACAAAAAAAAAAATCATTGGGAGGTATTTTCTCACGGCGGTTCATTTAACACAGGAATTAATGCATTGGATTATGCAAAAAAAGCAGAAAAACTGGGAGCAGGTGAACTACTCGTAACTTCAATGGATAGAGACGGAACAAAAGTGGGATATGATATTCCTTTAATTAAAAAAATATCTGAGTTGGTAAAAATTCCAGTTATTGCATCTGGAGGAGTTGGAACATTAAAGCACCTCTATGAGGGTATTAAAATTGGGAAAGCAAGTGCTGTTTTAGCAGCTTCAATTTTTCACTTTGGTAAGTATTCAATTTTTGACGCTAAAAAATACCTATTCAAAAAAGGAATTCCAGTTCGGATTTAAATAATGAATAGGATACTTGTAAAGTTATTATCTGTAATAAAAAAAAATAAAAAAAAAAAAATTAACCAATCATATACTGCAAAACTTTTTAAATCTGGAATTTCTGGATGTAAAAAAAAGTTTATTGAGGAAGTAAATGAACTTATTATTTCCCTTAAATATTCCAAAGACGGTGTTATACACGAAGCAGCTGATGTATTTTTTCATTATTTAGTTTTGTTAGAACGCAAAGGGGTAGATTTTAGACAGGTAGTAAAGGAGCTTCAAAAAAGATCAAAAATGTCTGGTATTTCTGAAAAACTAAATCGTTTAAAAAATGTACGATAATAATAATATTTTTGCCAAAATTTTACGAGGTGAGATACCATGCTCAAAAATTTATGAGGATAAATTTGTTCTTGCTTTTCATGATATAAATCCTCAAGCAAAAATTCATGCATTAGTAATACCTAAAGGTTTTTATGTAGATCTTAACGATTTTATAAAAAATGCAAAAAGTGAAGAAATAGATGGTCTCATTCGTGGGCTTGGTAAAGTTGCCAAAATTTTAAATATCTCAGAAACTGGTTATCGCTATTTAGGTAACAATGGAAAAGATGGAGGTCAAGAAGTGCCACATCTACATTTTCATATATTTGGCGGTGAAAAATTGGGAAAAATGATTGCGAAGTGAATGCCAAAAAAAGTTTCTAGATACTTTCTAGAGATACACTCAATAAAACATTTAAAGCTTTCAAAATGTTTAGAAAGAAATTTATCTATTAAAAAGGAAAATAACTCTAATAAAGACCTTCCACAGTTTTTGTATAAAAAGATTGGAAAAGATTATAACTGGAAAGACAGATTATACTGGAGTGATAATGATTGGATAAGATTAATATCAAACCCTAATTATGAACTATATACAATATTTAAAAATGAAGATTTAGTCGGATACTACGAATTAATTTTTGATCAGCACGAAAATTTTGAAATAGCTTATTTTGGCATATTTAAGGAATACTTTGGGAAAAAAATTGGCGGTTATTTACTGTGTCATGCCATAGAAAATTCTTTTAATAAAGGAGCAAAGAGAGTTTGGGTTCATACTTGCACACTGGACCATCCAAATGCTTTTAAAAACTATATTGCTAGAGGAATGAGAATATTTAAGTCTGAAGAATTAAATGTTGATTAATATTTAATCAATTGTGAATTTTCCAATATTTTGAGAATTCAATGATATATTTTTTAAATTAAATTCTAAAAAAGTCCCATCATAGTTCATTACTTCCCAACCGTGAATTAAGTAAGTTTTTTGATCAAAATATAAATTAATAATTTCATTTTGAGAAAAATTGAGTTTTACAGAAATGCTGTTTTCATTAATTTTGTAATCATTAATTTCTTTTAATGCTTTAATTATTTCATTTTTGTCTGTCAGAAATAAAAAGACAGTTCCAGTTATATCTCGACTGGACTTGTTATTTAGTTCATCAACTAAATATAGAATATTATTATCAATTAAAATTTTTTTTCTATTAAATTCGTTAAAATGGCAGAGAAACTTATGCGGGAATTCTAGTATGCAATTACCGGTTTCGGTAGATCTATCAAAAGTTTGAATAAAATCAAATTTAAGATTTTTAGTTTCATCTAACTTTTGAATTATTTTCTGAATTTCTTTTGAGTAAGAGTGTTTAGAAAAAGAAATAAAAAAAAAAACTAATAATATTATTTTTTGCACTACTTTAATAAATTTCTCTTTTACCAATGTGGTTTGCAGGACTTATAATTTTTTCTTCCTCCATTTGATCAATTATTCTTGCTGCCCTATTATAGCCAATTCCTAATTTTCTTTGTAAAAAACTAGTAGATGCCTTGCCTTCCGTCCTTATGATTTCAACAGCCTTGTTATATAATTCATCTTTTCCGTCTTGATTTAAAATTGTTTCATCATTTTCTAATTCATCAATTTTTGTAATTTCTTCAACATAGGTTGGATCTCCTTGTAATCTTAAATACGTTGCAACTTTTTCTATTTCTTTTTCAGAAACATAGGGCCCGTGAATTCTTACTATTCTGCTCGCTGAAGACATAAAGAGCATATCTCCTTGACCAAGCAAAAGTTCAGCTCCTTGTTCTCCAAGTATAGTTCTGCTGTCAATTTTAGATGTTACTTGAAATGATATTCGTGTTGGAAAATTTGCTTTAATAGTTCCAGTAATAACATCAACACTCGGTCTTTGAGTTGCCATCACTATATGAATACCAGCTGCTCTAGCCATTTGAGCAAGTCTTTGAATGTAATTTTCAATTTCTTTTCCAGCGATCATCATTAGGTCTGCCATTTCATCAACAACAACTATTAGGTAAGGCATTTTTTTTGACGACTTGTCGTTAAAACCATAAATGTTTCTGACACCGAACTCTGTCATTTCACGATATCGTTTTTCCATTTCACGAACTACCCACTTTAAAGCAACAGTTGCTTTTTTTGGTTCAGTGATAACTGGCACAAGTAAATGTGGAATTCCTTGGTACATCGATAGTTCAAGCATCTTTGGGTCTATTAAAATGAGTTTACATTCAGCAGGTGTATATCTGAAAAGAATTGAGAGAATTAAGGTATTTATACAAACAGATTTTCCAGATCCTGTTGTGCCAGCAATAAGAAGATGGGGCATTGAAGCTAAATCACCAACAATTGGAAACCCAGAAATACTTTTCCCTAAAGTTATTGGTATTTTTATCTCTTTGTTATTAAATTCTTTACTTGAAATAATTTCTTTTAAGGCAACGTTTTCTCTAAATTTATTTGGAATTTCAATTCCAATAGTATTTTTTCCAATAACAGTTGCAACTCGTGTTGAAACTGAACTTGTGTTTCTTGCAAGATCTTCTGATAAATTTATTATTTTTGATGTTTTAATTCCTGCTGTTGGTTCAAACTCATAAAGTGTAACCACAGGTCCGGCACTTACTTTTTTTATTTCTCCAGTTACTCCAAAATCTAGCAAAACATTTTCTAAAAATCTTGATTGTTTTTCTTGCATATCAAGATCCTCTTTTGTTTCTATTTTTATAGGATCATCTAATAATTTAAGTTGAGGCAACTTAAAGTCTGTGAGATTTTT
>Ga0194116_10008759_pt1 | contig 10175 bp, 2 predicted proteins | sample TA2MahsurfametaG_4_FD_148617 | JGI IMG/M metagenome (GOLD analysis project Ga0194116, IMG submission 148617) | Freshwater microbial communities from Lake Tanganyika, Tanzania - TA2015008 Mahale S9 surface | ecosystem: Environmental > Aquatic > Freshwater > Lake | place: Tanzania: Lake Tanganyika... | reverse complement strand
TATATTTTTTTATAAGCCAAAAAATATTATAAAAAAGCATAAAAAATGACCAAATAATTGAAACAATTAAAGCAAAATTATTAAAAATAACATAAACAAATGTAAAATGTTTTTATTCTTAGTTATAAGCTTTTTTTATTTGAGATTGTTAAATGTTTTAAAATTTTTTAATTTTAGATTGTTCAAAGTTTTAAATTCAATATAAAGGAAAAATTTTTTAATTATTTTAACGATAAAATAGTTATTTTGTCTAGAATTTCAATAATTTTAAAAGTTTATAAACATAAAAATGTTTAATTTTGAGAAATTATATGAAAAAACGAATTTACAAGTAATCTAGGAATTACATTAATTACTAAATATTGTTTAATCATTTTAACAAAATATTAATTGATAAATGTTTAAATTTATGCAAATTTAATTTCCAATAAAAGTGCAGTGTCTATAATCCAAGCCATGGAAAAAAAATTCCTATTTTTTGGACTATCTTCATTTATATTTGTGTCTTCATAAAATTCTATTTCTTCAAATCTTTCATTTAAAAACTTATTTGAAACATTGTATAAATTTTCATTCAAAACGAATTGCTTAACATGCAATAATTCCTTAAAAAAACAAAAATAAGAACAATAATAAATGCTTGTCAATAATCCTTTTCTGAAATTTTTATAAATAATCTTTACATTCTCCAAAGAAAAATATTCAATTGACTTAGTATCTAATTCTAATATTTCAAAAAAATTTTGTTCTATTATAATTTCTATTTGAGAAATACTTATCGTAAAATAGTTAATTTCTATTTCTTCTTCATTTGACTCTTCTTCTATTTTTATTTTATTATCATCACCATTAATATATGTTTTACTCCTACTCATAATAATATTGTGAAATCTATTTTCAAAAGATTCAAAGTTAAATTTCAAAAATTGATTATTGAATGTATTCCATGAATCATATGTAATTATATTTTTTATCAAATTCTCATAACTTTCATATAATATATGATTTCTAAAATATTTATCCTTCAAAAGAAAATACATTATTTTTAATATCTTTGATAGGAATTCTTTTTTATATTTCTGCATGAATTTTTCAGAGTCTCTTGCTAAATCCAATTTCAAATCATAATTTTCTAGTTGCTTTATTGAATACAAATCAAAAATTGGACTTCTTATACCTGTAATAAATTCAAATTCTCTTTCCAATTTATGCTTATATAAAAAACTATTTAATTCGTTGTAATAAACTTCATAGAAATACCAGCTAATTTTTGTGAAAAATTCAAAGCCTTTGAACAAAATTAAATTTTCTTTTAAATATTTTTTAGGTATAGATGTTGCCAAATCATTTTTCAATAGATTTAATTTTTCATCTTCGTATATTTTTTTTACTTTTCTATATAATATACCAAGTATCTTAGAACTCTGATAAAATTTTTTTCTTTTTTTTAAACTTCTTTTCTCCATAAAATCAGGGTATTGATCTATTTTTTTAAAATCTTTAATTAAATTAGTTTTCCCTGTTTTGAAAAAGGTTACAGATTTGCGCTGATAAATACAGAGAATTAAAGTATCTTGGTCTTTGGGTCCTTTTAAATCTGATGTTGCCATAAGACTGTTACAAATCATGCCTAAATTGTCATTTTTTAGGTATAAACAGAAAAAATCTATTAAAGATTCTCTGAAATTATTATTCTTTAATTTTTCCATTCGAATTTCAATTTCATTAAATAAGCTTTCCATATTTAACTGAAAGATATCTTTATTTTTAACAAATATATTTTCTTTTTTATCAAATGCAAAATTTTTTACAAGATTATTTTCTTCTTGAATTATTCGATCATTTTTAAAATTCATTTCGATAAAATCAAGCGAGTCAATCTTCTTATTTTCTACAATAATATGCGGAGGAGTCAAATTTGAGTTCCAACTTACATAATAAATATCTCCATCCAAATCACCTCCAGAGATTAGTTGCTGAATCGGTCTTTGGCTTGTTCTCGGAAAAACAATTACATCGAAATAAATTTTCTCCAAAATTTCATTTTCTACTCCGAATAATACCTGAACGTCTTCTAAATAACCACATGGATTTTTTGTTATTGTTATTGCACCTAATTTTACTTCTGAAACAATAGAACCTTTATTTTTTTGATCTAGATTGTAAACATCTCCTTTAGAAACTTGGATAAAACATTCATTTTCTTTTAGTAATCCTAATTCATCTATAATTCCAATAAATTTTCCTGAGTTTTCATCATAGAGCTTACATTTTTCTTTTAGAAAAATAAGCTTGTTAATTAAAATGGAATTATAAATTCCTTTAAAAAAAGGATTATCTCTAAGAATAATTTGTTTTACTATTTTTTGCTGATTAATAAAATCATTATATATTTCATGAGAAATCTTTGCTTTGTTTTTATATTCATATTTCTCCAAAATTTCAATTATATTGGTAATATTATTTGGTATATTTAAATCCTTACCTTCATTTATAAAAAAATTGCTGTTAAGAGAATTTTTTAGATGTTTTAAATCCTTTTCAAGCATATCCTCGAAAATTTTATTTTTAACCCCTAGTTCTGACAATAGATAAATAATTTGTCTATTTAGAAAACCAGGTGAATTATGAGAAATTCTAATAACATACAAATCAGTAGATTCACTTTCAAATTTTTTCATTGATGGTCTTAAGCAAATCTTATCTCCTACTAATTCTGGATGAACAGCTACAACACCTTTATAGCCTCCAATTCTAATTTGAAATGCAGTGGCAAAATCACATTTAAAAAGTTTTTTACATATTTTTTTAGCAAGACTTATGCTGATCTGACCAATTCCATCAGTGAAATTATATATTCTTTTTGAAAACTCTTTTTCAATATAAAAATTATCGGAATAAATAATTCCTTCATTCATTTTATTTATTTTATATGCTTGGTATTCTTTGCTTTCATCCCTAATTACTTCGACATCTGGAATTTTTATTATATTCTCAGGAGGAATTTTACTAAAGAATTTTGCTGAAGTTAGACATAGGCCTCTTCTAGAAGCATTGGAAGCTATGTTGTCTATATTTTCAAAATTTCCTTGTTTTTCAAAAATAGTTTGCAAATTGAAATCATTAGATTCGTTAATCATCCAAAAACTATAGGATCTTAGTTGAGAATTTGAATAACATAAAAAGTCAAATTTAATATCGAGGCCTAATTTAATTCCTTTATGCAAAATTTCTTTGAAAAAATCTACTAATAAAAATTTATTAGGAATAGAGTAAAACTCTTTTTCTAAATTTCTATCAGCCAAACAAACAATCAAAAAGTTTTCTTCGTGTTTTCTATTAGCATCTAAAATTCTATTCGTAAAATTCAAGGAATCATATTTAAAAATTAAATTATTGGGAGTGATTATTAATTTTTTTATTCTTTTCGATTTTACTTTGCATTCAAAATTTGATATCTTTTCATATAAATATATAAAAAAATCTTGGTTGTTTTTGAATTTGTAACTTCTTCTGCATAAATCAAAATCTTTGAAAAATTCAGTTATGCGATCGTATGACTTTTTATAAACATTAAAATGTTGAATGTCTTTTTTTGAGATTTCATTTCCATTCGTAATTAAATTTTCACTGTTTATTTGACAATTAAATTCTTGAATAAAACAATCATCTAAAACATTATTGAATTTTGGGTAAAAACAATTATTTTTATTTTTATTAAGTATAGTATTTAAACTGCTTATTATTTCGTTATCAGCTTTATCAGATGAAGGAATTGCCAATAAGTCTAATAAATAAACATCCAAATCTATAGGATATTTCAGAACACCACTTGAGAGAATCATGAAAATTGCGAATCTTTTATCTATAGTTAAAAATTGCATCTTGAACAAAATTTCATTTTCATATTTTTGCAATATGCTTTTAATTATCGGCTGATTAATTTCATACATTAACTTATCACAGAAAATAACATTATTATAGCGGATTTTGGATTTAGGATAAAAATTGTTATAAATAATATCTGGATCATTATTATTTTTATTTCTATTCTTATAAGAATAATTCCTTATCAAATTCAAAAATGAATTTATTTCATTAAAAATATTTTTATTAAAATTGATATTATAATCTATTGTTTGGAATTCTAATCTTAAAACTGGCTGTTGAATCCAATATCTCAAAATTTGATTTTCTGAAATATCAAAAAATGGAGAATTTACTTCACATTCAGATTCATTAACAAATGTTTTAAAATCTTTATTTAAACTTAATTCTATAATTTGATTAAGATTTTTGGATTTAGATATCATATAGATATCTTTTATTTCAAAATCAATCTTAAATGATTGAAGTTTATAACTAAATTTAATATAAAAATGTCGTTGATTAAAATTATAAGAATCCGTATTATTTGGATTAGAAGATTCAGTAAATCTTTTAAAGCAAAGCTTTGGATTATCAAGCATAAAATATAAAAAAATATCGCAGTTTTCATTTTGAATGTTTTGTAAATTTAATTCTTTTTTAAAATCACAAAGTTTAGTTCGAAAACCGAGTTTACATGTAATAAAATTTAATTCAATATCTTCTATGCTTTTTTTATGTTTATTGGATTTTTTCTTTTTGGAAAAATTAAACATAGCAAAATTACTAAAGTTCATTTATATATTTTTTACAAATAAAGGTTTATATTTAAAAAAATATCTAAATAAATGTATCAGATTCAACAAAAGCAAAAATTATAAATAGTTTAAGTTTAAAAAAATATTTTTTAATAAACGACTAAAAAGTTTAAAAAAATAAAAATCTGAATAAAATAATCAGTACACTTAAATCAATAATAATAAATAAAATTTTTATTTAATTAGAGATTAATAAAACTAAGTAAATTTAATTTCCAATAAAAGCTTAGTGTCTATAATCCAAGGCATAGAAAAAAAATTTCGATTTTTTAAAATATATTCATTATTTTTCTTTTTATCTGTATAATTTGCATTATTAATATCCTCATGAATTTCTATTTCTTTGAATTTTTCACTTAAAAATTTGTTTGAAATATTAAACAAATTTTCGTTTAAAATATATTCATTTGAATAAATACAATTTTCAAAAAAGCAAAAATATGAACAATAATATATACTTGTCAGAAATGCTTTTTTGAATTTAAGATAAAACTTTTTCAAATTATCTAAAGAAGATTGTTTGTGAATTTTAGTGTTAATATCCAATATTTCTAGATAATATTTTTCAATAATAAGCTCTAAATCAGAGCTATTTAAAGTATAATAGTTTATTTCCTTAAACTCATTGTTTTCTTGTTCTTCCAAATCATTTTTACATTTTTTTGCTTTTCTGAATTCTTCAGCTTTACACTTTTCATTTATAATTTTGTTAAATCTACCTTCGAATTGTTTAAAGTCAAACTTTGAAATTTTATTATTAAATCTATTCCAAGAATCTTGATCAATAATTTGCTTCATGAAAATTTCAAACGAATTTTCTAATAAATGAAGTTTAAATGAATTTTCTTGCAAAAGTAAAAAGAGAATTTTTAAAGTGTTTAATAAAAATTCCTTTTTATATTTTTGAACAAATTTTTCAAAATCTTTTTCCATTTCAATTTTGGAGTCATAGTTCTCAATTTGCTTTTTTGAATAATAGTCAAAAATCGGACTTCTTATTGTAGAAATAAATTCAAATTCTCTCTCCAATTTATGCTTGAATAAATAATCATTCAATTCGTAGAAATAATCTTCGTAGAAATTCCAGCTTATTTTTGTAAAAAATTCGAATCCGTAAAATAGAATTAAATTTTCAACTAAATATTTATTAGGTATTGAGATTGCTAAATCGTTTTCTTGTAAATTCTTTTTTTCAGCTTCATACAAATCTTTTACTTTTCTATATAAAATTCCAAGAACTCTTTTACTTTCATAATTATTATTTTGATTGCTATAATAATTGCCTCTCTCCATAAAATCAGGATAACTTGTTATTTTTTTAAAATCTTTGATTAAATTTGTTTTTCCAGTTTTGAAAAAAGTCACTGATTTTCTTTGGTAAATACAAAGAATCAAGGTTTCTTCATCTTGAGGTCCTAATCTGTCTGAGGTTGCCATGAGGCTATTACAAATTGTACCTAAATTATCATTCTTCAAATATAAGCAGAAAAATTTTATTAAAGATTCTCTGTATTTATTATTTTTCAAATCTTCCAAACGGATTTCATTTTCATTAAATAAGCTTTCTTGATTAATAATGTATTTGCTATAAATTTTGTCATTGCATTTATCAATAATATTTTTATTTTTTATATTATTAAGTAATTTATTATTATCGCCATTAAAATTAAAGTTTAAATCTATGGTATTATTGAATTTAAGATTGTCATTAATAATATTTTTAGGGATTTCATTAATATTTCTTTTTACATTTTCAATTATACAAGTATTTTGTGTTGCAAAATAATTATTATAATCAAACGAATAATCATCATTTCTACTTTTAATATCAATGTAGCTTTCATTAATATCTATAAATTTTGAAGTTTTCTCATTTTTCTTAATAAAGGAAATTTCAGACTTATTAATGTCTTCAAAAGAAGTATTAGTTATATCAATATTTTTTTTAGAATTATTTTTTTTGACTTCTTCTTTTTTTATTTGTTCTTGAGAAATCGATGAGTAATCCGCATTTATATCATAATATTTATTTTTATTATCATCATGAGAATTGATATTATCAATATTGTTTATTTTTTTCAAATCTATTTTTTCATTATTATTTATTTTATTATTCAAATAGAAATTTTCTTGTTCAATATTTTCTTGTTTATAAAGATTATATTTAGTCTCTATTTCATTTTCTATTTTATTATTTCTTTTATTTTCTTTAAATGATTTCAAAGCAGTTTTAAGGTCAAAAATCTCTTCGTTTTGTTTTAGGTTGGAATGCTCATTGTAAATATTGAAACATTTTTTTTCTTCTTTAGTTTCTTTATGATTATTGTTTGATAAATTATCTCCATCAACTGTGAAGTAATCATTTTTTGCATTTTTTATTTCTATATCTTTGTTTTTGTCAGTTATAATATCTTTTGTAAAATTCGTTTCATCAATAATTTTACCTTTTTTTTTTAAATCCATTTCAACATAATTAAGAGAGTCAATTTTCTTATTATTTAAAATGATATCTGTAGGAGTAAGCTTTGAGTTCCAGCTTACATAATAAATATCTCCATCCAGATCTCCACTAGAGATTAGTTGCTGAATTGGCCTTTTACTTGTTCGCGGAAATACTATTACATCGAAGCAAAATTTCTTCAAAATTTCGTTTTCAACTCCATATAATACCTGAACATCTTCTAAATACCCACATGGATTCTTTGTTATTGTTATTGCTCCTAATTTTATTTCTGAGACAATTGAACCCTTGTTTGCTTGATCTATATAATTAACATTTCCAGTAGAGACTTGAATAAAGCATTCGTTTTCTTTAAGTAATCCTAATTCATCTATAATACCAATAAATTTTCCTGAATATTCATCGTAAAGTTTACATTTATCTTTTAGTTTTATAAGTTTATTTATAAATATTGTATTATATATCCCTTTAAAAAAAGGATTTTCTTTTAAAATAATTTGCTTATCCATTTGAGTTTTTTTATTAATGTATTCAAAAAATGAATTTGATTCTATTTCTTCATTTTTAGGATTAATTTTCTCAAAGAGGCCAATTATTTTGGAAATTTCATTAGGTATTTTTAATTCTCTACCATCATTATTAAAAAAATTACTACTAAGCGAATTTTTTATATTATTAATTTCAGTCTCAAGCATATCTTCGAAAATTTTATTTTTTACCCCTAATTCAGACAATAAATAGATAATTTGTCTATTCAAATATCCAGGAGATTTGCTTGATATTCTTATAACATACAAATCTGTAGATTCACTTTCAAATTTTTTCATTGAAGGTCTTAAGTTAATCTTATCTCCTACTAATTCAGGATGAACAGCTAGAACTCCTTTATAACCTCCTATTCTTATTTGAAATGCACTTGCAAAATCGCAATTAAAAAGCTTTTTGCAAATTTTCTTTGCTAAACTAATACTAATCTGACCAACACCATCAGTAAAATTATAACGAATATTAGAAAACTCATTATTATTTTTTTCTAATGAATTTCTTTTTAAAATTCCTAAGCTGTCAAATTTACCTTTATATGATTTTAAAATTCCTAAGCTGTCAAATTTACTTATATATGATACATATTCTCTACTTTCATCCCTGATAATTTCAAAATCAGGAATTTCTTTAATGTTTTCAGGAAGTATTTTCCCATAATATTTAGCTGAAGTAAGGCATAAGCCTCGTCTAGAAGCATTTGAAGCTATATTATCTATTTTCTCAAAATTTCCTTGCTTCTCAAAAATATTTTTCATATTGAAATTAACAGTTTCATATATCATCCATATACTGTGTGATTTTAATTGAGAATTAGAATAACAGAGAAAATCATATTTTATTTCTAAACCTAATTTTATTCCTTTTTTTAATATATCCTCAAAGTAATCAATGAGCTTAGATTTCTGCATAAACGAGTAAAAATCTTTATCTAAATTTCTATCAGCAAAATTTACTATTAAAAAATGTTCTTCTTTGTCCCTATTAGTATCTAAAATTCTATTTGTATAATGAAGCCAATCATATTTAAATATAAAATTATTAGGAGTGATGATAATTTTTTTTATTTTTTTCGATATTACTTTACGGTTAAAATTGGATATTTGCTGAAAAAGAAAATTGAAAAAAGTTTCATTGTTTTTGAATTTGGTGCGTTTTCTACTCAAATCAAAATACTTAAAAAATTCAGTAATACGGTCAAACGCCTTTATATCCAGATTAGTTAAATTTACCTTTTTATCAAAAAGATTTTCATTTTCAAATAAATTTTCTTCGAATATCAATTCATCAGTAATTAAATTATTATATAGATTCTTTTTATTATTTTTGTTTGAGTTATATAATAAATCATTATTTTGAATATCAGAAAGAAAGTTTGTCATTGAGCCTAATAAAAATTCATCTAAATCAATAGGATTTTCTAGATTCCCACTTGAAAGAATAATAAATATTGCAAATCTCTTATCAACAGTGAGAAAATTCATTTTATCTAGAATATCTTTTTCATAATTTTCTAATATAGTTTTAATGTTTGAGTCATTTATTTCTCTCATGAATTTCCCATAGAAGATGAAATCAGTATAGAATATATTCGATTTTTTTAAATTATGCTTAGTATTAATAATATTTCTGTTATAATTATTAAATTTCCAATTTTTATTTTCGTATTCTGAAATAAAATTCAAAATTGATTTGACTCCAGGATTATAAAATTCATCAACTGGATCTTTTATATTATCTTTTTCTAGAAATTCCAATCGCAATACAGGGTGTTGTATCCAATTCCTCAAAATTTGATTTTCTAATATATCAAAAAATGGAGAATTAGTCTCAAAATTCATATTTTCATACAAATCTCGATTGAATATTTTGAAATCTTTATTAAAAAAAAATTCTAAAATATGGAGATACCTTTTAGACTTTGAAATTTTATATATAGATTGTAATTCAAATTCTATCTGGTAAACTTTAGAATTATAAAGAAAATCGATAGAAAAACTTTTTGCATTGAAGAATTTATTATTATTATTTAAACTAGCATTGTCTGAAGAATACAAACTTTTATTAAAACATATTTGTGCACAATCAAGTTTAAAATACAAAAAAACATCTTGGTTTTTATTTTCATTTTGTAAATTTAATTCTTTTTTAATTTGGGAAATCTTAGTACGAAAGCCTAATTTACATGAATATATTTTTAATTTATCTGTATATTTTGAGTTTTTATTTTTATTTAATGTTTTTATTGAAGGATCATAGATTTCATAATCTTGTTTCATTTAATTTTTATTTTTTTATTGATTTTATTTTAATACAATTTAAAATTTATTTTAATAAAACACATTTTTTTCTTATTAACTTTTATTATTTTATTAATTTATTTACTTATTTTATTTGAATGTTTCTAATATAATTATCAAAAAAATTCTTTTTAAAATAAATTTGGGGATTGGGGATTGGGGATTGGGGATTGGGGATTGGGGATT
>Ga0194116_10008755_pt1 | contig 10177 bp, 8 predicted proteins | sample TA2MahsurfametaG_4_FD_148617 | JGI IMG/M metagenome (GOLD analysis project Ga0194116, IMG submission 148617) | Freshwater microbial communities from Lake Tanganyika, Tanzania - TA2015008 Mahale S9 surface | ecosystem: Environmental > Aquatic > Freshwater > Lake | place: Tanzania: Lake Tanganyika... | reverse complement strand
AAGTTTGCCATAAATACTGAATCTATTAGACCGTAGAAGAAAATGAACAAAAAGTAATCGGCAGTAGTTGTGAGAGTTCCAACAGCACCCCAGCGAAGCATAGACTTGTCAAAAAATTTTTTCTTTAACAATTTTGAATACATTTTTATTACCACCTTACTTTAAAAGTAAACCCTTTGTGGCTGAGGCCGGGATCGAACCGGCGACCTAACGATTTTCAGTCGTTCGCTCATACCAACTGAGCTACTCAGCCAAGTAAAGTGCTAATTAGCACCCTGCGACCCAGACGGGACTTGAACCCGCGACCTCCGCCGTGACAGGGCGGCGCGCTAACCAACTGCGCTACTGGGCCTAACCTCTAGAAGTCGAGTTGACTCTCAACTCCTATGCGTCCCCAACGGGATTTGAACCCGTGTTAACGCCGTGAAAGGGCGACGTCCTAGGCCACTAGACGATGGGGACCAGATGGATAAGGGTATCGGTCAGACTGGGCAGATCAAAACTCGGTAAATGGGATGATTTACCCATGCCAGAAATAATTGATTGCACAGCAGATGCAATAAAGAAGGCTGCTCAGGCATTAAAAGATGGCAATCTTGTGGCATTTCCTACCGAAACCGTTTATGGGTTAGGTGCAGATGCAACAAATGAAAGGGCGGTGCGTAGGATGTATTCAGTTAAAGGTAGGCCAGCCAATCACCCAGTGATAGTTCATATTCCTTCTGTCCAATCATTGGAAATATGGACAGATGAAATTCCAACCTATGCTTTAAAGCTTGCACATGAGTTTTGGCCTGGGCCAATGACATTGATTTTAAAAAGGAATGTGTTGGCGAAAAATTTTATTACTGGACGCCAAAATTTTATTGGAGTTAGAGTGCCAGGTCACTCATCTGCCTTAGAGCTACTAAACGAATTTAAAAAGATTGGAGGGAAGGGAATTGCTGCTCCCAGTGCAAATAAATTTGGCCGAGTTTCACCGACAACAGCCAATGCAGTTGAGTCTGAGCTAGGTTTGTTTCTAGGTTCAAAAGATATTATTCTAGATGGTGGCCAATCATTAATAGGTGTTGAATCTACAATAATCGATTGCACTGGACCGCTGCCTTCAATTCTTAGACCTGGGGCTGTCACTGGTGAAATGATTGAAAAGCTTGTAGGCAGTATGTCAGACTCAAAAGCGAATATGACTAGAACTTCGGGAATCCTCAAATCACATTACTCACCCAAGGCTAGGGTGCAATTAGGTAAACTGGCTAAACCTGGAGATGGCTTCCTAGCGTTAGACTTTGTTCCAACTCCAATAGGAGCATATAGATTGGCCTCACCAGTTAATGTTGCTGATTATGCACAAAAATTATATTTTGCACTTCGAATGGCTGATGAACTAGGAATTAAAACAGTTATTGCGTTACCACCAGACGGTACTGGTCTTGCTGAAGCGATTAGGGATAGACTTAATAAGGCTTCTTCGCATGGGTAATATCAGATCAACATATGCATTAGAATTCTGGTCACGCATCATTTTGAGACTTAATTTCAGGGCCTTTAGCTCAGTCGGTAGAGCAACGGACTTTTAATCCGTGGGTCGTCGGTTCGATCCCGACAGGGCCCACTAGTAGTAATTGGGACATCATTTAATTTTTTTGACCGAGACAGCATAGGCGTAATCGCTATTTGTGAAGTGACTTGGCCCTTAATCTACAGGATTAGAAACTATACTCCTACTTCATATGAATTTAAGACCTTTTCAGTGCTAAAACATAGTAGCTAAAATATTCGAGAAAGCTTGAACTAAACTTTTCAGTTTGGTGGATTCAAGGCACAAATTACGAAATTTTACCAATTGAAACACAATTGTAGAGATCTGAGTTGCGAATCTACTTTATACAACTCAAAATCAGTGTATCCTAAAGATATTAGATTAATTTCTGTGGTTATACCGGTAATGGACGAGGCTTTGAACATTAAACCTCTATACCAGGAAATTAAAAAAGTACTGCACAAACTAGTTAAGTATGAAATTTTATTTGTATGCGATCCATCTAAAGATGGTAGTGAAAATGTTATAAAAGAATTGATAGGTTTTGATAAATCCGTGCGTGGAGTATTTCTTGCTGATCGGGCAGGTCAAACCGAATCTATAAGAGCTGGTTTTGAGTTTGCAAGAGGTGATGCAATTGTGAGTATGGATGCAGATTTTCAAGATCCACCAGAGCTAATCCAAGAAATGATTAGTGCTTGGGAGGAGGGGGCACTAATTGTTCATACAAAAAAAGTTGACCGCTCCGCGGATAAGTTACTATATAGATTAGTTACAAGGCTTGGGTATGGTTTTCTTTCTTGGATAACAAATGGAAGAATACAAGTTAATGTTGGAGACTTTCGTTTAATTGATCGAGCGATCTTACCTATTCTACTGGAGTACAAGGATCCCAAGCCCTTTTGGAGGGGTATTACATCAATGTCAGGAGTGAGAAGTAAAACAATCACTTATAAACGAACTGCACGGCGCACTGGAAAAACTAAATTCGGATTACATATAGGTTCACCGTCAGTGGCTTTACGAGGTATTGCATCGTTCACACATAAGCCGCTAGAACTGATACAGACCATCGGTTTTTTGTCAGTTTTTCTAAGTTTACTTGGATCTATACTAATTGTTATACAAGTTCTTGCTACACCAGGATTTCCGCGTGGAATTCCAACACTGATTGGGCTAATTTGCCTATTCTTTAGCATTCAATTCTTTTCAACCGCAATCATAGCAACCTACTTGATTGTATTAATGGATCAAACACGTCGCCGTCCAAATTATGTTGTTCTGCCTGATTTTAGTTATAAGCTTAAAAACAGACGTTCAAGATGAAAATTTTACTGTCATAATAAAATAAGTTCATGATTTTTCGGTAGATAATTCTTTAGTCGAGAAATTTACATTTAGTAGTAAGATTTTTGGACGTGCCAATTAGAACATTAATTTGTGGAATTTCAACTACTAAATTTCAGCACCAGAGGATAAATTTGAATCCATGTTGAGTGAAAAATCCATTACTCTGGTTAAGATACCATCATGAACCTTCGAAAATTAGTCACAAATGGGGTGTTTACATTGTCCCCTAATATACATTCTGACGTGCGAGGAGACTTCGCAGAAATTTACAATGAAAAAATTTTGGATCAACTCCAAGTTGGCAAATTTACTCAACAGAATCTTGTAAAGTCTAATTTGAATGTCATACGTGGAATGCATTGGCAGTCAGATCCATTCGCGCAAGCTAAATTGATCACTGCCTTAAAAGGAAGGATTCTTGATGTATTTATTGATCTCCGAGAAAAAAGTGACACTTTTAATGAAGTTTTTTCTATGGAGTTAGATTCCAAAAATTTGGAATCTTTGTTTATCCCAGCTGGTTTTGCACATGGCTACCAGGCGCTAGAACAAGACACGATAATTTCATACTGTGTCACCAGCAAGTATTCTCCGGATCACGAAAATAGGATAAACCCTCTTAGCACAAAATTAAAAAAATATTGGAAGGAACCTTACTTGATAGGCGAACTTGACTTACATAGTATTTATCAAGTCGACTAGATTTATTTATAAAAACTATCAACGCACCCAATCACTTTTTCCACTTGAGCATCTGTAAGTCTTGGATGTAATGGTAGCGATAGCGCAGTTTCATTCAGGACTACAGAATTTTCAAGTGTACTTGCAGGAAATTCGCTAAATTGTCTATAGTGATTTATTGGGTTATACCGAAGCGTTGTATAGACTTCGTTTTTTAGTAGAAATCTAGCCAGGTCATTCCTCTTTGGGACTCGAATGGCATACGTAAAAAATGAATGTGTATATTTAAAATTTAATTGTGTTATCGGAGTAGTTACAACCCCTAATTTCTCGAAGCTAGTCTGGTACATGTTCCAGATCTTTTCACGCTTAATTTGAAGTTCTACTCTTCGCTCTAATTGAGCGAGTCCAATACTTGCAGAAATGTTTGTTGGTAGCATTTTAACGAAGGGCTCAGTCAATTCATACTCCCACCACAATTTCTCTAGACTGTTATTTTCTGTACTAAAAGCTGCCTGGAATCCTGATTTTCTAATACCGCAATATCTTAATTCTTGGGCTCGAGTCTTAAGCTCATCACTTTTGCATACTAGCCCGCCTCCTTCACCTACAGCCAAATTTTTTACGGCATCAAAACTAAAAACTCCTAATTCTCCAATACTTCCACATGAACGACCATTGTAATCAGAATAAATAGCATGTGCTGAATCCTCAACTACCGGGTAACCAAGTTCAATTATTGGATCCATGTCAACAGGTAATCCTGCAAAGTGAACGACCATTATGCATGAAGTCTTCTTTGTAATGACTTTCTTGATTGTCTCTGCGGATATATTCATCGTATCAAGTTCAACATCAGCAAACACAGGTTTTAGTCCAGCTAACACGACTGCATTTGCGCACGCAATCCAAGTGAAAGCGGGGAGAATCACTTCTGAATTCTTAGGCAACTTTAGCAAATGTAGAGCTAGGTACAAAGAATTAGATCCAGAGTCCAGCATTGTAAAGTTTGGAAATTTTCTAATCTCACAAAGCCCTTGCTCAAATTCATGGACTTTTTCACCAAAGCCAATCCATTGCGAATCCAAACATTTTGCGATGTACTTTTTTTCCAAGTCACCCATATCAGAACCAAAAACTGAAATAGTCATTAGCAAACGACCTTCCTTTAAGCGTAATCCAATATAGTCTTGAAGATTTTGGTTCTGACAGTATCATGAAATGAACTAACGGTTTTAATACGACCCATAAACCTATTGACTAGAATTGCAAAGTACTAAAGTTCAAGGTTTGGCGTAACAAACTTGATCGATTATAGGCTTAGAAGTGTACCTATTAAATAGACAATAAAATATTTACAAAGGGCAGAAATGAAATTTAATCTGACAGGACGGCACCTAAATTCTACTAATTTTAAGGAACTTACCTCTAGCTCAGAGCGACTTCCCTGTTACTTATCTAGCAATTTCTTTAAAAACTTATAGTAGTCATTACTACTTTCTTGATCAATAATTTTTTCAAGCTGTTTTTTATTTATCCAAGAGTTGCGATAAGCAATCTCTTCTAAGCATCCAATTTTTAACCCTTGCCTTTCTTCTATAATTCTGACAAACATGGAAGCTTCTAATAGTGAATTTGGATTACCTGTATCAAGCCAAGCGGTTCCTCTAGGCAGCAATTCAAACTCAAGTCTTTTTTGTAGGTTGTATTTCTTTAATAGATCAGTTATCTCGAATTCGTTACGAGATTTACTTGGCTGTAAACTTTCTGTTAGTTCAATCGCATCACGGTCAAATTGGTATAAACCTGTTATGGCAATCTCGGAAACAAATCTTGAAGGTTTTTCTACAACATCTATAATTTTTCCCTCTACTATTTTAACTACCCCATAATCTTCTGGATTTGAAACCTCATACCCAAAAATTTTTGCCCCACCATTAAACTTTTTTTTAGTTAAAGCTTGGCCTAACCCCACGCCATAAAAGAAATTGTCACCCAAGATCATAGTGAAATCATCGGCTCCTAAAAAATCTTTTGCCGCTGAGATTCCGTTTGGAATACCTTTAGGGGCATCTTGAGATACATAAGTGAATTTACACCCAAGCCTTTCTCCAGTACCTAGACTTTTTCTCAAGAAAGGAAGAGATTCAGAGGTGCCAACTAGGCAGATCTCGTTAATTCCCATGAGCATCAGGGTAGACAATGGATAATAAAAAATCGGTTTGTCGTATAAGGGTAAAAAATGTTTGTTTACTGCTGTCGTAATAGGTTTGAGTCGAGAACCAGTTCCACCTAAAAGTATCAAACCTTTCATGTCTATCCTCTTAACTCGATGTACTCTGAAAATTTTGCTTTATTCCGCAACACATAACTTGGGAAAGAATTGTCAATTTCTACAGTCCGGCCTTTTGTAACTTTACCGTAAGAGGTCGATTTATTTCCAATTCGCGCTGAGATTTCTTCTATATGAATCCCATTTTGTAATGCTTCTAAATGTGGAGTATTTCGTGCGTGCTCAACATTATCTTCAAGTGAATAAATCTTGGTGAAATGCCAGCCTGCATTTTTTACTACAGTAAGTTTTTTTCTTTTAAACCAAATCCAAGTACCGAGCCAAACATCAAATTTCGTGGCAGAAAAAAAAGGATTTATTCTCATTAACGGAAACCACTTAAACCTCCGGAACTTTGAGTTTAACAAAACAAATACATCTCGATAAGAGTGGCTAAATCCTCTAAATTTTCTATAACTTATTAGGCGCGGACGGATCCAATTTCCAAAATAATTATTTAATTTATTGTGGTACAGATTTAACTCAAAAACAACGTTACAATCATCATCAGTCCTTTTAAACTCTCTTAAAAGATCTGCACGAACAATTTCGTCAGAATCAGAGGTTAAAATCAAATCATTTTTGTCCGGTTCCATATCACGAACAATCTTGTCTAGGATCTTCCTTTGACTATGAGCAATGTGTACTGGTCCACGAATTTTGAACTTTACATCTAGGCTGAATAGTTGAATTTTATTAGCAAATTTTACATAATCTGCCATTTTGTCCTTTAAATAAAATGGTTTTTCTAACCCAGAATGGCCTTGGGAAAATTCTACAATAACAAATTTATCTACCACGTCGTACAGCTCATTTAGCCTAATTTCTAATGCGGTAAATTCTTTCCAAAATAAAAAACAATCATAAATTTTCCTCATTTTTGAATAAGTCTCGAGTAATACTCTATAGTTCTTTTAAGTCCAGATTCTAAATTGACTTCGGGTTTAAAATAAAGTTCTCTCAATATTTTTTTTGCCGAGATTGAGTATCTCAAATCATGAGCCTTACGATCTTTAACAAAAACCACTTTAGGCTTAGTCTTCATCATAAGACTTATCGTTTCGATTAAACTTAAATTACTTAATTCAGTCCCACCACCTATGTTATATATTTGTCCTGGAATTCCGTCTGTTAGTAACTTCCATATAGCTAAGGCATTATCCTTGACAAACATCCAGTCACGAACATTTTCTCCATTCCCGTAAACAGGAATCTCAGTAGAGTTTAAAATGTTCAAAATAACTTTTGGGATAAACTTTTCAGCATTTTGCCTTGGCCCATAATTATTGGATGATCTTGTAATAACCACGGGTATGCCGTGGCTTCGATAAAATGACATAGCTATGAGATCCGCAGATGCTTTACTTGAGCTATAAGGCGAATTTGGATCTAATTTGGAATTTTCATCCCATTGACCCTCTGAGATTGTCCCATACACTTCATCGGTTGAAATTTGAATGAATCTTTGAACTTTTTTACTCCTAGATAACTCGAGCAATACGCTAGTACCTAGCACGTTAGTTTTTATGAAATTCAAAGAATTATCAAGTGAATTATCAACGTGACTTTCCGCAGCAAAGTTAACAATATGATCTCTACTCTCAATTAAACTAAACATACTATCTAAGTTTGAGATGTCTTCTTTAACAAACTTGAAAACAAATTTTGAATGTAAAGAATCCAGAAATGCTTTATTGCTTGCATAAGTCAGTGAATCGATTACAACAATTTCCTCAAAAATTTTTTCAGTCCTATTTGTTTTCAAGGCAAGTTCTAGAAAGTGACTACCAATGAACCCTGCAGCCCCAGTGATCACTAATCTCATAGGACTACGATACACATACCCGAGCCGCAAGCGTATACCTCTTAACAAGTTGCTCTAATACACTAGGGCAGACTCTATAATTTTTTAATATTTATTTGTTCACAATAAGTTCTTCTCATGTAAAACCCACAAATACAGTATTATATGAATTTGTTGCTTAATGACTATCAATCATTGGATCATAAACTGTTTAACTAATTTCTGGGACTGTTGATAGTGTTTTCAAACAGTTGCTAAGGTTGGGTTTGTAAACGTAAACTCTAACTCTGTTAACGTGACGTATGAGTTACAGAAAAAACAGCGAATTTTCATTCCAGTCTTTTGATAAGGCGGCGGAGATTTTCAACTCTGGAAAATTAGTGGCCTAGAGTGATTAAAGTACCCATGTTTTAGCATTGGCGACCCTTAACCTGATGGCTGTTTCCCAAAAGCTCGGAGGCGAAATATACCCCTGCATAAGGGGGGTGGCGGAATGTACCCCTCCGTGAGGGGGTGGCGGAATATACCCCCGTGAGGGCAACATTTATCCACTTTTAGTGTCTTACTAGGTAGAGGGGTCAAGACGTTGGCTCATCGAAAGCGGGAAATCAAAGTGTCACTTCGTAAGAAGGCTCAGGCCCCAGCGAATGTTGCTGCGTGGTCTGTTTCTGATTTATCCGCCCTTTATACCCAAAACCGTTCATCACTTGTCGCTCAAGCCCGCCGAATTCTTCGCAGCGATGCTGATGCAGCCGAGGTTGTTCAAGATGCCTTCCTTAAATTCATCTTGGCAGCCCCAGAGTTAGATACTGCAGATCGCGCTATGGCATATCTGCGCACTACAGTCAACAATCTGTGCCTGAATTTAATTCGAGCTACAGGTTCTCGACCTAACCTGGTTGCCCTTGATTCAGATACATCCCAAGAACGCCTTGCTGAGATCTCAGCAGAGAATCACATCCCAATGGATGCCACATTGGCAGCAGCAGAGGATGCTTCAATAATTCGTGAGGCACTCTCCCGCCTATCGCAAACTCAACGAACCGCATTAGTGATGTGGGAGGTTGAGGGTCGCACAACTAAAGAGATTGCAACCGCAATTGGAACAAGTGAGAAGAATGTTCGACATGTTGTTCAGCGCGCACGTTCCTCATTTGTTCGAATTCTCTCAGAGTGGGTTATTGACGACACAACTGGTTTAACTGCTTTAGATGCTGTTGCAGGAACATATAAAAAAGCTTCAGAGATCGCTAAGAAATCCTCAAAGGTTGCGCTTTCATTATTTATAGTAATGGTGGCATTCCTAGGGTTTAATTCTGTAACAGGTTCAGAGTTTAATACACCAACCATCACTGCTACTGCTAAGCAAGAGGTCCCTTCGATAGGCGACTCAGAATCTAATAATAATGAGTCACAATCTGTAACAGGAGAGAGTCTCTCGGTAGAAAAAATTATTCAAGAAAATTCAACTATTAATTTCCGTACCTCTAATTCATTATTTGCGGGCCTTTCAAAAGATGGCCTTCCAATAGGATTTACAGTTTCAGATTTGGCAGGCGATGTTGGTTTAATTGGATTATCCTCCCAATCAATTATTAAAAATCCAGATGGCTTTGTATTAGTTTCATATCTGCAGGGATATGGCGATAATGTTGTCAATCTTTTGATGTCGCAATCTGTGACTGTCGATGGTGCTGGCACCTCATACTTTGCAAGCCCCTCAGTCACAATTGCTGGCTCCTGGTTCCCTCTAACCCAGTCTGGCTCTGCCGCCACCATCTCCCGCCTTTCTAATGGTAATTACCTATTAACTGCGACCCTATATATTGATTCAACCGTGGATTCACCCCTATTTGTGGCTGCTACCGGTGGGTTAGATGTCGATGCGATTCCAAGTGAGATAACTACCCGTATAATTTTAGACGCTAGCAAGAGCTCAATCCTTGCTCAGGCGATCAATATCAGCGCCAAGGGGGTTAAATAAATGACTCCCACCAAACAGGTTTCTCCTGTGATCCGGATATCACGGGGGGAAAGAGATGCGTCAGCACGTGCGACTCATCTCGAAGCCGCTACTAGGAAATTCCTAATAGCGACTAACGAAAGGAAATAATGTCTACAACGACAAACTTCAAGCGCATTGCTCTTGTTGCGGTTGCAGCGCTAGGAATGGGCTTACTTAGCTCAGCTCCTTCGCAAGCTGCAATTACAGCAGACAGCATTGTGGTTTCAACTACAGCTGGAACAGCTGTTTTTGATCAAACAACTGCCAACCAACAAGATAGCAGAACCGGCGCTCTTGTTACGGTTACTTTCTTGGCTTCTACAGCTATTACAGATTCAGTTACCTTGGAATTGGCTCCAAAATCAAAGCCAACTGTTGGATCTGTTTTTCCAAAAGCACTGATTCAACTAGTCGATACATCTGGTGCTACATCACTCACTTCGGTGTTGCTTGACACAAGAC
>Ga0194116_10008754_pt1 | contig 10177 bp, 9 predicted proteins | sample TA2MahsurfametaG_4_FD_148617 | JGI IMG/M metagenome (GOLD analysis project Ga0194116, IMG submission 148617) | Freshwater microbial communities from Lake Tanganyika, Tanzania - TA2015008 Mahale S9 surface | ecosystem: Environmental > Aquatic > Freshwater > Lake | place: Tanzania: Lake Tanganyika... | reverse complement strand
TCATCCTTGCCAACCCACCATTTAAAGGCAGTCTAGATTATGATGCAGTTGAAGGAAGTTTACTTGGTATGGTTCAAACCAAAAAAACTGAACTACTTTTTCTAGCACTCATGTTGCGCATGCTAAAAGTAGGGGGGAGATGCGCAGTAATTGTACCAGATGGGGTACTCTTTGGCAGTAGTAATGCACACAAACAAATACGGAAGGAAATTATTGCCAATAATAAGTTGAATGCTGTAATTAGTATGCCAAGTGGTGTTTTCAAACCATATGCTGGAGTAAGCACTGCTATATTAATTTTCACCAAAACAGGAAGCGGTGGCACAGATAATGTCTGGTTCTATGATATGAAAGCAGATGGCTTCAGTCTTGATGACAAGAGAAATGTTGTTAAAGAAAATGACATCCCAGATATTGTAGCCAGATACCATCAGATTGAATCTGAAACAACCAGAAAAAGAACAGATTCCAGCTTCATTGTACCTATCGCAGAAATAGAATCCAATGAGTGGGACTTATCTATCAACCGCTACAAAGAGGTAGAATATGAAGAAGTCCAATATGCACACCCAAAAGATATTCTGTTAGACATTGAACTGCTAGACAAAGAAAGAAACCAAGCACTTGCTGCACTTAAAGAGTTGTTGGGATGAATACACTAGGAGAACTATTTAAGATATCTAAAGGAAAAAAAGCAGTTGAATCTAAGATTGAAACAAACCTAAGATACATCCAAATTGGTGACCTAAGAAATGATAATGATATAAAATACACAACTGATTCATCATCAAATGTTTTATGTACAAGAGAAGATATTCTAATAGCATGGGATGGAGCAAATGCTGGCACAGTTGGATATAACTTAGAGGGTGTAATTGGAAGTACAATAGCAAAACTTACTCCTAAGAAAGAAACTATTTCCGTTGATTTTATAGGGAGATTTCTACAATCTAAGTCTGCATTTTTGAGAGAGAATTGCACCGGGGCTACAATACCCCATTTATCAAGAACAGTTCTGGAAAATATCAAAATCCCCCTACCACCCCTAGAACAGCAAAAAAAGATTGCAGCTATTTTAGATGCAGCAGATGAATACAGGCAAAAAACAAAAGCACTGATTGCCAAGTATGATGAACTTACCCAAAGTTTGTTCCTGGATATGTTTGGGGATCCGGTGAAGAATGAGAAGAGGTGGGAGGTAAAGACTATAGAACAATTGGTCAAAGACAACAAAAACTCTATCAAAAGAGGCCCTTTTGGGGGTGCATTAAAAAAGGAGATTTTTGTGTCAGATGGTTATTTAGTATATGAACAATTTCATGCATTAAATAATGACTTTTCAATGGCAAGGTATTTCATTGATGAAAGAAAATTTCAAGAATTAAAAGGGTTTGAAGTTGAACCAAAAGATATCATTATTAGCTGTTCTGGAGTTTATTTGGGTAAGCTTGCAATTGTTCCAAATAATGCAAGAAAAGGAATTATTAATCAAGCACTATTGAAAGTTACCCTAAATGAGGAGAAAATGAAAAATAACTTTTTTGTATTCTTATTTAGCCATAAAAACTTTAGAGAGAAATATTTTGATGCAAATAGAGGAGCTGGTATTCCAAATTTCCCACCTATGAGTGAATTTAAAAAATTCCCATTCATTAGCCCACCAATAATTTTACAGAACCAGTTTACAGCACACGTTCAAGAAATTGAAGTTCAAAAAGCCCAGGCCCAAGCCAGTTTAGAAAAAGCAGAAGAATTATTTAATAGCCTGTTGCAAAGGGCATTTAAAGGGGAGTTGGAGTGAGTTTACATGAAACATGGAGAACCAGAAAGTACTGGGAAACAGTAGGTGGGTTACTCATTGAGGAATTCATTGCTGTAGATGGAACAAGAGAACAAGGTAGACGTCCGGTAGATGGTTTAATAGTGCTTGGTGAAAAACAGGAAATTTACAATGGAAATAAATATGACATAACTGGAAAAGATGTTATTGTCATTCAAACAAAAAGAGGTAGAATAGGTATGTATTTGTTAGGTCAAGCATACTTTAGTAAGTTTTTAATTGAGAAGCATAAACCAAGTAGTATTAAAACAGTAGCTATATGTGGCAAAACAGATAAAGTTATGCAGGAGTTAGCAATGCAACATGGTGTGGAAGTTGTTGTGATAACTGAAAAGTAAAACAATTGTAATAAACAGTATTATTAGGAAATGATTATGAACAAATACACATTAATTATATTATTCGCTCTTTTTAGCTATAAGTCTACTATTGCTCAAAATCTATATACTTCATGGGATGAAGCTTCAATTCTTAAATATTGGAAGAAAAACGGTTTAAAACAATATGAAGGCATTTATTACAGTGACTTGGCCTTTGAATTAAAAGATGTATATACAGATGCCTACAAATTTTCCAAGATATATTATGCCTTAAAATTAAATGAGCAAACTGCTAAATATGAACTGATTTATTTAAAGGGAAAGGATTCTTATACAATAGGGGAAATTCACGCTTTTTTCAAAAATTTTTATCAAGACAAGTGTTTTGTAGATCTTGTTGAAAATTGCAGTAAAGGGTTAATTGCAGAAGATAAATACTGGGTTAAAATTGAGAATGGAAATTTAAAAATAACCTCAATATATACTGGGAAGTATTTGATGACTTATTTTAAAGATCCAACTCCATTGAATTTTCCAGTATCTGGTGAGATTAAGTCTTCAGGTACAGGCTTTGCAATTAGTTCAAATGGTTATATAGCAACTAATTATCATGTTGTAGAAGATGCTAATTCAATTTCTATCAAAGGTATCCGTGGTAATTTTGATAAATCTTACAATGCTGAAATAGTATTAGAAGATGTGAAAAATGACATTGCAATATTAAAAATCAAGGATACAACTTTTAGTTCACTAGGTAAAATACCTTATGTAATAACATCTTCTCAACTTGAAGTAGGTAATAATGTATCTGCTTTGGGTTATCCATTAAGGGCAACAATGGGTGATGAAGTGAAATTTACAAATGGTGTAATAAGTTCAAAAAGTGGTTATCAAGGAGATTTAACTATGTACCAAACTTCTGTACCAGTTCAACCTGGAAATAGTGGTGGCCCATTGATTAGTCCTAAAGGTAATATCATTGGAATCATAAGTGCAAAACATGAACAAGCTGAAAATGTATCATATGCTCTTAAAACTGCTTATTTGTTAAATCTAATAGAAAACCTTAGCCCTAAGCCTATTTTAAATAGTACAAATACTATTTCTACCTTAAGTACTCCGGAGAAAATCAAAACATTAAAGAATTTTGTCTACATCATTGAAGTAAGATGAGCAACTTTAATTTTCTTCAGGCAGAGTTTAAGGGGCTTTATTCCAAGATGGTTAAGGCTGAAGAAAGGGTTTTTACTGAACCGCTCTCTGCTGCTAGTTACTGCCGTATTGTACTGGAGGAATGTGTTCACAAGATATATGACATAGAGCTTTTAGAGAAACCATTTAATCAGGAGTTGGTCAATTTGCTGCAAGATGAGCAGATGCAGTCCTTGATACCATACCAACTAAAAGAGGGTTTAACCTATGTTCGCAAAACTGGAAACCAGGCTGTGCATTATGGTTCACGCATCAGTAGTAGAGAAGCTCTTATTTCCATCAAATATTTGTTTCAGTTCTTGAAATGGTTTGCTCTATCCTACAGTAGTGAAGTTATAGAGGTGCCAAAACAGTTTAATGAAGCTGAGTTACCTAAAGTAGGAGAGCCCCAGAGAAAGCAGCAATTAATTCAAGATGAACACCAGAAAATTCAGGAGCAACTCCTCAAACAGATTCATCAGTTACAAGCTGAGAAAGATGAGGCATTAAGAAAAGCTCAAGAAGATGAAGCTACTTTGGCTAAATTCCAAGAAGAAGTTGTTGCAGCACAGAAGATAATTCGAGAACAGAAGCAATCAAGACAAGTAAGGGTTGCAACAGAATTTACTGAAGCTGAAACTAGAAAGCACCTCATTGATATAGATTTACAAGAGGCAGGTTGGAACCAACTAAGAGAAGGTAGAGAAATAGAATTCCCTGTTGTTGGAATGCCTAAAAATGCAGATAACCCAAATGGAAATGGTTTTGTAGATTATGTCCTATGGGATGATGAAACTGGAATCCCACTTGCACTAATTGAAGCCAAGAGAGCTTCAAAAGATTTAGAATTAGGCAGAACCCAGGCTAAACTGTATGCAGATTGCATTGAAGCCATGTACAAGCAACGGCCAGTAATTTTTTATTCCAATGGTTATGAAACCAAAATTTGGGAAGATAAATTATATGCTGCTCCAAGAAGGGTTCATGGTTTTTACACTAAAGATGAATTAAGATGGTTGCATCGCAAAGCAAATTCTGTGAAAGACTTGCGCTTGGCACAAATAAACACAGAAATTGCTGGTAGGCCTTATCAAAAATTAGCCATCCAAAGTATTGCTGAATCTTTTGTTTCAGATGGTGCAGGAGGTAAGCTTGTAGGTAACAAGCGCAAAGCTCTTCTAGTCATGGCAACAGGTAGTGGTAAAACCAGAACTGCCGCAGCTTTAGTAGAAGTTTTACTTAAAAATAACTGGGTAAAAAGAGTGTTGTTCTTAGCAGATAGAAATGCTCTTGTTCGCCAGACTAAGAATAACTTTTCTGAATACCTACCAGATTTAAGTGCCATAGATTTAACACAGGAGAAAGAACGCACAGATACCAGATTGGTATTTAGTACATATCCTACCATGATGAACAAAATAGATAACCTCAAACTAGATAATGAGAGGTTCTATGGAGTTGGTCATTTTGATTTAATCATAGTGGATGAAGCTCACAGGTCTATTTACAACAGATACAGAGCCATCTTTGAATATTTTGATGCATTAGTTGTAGGCTTAACTGCAACACCAAAACATGCCATAGACTTCAATACATTTGAGCTCTTTGGTTGCAGTAATGATGATCCAACTTTTCTATATGAATTAGGAGAAGCTGTAGATCAAAAATATCTTGTGCCATACAAGAATATTAAGATTTCTACAGATTTCTTAGAGCATGGCATAAAGTATAAGCAGCTCACTGAAGAACAGAAAAAGAGGTTTGAAGAAACTTTTGAAGATAAGGTTACTGGGTTTCTCCCAGAGGTAATTAGTAAGAATGCCTTGAATAAATGGTTGTTTAATAAAGATACTGTTCTAAAAGTCCTGAATACCCTTATGGAAAAGGGCTTAAAGATAGAAGGTGGAGATAAAATAGGTAGAACCATCATCTTTGCTGCCAATCAAGAGCATGCTAAGTATATAGTAGATTGTTTTACAGCTGAATATCCACAGTATCCTGCAGGGTTTATTGCAATGATTCACAATGAGGTGAGTCATGCTCAGAGTCTTATTGATAGCTTTTGTGATAAATTCAAGGAGAACAATCCTCAAATAGCTGTATCTGTAGATATGATGGATACTGGTGTTGATGCTATTAGAGTACTTAATCTTGTATTCTTTAAAGCAGTACGCTCCTATGCTAAGTTTTGGCAAATGATTGGTAGAGGCACCAGGCTTTGTGAAGATGTTTTTGGTGTAGAGCAACCTAAAGAGTATTTTCTCATCATAGATGCCGGTGGAAACTTTGACTTCTTTGAAGAGAATCCTAATGGTACAGATGGGGAAATGGCAAAGCCTGTTACCCAACAAATCTTTGAATCCAGAGTCCATTTGAGTATTTTACTTAAAGATGAAGGAACTCCTGAAACCATTGAACTTGCAACCAAACTGTTAGATAGAGTACATGCAGATGTTTGCGCTTTAGATAAAACCAGAAGGCAAGTAAAAATGGTTTTAAGGTTAGTAGATGAATACTCCCAAAGAACAAGATGGGATAAAATAGATTCATTTGATGTTAACTCTATTGAGGAACACCTCTCAGAACTCATGGTTCCTGAACAGGTCAATGAGTTGGCCAGAAGATTTGATTTAATGATGCTTAAAATGCAGATTGCAAGTATTCTCTTATCATCTAATAGAAAGCAGTATGAGAGCAATCTAATAGATATTGCAGAGGGTTTGTCCAAGAAGTATACAATACCTGCTGTAATGCGCTCTAAATCCCTTATAGAGGGTATGAAAAATCCTCAGTTCTACAAAGGAGTTTCTCAAGCTAAACTAGAAGAGATAAGAGAGGAAATCAGAGAGCTTGTTCAATATCTAGATGCATCTAGCCGTCCTAAGGTTTACACCAACATCAAAGACTCAGATGTTAAGGTAACATGGGGTGAGCCAGATTTACAAATTAACTACGGTAAGCCCTACAGAATTAGGGTGGAAAGCTACATCCGTGAAAACAGTCACCATATTACCATCTCTAAGCTCAAATCTAATTTACCTATCAGTACGGCAGAGTTGAATGCATTAGAAGAAATGCTTTTTGATGGAAAAGAAAGAGGTACCAAAGAAAACTTTATTCATGAGTACGGTAACCAACCTTTAGGTAGGTTCATTAGAAGTATCATTGGCCTTGATATTGAAGCTGCTCAAAAGGTATTCTCTGAGTTCTTGAATGCTGGTAACCTAAGTGTAAACCAAATTACGTTTATCCAGAATATAATTAACTACTTAAATGTAAATGGCACTTTAGAACCAGCCATGCTCTTTGATACACCACCTTTCAGTAATTACAACGGAGTAACTGGTGTCTTTAATGATGCTGACACAGCTAAAATTATTTCACTTGTTAATTCAGTGAATGATAATGCTCAGGTGGGATGAAACCTATATCAGATAAAGTAAAATCTATTACCCCAAATCAAACAGGAGGTCTGGATTATGTTCTTGTAAATGGAACTAAGCTTGGTGAAATAAAAGTTTAGAGGTTGTGAGACACGCACAATAGGTAGCAGTACTTTTTCAGTTGCAACCAATTCTGTACCTCAGTAACCACAGTATCTACAAATTCATGATGAGAGATAAGTGGGTCATTAGTTGTAGAGAAAACAGGGATGATGTGCTCATCCCTAAGTTCTCTCATGTTAATTAGCTCTGCCTTAGCTTCAATAAATGAATTTGCAACAGAGTTTCTGTTTTCCATACCTACAGTATTAAAACCAATTGCCTGAGTTAGCAAATTACTTACCATGATAGTGTCCGTTTTGCAGAAACTTGAATTGCTGAACCATAAGTAAATCATCTATTTTAGTGTTTATTTCTTCTCTTAGCACATCTCTAACCTCAGGATTATCTGCAAGCAGTTCATCTAATTGCTCCATACTTGTACACGCTTGGATAGCCTCTTTTTCTGCACCTGGCTTCTTGTCAGATAACAAACACCAAGAAGCAATTTGAGCTCCAATTGCTTCAGTAATTCTAAGTTCAGGCTGATTTACAAACATGCCAGTTCTGTCTTTAGTCACATTAGCCACATAGTTGCGGTTCAGTTCAAAAGCTACAGTAAATTCATATTCTGAATCTTCTCTTGCAATTGCTTTGAGCCCAACTTTCTCAGGAACACTTTTGCCATTCACCTGCTGAATCACATAATCTGTCTTGCTTCTAAAAGTAGCAATGATGTGCACTGGAGCCTTCACTATGGTATTAATAAGTGCATTGTGTCTTGGAGTCAGTTTACTCCAGTTTGCAAAGGAATTACCCACCATACTGCTATGGATATCCAAAATCCCACCTGTCCCAAACCATTCATGGGAAAGGGAATCAATAATTATACACTTAAAACCTTCATGTACAGCAGTATCAATTGCCTGAATGAACATTTCTGGAGTGTAGGGTGCTTCCATGGAGAATACGGAGAAATCTCCCATGTGTGCATAGAGGTGGCTACTGCCATTCTCTGTGTCAATTACAGCTACTTGTTCTAAACTACCAGCTAGTCCTTTTGCCAGTTTCAATGCTCCTATAGTCTTACCTGATCCACTTGGGCCCTGTAAGGACAACTTCATTGAACATTGTTGCCTGTTTGCTTTAACAAACTTCTTCATAATAAATAAATTAAAGGGTTAATAAAAAAATTATCCCTATCAGTAGAAAGTTGTTAAAAATGCCGCTGCTTCAGCAGCAAAAAGAATGGGTGTAGCTATATAGTAATTATATATTTATAGAAGCTCTCACAGATGTAGTAAGATGTTTTATGCACCATATGAGAAAGTGAAGCTCTCATAGCTTCATTTACATAAAAATAAATTGATAGGGGGGAACCCTAAAGAGGAAATTGGGTAGGGGGTGAATTACCAGTGTGTCTAGATGCTGCGGTATAGAATTAAACCACATTACCTTTGATACGGTACTGTTGTTTCAGAATCATTTTTTTAAATAACTCAGGATTTCTTCTGGAAAGAGATTTTTTCAGGGCCACATATGCTTCATGTGTGAGTTTAATCTTGTAGAACTCCAACTTTACTGGAAGGTATAGATAGTTGAATACAAGTTCTGGACAATGCTCTATCCAGTAACTCACTTTTCTATACCGCAGTAGCCCATTTTGTCTGAGCTGCAGGTCATCATCTATACCATAAACCTTTGCCATAACTAACTTTACACCATTTCTGAGGAAAAGTTACTGCCAATTTTGGACTTAGCAATTTAAAGAAATTAACATGTTGAGAAGGTTTTCCACGCATTTTACTACAAGCTATACTCAGTAAAGGATTGCTATGAATTCAACACCCTTCAAAAACATATTCACATGCAGTTATAACACATTCAATCTAGCAAGGTTTCTATCAAGGCTTGATTCATTCTATCCACAATTTCTTGGTCAAATTGCTCTAAGTAAATACCAGTTACAGCGTTCCCATATTCATGGCCAAGTGCTTCTGCAATAATGTCCTTAGAATAGCCCATCTGTTTGGCTAGGTTGGCATAGCTGTATCTGAATACATAGGTGGTCAATTTCTCCCGGAGGCCTAGTAACTTTCCAATCTTGGTAAGATGGTGGTTAATTACCTTTCTGCGCTGCACCAAGTTTTCTATTCTTCTGGAGTCATTCATGTCCTTAAGTTCTACAAGTCCAAGTAGGGTAGAAGTACTCGTAAACTGGAACAGTACATCTTTGATTTCATTGTTCAGCTTAATGCTGTAAAGCTTTCCAGTTTTACTTCTTCTGTATATGATGCGCTCATTTTTTAGATTGGTTTCTGAGAGCAACAATAGATCTGTTATATTAATACCACGCAGCATGAACAGTAGTTTTCCAATGTTCCAAAAGTTGTACTCAGGATGGGAGGCAGGAATGTTCCAATTAAAATAGGTTTTAAGTTCTGCTTTACTCAGTACTCTAGGGCTGGTCTTCTCCTTTCTAATCTTGTACTTTCTGAACGGGTACCATTCATAGTTTACTAAATCTTGTTTGATGGCATTGTTACAAATGGTGCGGAAACACCTAAGATATACTGCCATACCATTAACACTCATGCCAGATTGATGCATTCTCTGTTCTAGTTGAAGTAAATCACGGTATCCAAATTTTTGGAAAGGCAAGTTCAAGTTGGTGTACTTCTCTATGGTGGCTAAGCTCTGTACATATATTTTTGCGCCACCAAGTCTTCCCATTTGTATGAGTTGTTGGATTGTAATTTTCCAGAACTCAGAGATAGTCATCTCATTTGGGGTCTTATTCAACAAGTGGCACTTTAGCTCATTTACATCCTCACTACCTTGGTTTTGTATAACGTAGTGCATCAGTCTGCTCCTATACAAATTGTCAAGTTTAACCAATTCTTCATTAATTTGAGGAGCATTTCTAATAATGCCATTGTCTGCATCCCATTCCTGTGCTGGAATACTAATGCCTGTGCCAATCATAAATTGCTTTCTGTTGCAGGTAATTTTGAAAACTAAAGGGTAGGTGTCATTTACTTTTTTCCTTCTTGTATCCAAGGATAAATTAATAGTTGCCATGCTGTTGGTTTTATGGCATCTATCAGCAAATATTTGCATGCAAATTTGCAAGCAACACTTATTATAGGGCTGTTTTAGGGGTGAAAATCTAAAATTTATAAACTTTCCCCAAAACTTCAATCCAACAAAAAAACCCAGTAACTCTAATGAATTACTGGGTTTCTGTTGTGGGGGTTGACGGGTTCGAACCGCCGACCCTCTGCTTGTAAGGCAGATGCTCTGAACCAGCTGAGCTAAACCCCCTTTGAATTACGAATGCAAAG
>Ga0194116_10008753_pt1 | contig 10177 bp, 11 predicted proteins | sample TA2MahsurfametaG_4_FD_148617 | JGI IMG/M metagenome (GOLD analysis project Ga0194116, IMG submission 148617) | Freshwater microbial communities from Lake Tanganyika, Tanzania - TA2015008 Mahale S9 surface | ecosystem: Environmental > Aquatic > Freshwater > Lake | place: Tanzania: Lake... | reverse complement strand
TTTCATTTTGTTTACTTTCAACTTTATCTTTTTTTTTAGGTTTATTTGGCATAGAATTATTCGAGTTTAAATTATCATTAAAATATATATCATTTTTTATGTTGTCTTTCAACTTAGAATGTTTCTGTGCCGCATTTTCAAGGAAATCTTTTTCCTTTTTTATATTATCTCTTCTAGACTTATTTGAAGATTCTCCATTATTGATTATTAAATCTTGATTATTTTCTTCAAAAATAATTATTGGACTTATATTTAAATCGTTATTTGGGCTCATATTAATTTTATTGATAGGAAATGACCACATCTGAATTTTGTCTATTTTTTGATTTTTATATTCTCTTTCTTCTGAATTACTAACTATATTAAAATTATCGGTGGATTTTAATCCTATAGGACTATTATCTTTATTTCCAAATAAATTATAATTTTTATAATTTTGATTTGAAATATTTTTGCTTACTCTGGAATTTATTTTATTGATATCTTCGTATGAATTATTTAAATTATAATTATTATACAAATTATTTAAATTAGTAGATACAATATTAGATTGAACATTTGTTTTTTCTTTGTTTTTATTCTCATATAAAATTCTCTTTTTCTCTTGCATTCTATTGTACTCTTATATGTCTCGTACATCCAAAGCAAGATTTGTTTCTTTGTCACTTAATCCGAGTTTTCTCAAAAAAATAATGAAACTGCTATTGCAATTAACTCTATAACTGGACATATTAAAAGACAAAAAGGATTTATTAAGCATGTTCAATAGACTTTGATAATAAGAACATTTATCAGATTTAGCAAATAGAATCCTTTTCAATTCTTTTATAAATATTTTTTTTCTTTCTAAAAAATAAAAAAATAAAATTATGTAAAATGACAGATTATAAATTTCAGGTGTTAGGAAAAAGTTTGAAATTTCAAATCCATTTAAACGATTTCCATTATAAATATCAAATTTTCCAATAATAATGAAAGATGAAAATAACAAAATTTTATATATTATCAATAAAGCGATTTCAAGAAAATTATATAATTCTTTGCTATAAAATAGAATTTTAATAATTAATGTGAGAAAAAAATTTAGCAAAAGAATCTTATAAAATTTGAATAAAGTCTCTGGCTGTTCAAACTCAAGAAAAAATGCTTTTGAAATAAAGGAAAAAAGAAAAACAAAATCATATTGAAAAGTGATAAAGCAATTAAAAACTCTTTTTTTAAAAATTTCCTTTTCAGAAAATATTAAAAAAAGCAAAAGTATCAAAAATGACAAAATATTAATTCCAAATAAGCCAGATAAAAAAATATAAGGAAGATTCTCTTTGATGCCAAGCCTCATTAAAATTTCCAAAATTATGTTGTTTAGGAATAATAAAAAATAAGAACTTCTTTGATTAATTAGCTGCCTTTCAGAAAATAAATTATTTAGATAATTCTTGTCAATATCGTCATCATAAAAATTTTCTTCAATTGTATTTTTAATTAAATTCTTTTCGAAAAAATAGAAGAAAATTGACTTAATGATTTTTTTTATTTTTCTTAAGAACATTTATTTATTGATATTCTTCTTAATAATATTATTATAAACGCTATGTTAATTTTTTCAATAATTATTTATTTTTATTTATTTTACTTATTTCATTTATGATTGAATCTTGTTAAAAATTATTGCTCAAAAATTATATTAATTTCAAACATTAATTATTAATATTCTTCAAAATATTTAACTATTTATATTTTTAATTTTTAAGTTTAAAAATTAACAGAGCCATCAATTTTTATTTAAAATTTATTTGACTTGATTTAAAACTTGAATAATATTTATATATAAGTAATTTATAAAAAACCAATTATTCAAGGCCATTTATTATTATTTTTTGAATAGCCATTTCATTTATTGCAATTTTTATTTATTATTCATTTAATAATTAAAAGTTAAAAAGTTTTTATTATTGCAATATAAAATTTGGAAATTCAAGCTAGTAATCGAAATCCTAAAAGAATAATCTCTATTTCAAACACTATTAGTAATTAGAAAGGTTATTTTCATATAAATAAATATTCGCTAGAATATAAATATTAAAAACTTACGAGAAAAAAAAAAAAATTTGCATATGAATTGATAAAATTAAAATTAAATTGCTTTGAAAAAATTTAATATATTTAAATGACAATTTTGCCCTCGAAAGAACATAAATTTTTAAGTCCAATTAATAAAAAAATAAGTTTTTCAAGCAATAAAATTAAAGAGAATCTATTGGATTGAAGTAAAAGAATAATAAAAACTCGAATTTTCCTATTTAGTCCAAAAAAAGAAAATTAAAATATTACCGAAAAATTTAAAATAGATTACCTCACTAATATAAGATTTTCTTAATAATTAAATCCGTATATTGATTAATAAAAATTTAAAATTGCAACAAGAAGCTCATTTCTTTTGTTTTTTATTCACTATACAAAGACTAAACGCCATTCATTGCATCTTTATAAAATGACATTGTAATTTTAATAAAATTAATTAGTGTTTTATTTAATAATATTCTATTAATCTCACAAAGATAGTTGTTTTAAATGAAAATTCATTTTTAATTTATAAATCATCATGATTATTGAATATTATATATTAAAACATTTTTTAAAAATTCAAATTAAGAAAATAAAATTATAAAATATTCATTTATATTTCATATAATTTTGTAAGATCTTAGATTTTAAAATTGATTTTCAAATTTTTTTACCTCAGGATTTATTGTTATTTAAATATATACACATATTTTAAAGTTATTGTTATCAAAAATATTCTAATTCATTATTAATTACGATTCTCTTGAAATTATTTTATTATTACCAAACTCCAAATTATTTGTTTCTTTTGAAACTATTTTAGAACCAAGCTCTAAATTATTATATTCAGCTTTATGTCCGCTTACAGATTTTACATTTAAACCATTTAAATTTTTATTTCTTTTACATAAAAATATTCCTATAAATATAGAACCCAACGTAATAACACCCAAAATAATTCCAATTATAATACCTAAATTATTCGAATTTCCTTTACCAGGCAAGGGGTTTAATTTTTCATAATTTAGTTTATCAAAAAATGTTTGGAAATTTTGATCAATCTTAATTTCTTCAAATAAAACACATGAACCATCGAAAGTAATTGCATTTCCAACATCATTCGAGTATTCAATTTTATATATCATGTTTTTTCCTAAAATATTCAAATCTAAAATTTTTATTTCTAAGTAATTTTCAATTGAAAGCGTATTTTCGGCAACTGAAAAAGTAATAGGATATAGATAAAAATCGTCTGTAGATGTTGTTTTAATTGTGCTTTTATCATAAAAATTAAAATTTTGATAAAAGGAAATTTTTGTTATTTTGATATTAGATTTCATAGTATTTAGAATTTTTACTCCTAAAATTAAATTTGTTTTTTTTGTGATATACAAAATAAAATTTTGATCTGTTGGATTTGAATTAACTAAACTATTAAGGGTTTTATCTAAAGAAAAGCTACTTCCTTGTTCAAAAAGCTGTTGAAATAAATTTAATATTCCGCTCCCATTTAAATATTTTATTTGAAGATTTTTAATGTTACTATTTTTATTCAAAGCAGAAATATTTATTTTTGTATTTGAATTAAGGCATAAAGCTGATTTAGAAAAGTATTTTGATTTTTGCGAGTAGACAAATGGATTTTGTGATGATAAATAACTGTTTTTCTCATTTGAAGGGAGTGACAGAATTCTATAAATAAAATTGGAATATTTAGATAGAAATTCTACAAAAAAAATTCCTTGAAAGAGTGTGTTTTTAATCGTGCTATAAGTGGAAGCTTTTTCAGTAGCTTTGCATAAGTAGATTTTTTCAGTATCTTTTTTAATTTAAAATGAAATAAAGTAAATCTATAATTCATTATAAAAAGAAAACTCCCACCAAGATTTAATAAATAAAAATAAAATAATGCTGAATTATGGATAAAAATAGTAATTTAAATTTTATTACTTATTTTAATAAAAATTAATGCTTATTAATAAAAATGCAATTTTTACGTTTTAATGTTTCTAAATGCAAATTTAAAGAAGTAATTTCAAAACAAGCACCATTAATCAATTTATTATTTTGTCCTTGGTTTAACTTCTGATCTTTTGTGTATTGAGTAGCCCCCGCATATCTTAGGTTTAAATCCAGTGGATCACCATATATTATATTAAAATTAATCATATTCAAATCTGTATTTTCATATTTTTCAAAATCAAAATAATTATTATCATTAATCAATATATTCAAATTAATTAGCTTAGAAGGATCAATTATATCATTGTTGCTATTACTATTTCCATTTGAGTTTTTTTCAATGGTTATATCTTCATTGGTTTCAGGTAAATTATTCTCAAAGCCTTCATCGATTTTATAAACTAAATATATATCAAATAACCATTCGCTCGATTTTCGGGGATTATTAATTATAGTTTTATCTTTAAAGGGAATATACCTATTAATCAAAAATTGAGTTTTTATAAAATTTTTTAAATTGATATTATCAAAATTTGTCTCTTTAGATTGTGCATCAGTTTTACTGATAGTATTGTTAAATTGAGAGTTTGCAAATACGTTTAAAAAATGAGAGTTCAATTTAAAAGATTCTGAATCAAAAAAAAAAGCGTCCAAGTCATCCAATTCGAAAGCAGATGTATTTGAAAAAAATAAAAACAAATTAGAGTAAAAAAATTTGTCGCCTTTTACTATAAAATTCTGATTTGAAGATATATAATTTTCTGTGGAGCGAAGCCTAACTAAATGTGTTTGGGGATTTACATTTGGATCTGGTTTTTTTTTTATTATCCAGTTATTGTCTGGAGAATTTATTTCTACAAGAAGAGCATTAAAAACATCTGAATTCGATAAAGAATTAGCTATTGAAGAATATAGAATTCCTTTACCATCAATGAAGAAATTTGCTAAATGTTTGTTAAAATAATTAATTATTAATATATTGGAAAATTTTTTATTAATTTGGGTTTATGAAAATTTTTTTTGGCATTTGAATGTTTCTTACCTATCTGAGTAATTACTCCGCTATTGTTAAATTTATATTGAAATTTGGAATCCAAAGAATTTTGATTTTTCCAAAAACCTATTTTAAAAATAAATATACTTTTTAGCAGTCTTAAATATCAAATTGCAAAAAATTTTTATCAAATTTAAAATGATAAAAGCTTTTAATTGTAAATAAAATTAGTTTACAATTTTGAGAATTAGTATCTGTAATTTTGCTTATTCTATTATTATCAGATGAGTTTCTTATATTCTTCCAATTATTTAAACTGTAATTTTTTAATTCATTAAAATTGAGTTTTAAACTATATGTGCTTGTATTTGAAACTTTAATACAACCCATTAGATTATAACTAATATAATTTTTTTCATAATCGATAAAATCAAATAAAACATAAGGGTAAGCTAAATCTGCTGTTGAAGTGACTATTCTCATATTTCTCGCAATGTGCCCATAGAAGTCAAAATCTTAATATTTATTTCATTTCCATTTATTTGAATTTTTTTAGATTAATTTATTCTGGATTAAAATTTGTTAAATTACTTTCATTAAAAATGTAGTTATCATCATTTCCTAAGGTATTGACGTTGGGTCTTTTGCTGAAATAGCATTCTACAATAAAAACCATGGATCGAATGGAAACATTATCATAAATTGTCTTTGATGCATCATATCCTCCATAAGTGAATGGACTGCATTGCTTAATGGGCTTTTTATTAGGTACTACATAGTTTTCCCAGCTTGCAGAATAACCCCAATCTTCCATACCTCCATCGATTGGATAACTCTTTGAGTATTTAAAAAGGAAATTTTATTTATAGAAAAGTGAGACAACATTAATTATTTGAAATAAATTAAATTTTCCAATAAATACCATTTCTATCATATCACCTAAATAATATCTTTCTATTGAAGTATTAGTTTTGGAATCGGAATAATTTTGTAGAACTTGTCCAATGGCTTAAAGTTATTAATGAATGAAAGGAATATTCTTTAAATTATAAATATTATTGATAGAGAAAAATTATCTTTTTTACTTAAACCAGCATAATAGTCAGGACATTCTTTTGATTTATTTCCATCCTGATGAACATAATTTCCCCATGGATATCCAATGGCATTAAGACCTCCATGAAATGTCAGAGTTTGTAGGAAAAGATTTTCTCTAAATAATTCATTAACAGTTCTTGCTGTAACTGTTTGCATACAATCTGGAGTGGAGTTTGAATAGCTATCAAAAAAACTAAAATCTCTATTTGCATCAATTAAAGAAACTGAACCATCATTCACTTTGACCAGTTCTTCCTTTATTTTATTCGTGTAATTTTTTATTTATTTGAAAATAATTTGAAATTGAATTAAAAAATTGATTTTAACGAAAATTTATTTATTTTTACTCTTATGCCATTTGCGTATCCATAAGGATTTGTTAAAGGTGTAAAAATCAAAAATCTTCTGGATAATAAATCTCTTATATAATCAACGCTTTTATTTTTACCTAAATAAAATTACAATAATACACAAAAACATAAAAATAAAAATAAATAATCTTTTTGAATTCATTCATATATAGGAATTATATTCCATCAGAGAATTCTTAAAATAAAGCGAAAAGATAAAATTTAGTATAATAAGAAAAAAGATTTTCCATTAAAATTACACTATTAGAATATTAAAATCTTTTTACATAAATATTTAAAGAAAGCTTTATATCATATTACTTTGTTGATCATTACAAAAAAATAGAGCTAATTCAGTTAGCATATTTCCACCAATGACTTCATCACCATGCAAAAGGCCCGAGATAAAAATCTGTGGTCTGTCAACTGAAAAGCTATTAAAATCGGTCATATAAACAATTAAATGCCTACAAGGTTTTCCATCACAGGAACCAGCTGTATTAGGAAATCCATAGCGATCTTGAGCATAGTCTATTTTAACAAATTTTGAACAAGTTAAAGCTAAATTTTCAAATGTATTTATGACATCTGTATAAGAATAATAATTGAATGTTTTTTGATTAGTAATATTAATTTTTATTGTTAACATTAAAATCGAGAAAAGAACAGTTAAGAAATTTATTTTGTTGTTGTTCCTTACATAAAATTTACTCATTTTTTGAATTTTTAAAACTAAAGTTTATTAAATAATTAATTCAATTTTGTTTTAAAATTATCTTTAAATAGCATTATTTTTTTATCAATTGACTTATCCAATCAATTTGTTTAAGGTATATCTTTAATATTTAATCCTAGGATATTTATTAGTTAATTTTTATTAAATTAAAACCTTATTTTATGATTCTTACTATTAAAAAGAATTTACAAATAAGAAACTATTGTTATCTTTAAAGCTTTTTCGTATATTTTTTTCATAAGTGTTTCTCGAATTTTTAAATTCCCTTATTTTAAACATATTTATAATATAAGGATTTATTGTCCTTTTTTTGGGATAAACTATTTTTTATAATTTAGTTTATGTCATGAAATTATTAATATGTATTATATAGAATAAAAAGCGAACCACTATATAGATTCAATTTATTTTTGATATTTTAAAGTAAACCTTATGCTTTTTCTAGCAGATCAAATTTTAACATATAAATATTAATTTGAAAATTTCAATAAATAATTGATCTAATCTTTTTACGATAAAATAAAATTTAAAATAAATTATTCTTTAAAATCTAAAAAATCAATTTAATGGGATCCAGCTGCACAACAAAGCAAAATAATATTGATAAGCATAACAATAATAAATTAAATCCTATAAAAACAAAAAATTTAGCAAATTTATTTCCAAAAGGAAAATATTATTACAATTTTTCAGATTCTAGGTAAAAATAGCTATTTTTTATAATCATTAATAAAATTCCAATAATCTTTCTTAAAATTAAAAATAAAATTTATTGAATAATTTGATAGTAACTAAAATCATAATTACTTTTAGACAGATAAATGACAATTTAACTAAAAAGAATTATGAAGGAGGATATCAATCTATATATCTATTTTTAAAAATAACAAATTTCTTATACACAAACACTGCTTTTAAATTAGATTTATATCTATGCAATGATAAAAAATTAGGAAATTTCAATAGTTTAGGACAAACTGAAAAAGCTTTCGGAGCTCAAATAATCTTTCAAAAATTCTTTCTTCTTGATTATATTTTTGAGCGTGAACAACCATTGCGCATAGTTATTTCTTCTCCAGTAAATACTTCTCTTCAATATGTAATTAACACAACAGTTGCTAATTTTATGGGAACCAGATATCTCTCAACTAGATACGAAGTAAAAAATGAAAGTGGACAAGTTGCTATGGAGCTTCAACTTGAAGCTAAAAATGCAAAGGAGTCTCAAGAAATAGCCCGCTTTTGTGCTGAATGCAAGTTTAATCAAGAGTTTTTTGGAGTCTCAAATAAAATTAATAATGTATTCTATGTTTTAAGTAATTTTACAGATGGAAAGAATTTCAGAAAGGTTTATAAAAGTGAAGAGGTTTCTATGATGAATATGCTCTATGAGGAAATGCAAATTGAAAAAGCCTTTTTATTTGACTCTGAAAATGATCCTGTTAAAATCGAATTCTATGATATGAATTATGAAGTTTTTGCAGTATCAAATACTTCAATATCTGAAATTAAAAATAAAAATTCTGTCGAAATTTTCAACACGAAAGATAATATCCAAATTGGTTTTGCAAAAATCCAGCTAGGTTTTGAAATTAGAAAAACCTTTATTGATTATTTATCAGAAGGAATGCAAATCAATTTGGTTATTGGAATTGATTTCACAGCAAGTAACGGATCTCCGCATGAGCAGAAGTCCTTGCATTTCTGTAACTCAGCTGAACCTAATTTCTATGAGAGAGCCATCATTTCTTGTGGTAATATTCTTAATTATTATGACTACGATAAAATTTATCCTGTTTTTGGTTTTGGAGCTCAAATGATGGGAAGTAATACGGTAAATCATTGCTTTAATTTAAATTTTCAACAAATTCCGAATATAAATGGAATCGACAGTGTTATTGCGACTTATAAACAGAATTTATATCAACTCAACTTTTCAGGACCGACTTATTTCACACCATTAATAAGAAACGTTATAGAGATGATTAGATGTAATATTATGAATTCAAATGATTTGACATATTACATTTTACTTATTTTAACTGATGGGCAAGTATGCTCACAATTTTTATAAATATTCTTATTAGTCTTTTTGTATAATTAAACTCTATATAGATCTCCAAAAATTATAAAATATTTAATTATTTAAAAAAATTTCCAATGTATTAGATAAATGATATGTCACAAACTATCGATGCAATAGTTGAAGCTGCTTATTTTCCGATTTCTATTATTATTGTTGGAGTAGGAGAATCAAATTTCCAAAATATGATTGTTTTAGGTAGTTTTATTTAAAATTTTGTTTGATTTCTATTGTGCTTAATAAATTTTTTAATAATGTTCATATTAATCTGAATATGAATAAGGCTTTTTACTTTTTTCTTGTGATTAAAACATTTTAAAATAACTAAAATTTTTGTGGATTGAATGAAACTTCTATATATATAAAGTTTAAACATTTATAATTTGGATTTTTATTTTAAAATGAATTTCATATTAAGATGGAGATGAAAATCCAATTACTAATTCCCAAGGAATTCATATTAAAAGGGATATTGTACAATTTGTAGAATTTAGAAAATTTGAAGGAGACGCTACTAGGCTTGCTGCTGAAGTTTTAAGAGAAGTTCCTAAACAGGTTGAAGAGTATTATCGAACTAAAAATTGATTTTATCTTTATATAATTGATTAATTTATTCATGCATTTCTAATTTATATTCGTATCTATTATTATGTTTTTATTCTCATTTATTCTTATTGAAAACTAAATAATAATAAAATAAAAAATCTATTTTTGTAACAATTTTTGAATAATTCAAAAAAACTTTAAATAATGACAAATTTATTTAATTATAGAAATTGCAATTAATATTCTTATTCATTTAAAGAGATATTTAATGATATAAAGCAATTATAATCACATGTTAATAAAAATTCAATTAATATGCCAAAACTAAGAATAATCGGATGGAT